>R20__coassemble_73_pt1 | contig 76678 bp, 59 predicted proteins | sample R20__metabat2_high_PE_049 | metagenome-assembled genome bin R20 | reverse complement strand
ATATCATCAGAAGAATAATTAGTAATCTTAGACACATAAAATTCATTATTGATATAATGTAATTCATCTACATCACCAATGGTATATATTAATCTGTTGCTAAAAACATAAGGACTGTCTTTTTGATTAAACGAAACACTATTATTAACTTCCAACATAACTTTATAATTCAAATCACAGTTTAGGTACAGCACTTTGCTAATTGCATATTCTGTGATTTCTTTAACGGTTTTGGGCGGAATACAAATTGTCTTGTTCTCTATTTCTGAAACATCTGTTAAGAAAGTCTCTATATGGGATACAGAATGTGTTGTATTTTGAGACAATTCACTTAATTCGATAACTTTGTTATTATATATCCTATTTTGATAATAATCATATGCGTATCCATTGTTTATATAAAAACACTGATCAAGATGTAAATAAAGATTTTCCGAACTTTTATTGTAAATCATAAAACCGATATTCCCATATTCTTCCCAGAAATCATACATTATAGAACAATTATCATCTTCATAAACCAACTTGTTTTCGTATACTTTGATATCGTCAGATATTGGTTTTGTTTGGTACATTTGATAATAAATAGAAGGAGCGCAAGATGACAATATCAAGCAAATTCCAAAATAGTAAAAGAGTTTTTTCATTATGTTATCCCTAATTAGTGTCGGGCGCAACTTTTAGTTATTAATTGATTTCAAAATAAAAAAATCGTGGGACATTCCTTGAATCTCTTAGGTGTTCCACGACCCGCACAATTACAAGTAAAGCCCACGAAATCTTCGCGAGCATTTACCGCTTTACTTTTGATTATCTTGTTTGTGGAACTTAAGAGATTAAGCAAGCGTAAACGCCAATATTATGTCTCAGTTTTTAACTTTTTCTGTTTCTTAATTATTTATTTACTTTTACAACTGCAAATATAAACATTTTTTATTATCTCATCTGCAAATCTCCCTCAATTTTTCCTGTAAAAGTTTCTTGTCGGGCATCGCCATCTCGTATTCGCTTATCAAAGTTGGGGACATTTGCCTACTGATAGCATACTCCACTACCTCATTATCCTTGCCCTTGCATAACAAAACACCTACACTCGGATTTTCATGAGGTTTCTTTACATTTCTATCCAACGCCTCAAGGTAAAAATTCAATTGCCCAAGATGTTCAGGCATAAAATCGACAGTTTTCAATTCAAAAGCTACAAGACAGTTCAAACTTCGATGGAAAAACAGTAAATCAATATAAAAATCCTTCATACCAACCTGTAATCGGTAGTTTTCTCCAATAAAAATAAAGTCTTTTCCAAGCTCCAAAATAAAGTTTTTCAAATTTTTTATTAAAGATTTCTGTAAATCATCTTCTGAATATTCTTCATTAACTTTAAGAAAATCAAACACATAGTGGTCTTTGAAAGCTTTTATCACCTCTTTGGAAAATTCTCTCAGCAGTGCTGAGAGTTTTTCGTGATGTTGTTGTCCAAGCAAAGTTCTTTCATAATAACATGACTTGATCTGCCTTTCAAGCTCTCTAGACGTATAATGCTCATTTACAATGAGTTGCAAATAGAATTCTTTTTCTTCAACAGTTCTACATTTTGATAAAATCATTACATGATTTGTCCAGGTAATTTCTCTCAGCAGTGCTGAGAGTTTTGGATAATCTCTGTAAACCTCATAGAATTGCTTCATTCTCCAGAGGTTTTTATCAGAAAAACCTCTTATTCCCGGTTCTGCATTTTGAATATATTCGGAAAGATTTTGAACTGTACTTTTACCCCAACCTTCTTCTGATGTTTTATTACTGATATACTCCCCTATTTTCCAATAAAGTTCGATTAATTCTCTGTTAACCGCCTGATATGCTTTTAATCTAGATTGGTTTATCAGCGATACAATATCGCTAAAATTATTAGTTTTAGTAATTTGTTTCATAAATTAAGTTTTTATTCTTTATTATTTTACAATAAATCTTGGTTTTTTTGAATGTAGAGACGCCATAATATGACGTCTCTACACATTTAATCGACGATTTTCAAATATTACACCATCAAGGCGCCAACCAAGCCCAAAATCGCGTAGAATTCAGGGAGAGCGGCGTAGATAAGGGTGTTTGTGAACACATCGTGTCCCTGGCTCACACCGACGATACCGTTGGCGCAGACCTGACCCTGACGGATGGCTGAAATCATACAAACTAAGCCTACGCAGAGGCCGACGCCGAAGATCAAAAGACCATTTTCAGGTGCTGCCTTCATCTTGCTGAGAAGCATGAAGAAAGCCACTAATCCGTAGATACCCTGTGTTGCCGGAAGTGCCGACAAAACCATGAAGTTACCGGATGCCTCCGGACGTTTCTTGAGACCGCCTTCAGCAGCATTGCCAGCCGTTGATGTGCCGATTGAACTTCCGATACCAGCTAAGGCCAAAACAAGACCTAAACCGAGATAACCTAAAATTGTTGCTAACATATCATTTAAAATTTAAAATTTAACATTCAATATTCTTTTATGATTTTAATGGATTATACTTTCTTCCCGTTCCTTCATAACCTGAATTCTTAAAGAACTCAAGGAAATTGAGTCGCAACGGATGCACGAAGGCACCGAGAACACACATGGCAACGTTCAAAGTGTGACCGACCACCACGATGAGGATGAATGCGATCCATGCCGCTCCGCCATCGCCAAGTGCCTGAACACCAATGGCATTGAACGCCTCGCCAAGCTTGGCGCCTGCCAAACCCAGAGCGTACAGACGCAGGTAACTTAATACGTCACCTAACAATCCGGTTGCGGTGTTGTAGGTCTCCCACAAGCCGGAACCGAAGTTAACCAACGGATTTCTGTGCAAGTCGTTCAGGAAGAAGATGCCAAGCGCCGACAAGATGCCGATGCCTATCACAATCCATTTCGTTACCTCTGAATTGATTACTCCAATGAGTGCCAGGCCGCCCACGATGATACCACCAACGATGAGCAAGGTCCAACCCCATGTCCCGAGGGAGTTGGCGAAGCCTTTCACCTTCGTGGATTGGTACGTCTTCACAATCATTGCGAGGCAGATATGCACGATACCGACGATGATAGCCAGCACCATAGTGCCGTCGAAGCCGCCAATCTGTGCCGGGAGCATGCATTTCTTCACCACGTCAGGGAGGAAACTCCACGTGAGCATGTCTGTTGAGAAGAACGTATGGAACAGCAAGCCTATCACTGTAGTGGCAACACCCAATGTGATACCGAGCGGCGCAATATTGCCAAGCACTTTCTTCAAAGCGAGGCTGGCACCGATGAGCACCAAGCCGTAACCAGCGTCGCCCATACAGAAGGCGAAGAACAGCATGAAGAAGATGGAAATCCACACTGTCGGGTCGAATTCGTTGTATTTCGGACGGCCGTACATGTCGGTCAAAAGCTCGAACATCGATACGAACTTATTGTTTTTCAACTTGATAGGAGGATTGTCATCCACTTGAGCTTTGTCAATCAAATAAAGGACTCCTTCCCTATCTAGAATCTCTTTGACTGCCACCTCGTTTTCCGCTGGAGCAAAGCCTTCAAAAACAGTGATGTAATCCTCAGCGGCTTTCGTTCCCGACACATGAGCCAGATGCAAATCGAGTTTCGACATCGTCTTGTCGAGCTCTTTCTGAATGTCTTTCTCGTGACATTTCAGCTCTGACAAAAGACGGTATTTCTTTTCGATTTCGTATTCCAACTCCTTGATTTTCTTTTCTACAGCAGTGCAATCACTGTCTGGAGCCGGCATTTCTTTCAACGGAAACTCATAGTTTTCATCATCGGAAACAACCACGAAATAAGTGTTCGTTCCATCATTGGAAATCTCGCTCAAAGCGTAGTTTTCATTCCAAGCAGGGTCGAAATTCGATGATTTCACCTTGTAGAAATGCAGTTTCAGTCCGCGTTCCTCAAGTTTCTTGAAGTTCTTGACGTCGAACTGTCCCCATGGCAGGCGTTCCTCCATATCTTTCTGAAGCTGAGCCAGTTGCGATTCCATCATCTCACGCTCGTTGACGGTGTTGATGACGTTTTCCGCAAGGTCGCCGTAGGTTTTGTCGGCAAACTCCGCAGGTGTCACATCTTTCAGTAACGACAAGGCTTTACGGTAATTTCCAGCCTTTGACGAGAGTGTTTCTGATTTCTCATCCACAGGTTTTGTTGAACGGGTGATGTCGACCACGCCCACGCCCTGCAGTTTCTTGAGAAACTCTTCCACATCGCCGCTCAGCAGGATGAAATTATATTTCGTCATTTCAGTTACCATACTCTGCCTCCTCCTCAAGGATGTGTTTGTTTTTCACGATTTTCTGGGAAGCCTTGGAGAGGTTCTCCTCGTCCTCCATGTATCGTTTTATCTTTCTGATGGCTTCGTTATAGCCAGGTATCTGCACCTTTTCGTAAAGGTTGACTTTTTGTGTGGTCTTCTTACGCTGGAAGTCGAGCACACGGCTCACCTCAACGTAGACCTCCGACTCGATGCCAAGCTGTGCGAGGTTTTTCAGTATCTGGACTCCGTCGGCATACCACATCGGCTTAGTGAAGAGGTTGATGTCTTTCACTTCATAAAGCACCTCTTCCAATGCCGGCACCGGCACGCCCGCAATCTTCACAGTCTTCAGCTTAACATCTGTCACAGAAATCAGTCCTGGCTCAAATTCATTCCAAAGCCGGGCCATGTACTCATACGATTTGAGTTCGGCCTCCAGTTGTGCGACAAGGCTCTCCGAACGTTTCTTGGCTTTTTTCACCTCAAGACGGAGCGCACTCTCTTTGCTTTTCAGCGTCGGAAGCGCTCTGGTACGAGTCTTGAGTTGCTTATTAAGCTCGTTCAGCGAAGACTTGTTATATTGAAATTTGATAGCCATTAAATCTATTTAAAATTTAAGATTTAAGATTTAAAATTCAAAATCGTCATTTTACCGGTTCTTTCCAGTATTTCTCGATAAGTTTTTCCTTCAAACCAGTTTCGGCCTTTGTGAAATATTTTCCGAACAGTTCCCAAGCGGTGTCGAGCATCTCGGTAATCGGGATGTTGACGTCGATGGCGAGAAGTCTGGTAGCATATTCCTTAGCGTAGTCGAGGCAGCGTAGGTCGTAGTCGCTCAGGTCGAAGCCGTTTTCCAATTTCGTTTTTGCGTTGGAAGCATCGGCATAGAGACGAACCGAAGTATTCATCACGGCGCTGTGGTCCTCGCGGGTCTTCTTGTTCTGCACATGCTGTTTCAGACGTGACAATGAGCGGAACGGGTCGACGATGACCTTGCCGGAATCGGCGTCAGCACGGAGGAAGAGCTGTCCCTCTGTGATGTAACCGGTGTTATCCGGGATAGCGTGAGTGATATCACCATCGTTCAAAGTGGTCACTGCGATAATGGTGATTGAGCCGCCGTCAGGAAGCTGCACCGCCTTCTCATAAATCTTCGCCAAGTCTGAATAGAGCGAACCCGGCATGGAGTCCTTCGAAGGAATCTGGTCCATACGGTTCGACACGATACTCAGAGCGTCGGCGTAAAGCGTCATATCTGTAAGAAGCACAAGCACTTTCTCGTTTTTATCGACAGCGAAATACTCAGCGGCTGTCAGTGCCATGTCAGGAATCAGAAGACGTTCGACAGGCGGCTGGTCGGTAGTATTCACGAAGCTGATAATCTTATGTAAAGCGCCGGCGCTCTCAAATTCATTTTTAAAGAACAGGTAATCGTCGTTGGTAAGACCCATTCCGCCAAGGATAATCTTATCCACATCGGCACGGAGAGCTACCATGCTCATCACCTGGTTATATGGCTGGTCAGGGTCGGCGAAGAAAGGAATCTTCTGACCGGAGACCAAGGTGTTGTTCAAGTCGATGCCTGCGATACCAGTAGGAATCAGTTCTGAAGGCATACGACGTTTGTAAGGGTTCACCGAAGGACCGCCGATCTGGCGTTTCTCGCCTTCCACTGCCGGGCCGCCGTCGATAGGCTCGCCGTAGGCGTTGAAGAAACGGCCAGCAAGGTCGTCGCTCACGTTGAGTGTCGGAGGTTCACCAAAGAAGGTTACTTCGGCATTGGTCGGGATGTCTTCCGTGCCGCCGAACACCTGCAAGGTTACGCTCTTGTCTTTTATTTTCACCACCTGTGCCAGACGGCCAGCCACGAGAGCCAATTCATCATTGGCAACTCCTTGAGCCTCAAGGGTTACAGTCGCCTTGGTGATAGCTGTCAGCTTTGTATATATGCGTTGAAAGGCTTTCTCACTCATGTTTAAGTTCCTCCTTTAACTGTCCAAGATATTTTTCAAATTGCTCTGACTTATATTCCGAGTAGTTCATCTGACGGCAGATGTTGATCAAGCCCTTGAAATATGTGGTGCATTCTTCAAAGTTGTCAAATTTGAACGACTTATCGCAGATTTCAAGAACCAAGTCAAGCATGAATTTTTGACGTTCCAGTGGTGAGCATCCATCGATAGCGTCAAAAGCGTCTTGCTGCAGAATCACGTAGTCGACGAGTTCCGACTTCCAATATTGCTCATGGTAAGCCATCGGCACGCCATCGTCGCCCAAGATGTTGATTTGCTCGTAGGCGTCCTTACCTTTACGGATGATATATTTAGTCTTGGTGACTTTCTCGACCCATCCTTTTTCAATCTTGTTGTCAAGATATTCAATAATCTCAGGATATTCGAGATATTTTGAATAAGAATCTACAGGGTCGACAGCCGGATAACGTTTCTTATCGGCGCGGTTTTGTGAAAGTCCGTAGAAACAACGTGCTGCTTTCTTTGTAGATTCGGTGACAGGCTCTTTCAAGTTACCGCCGGCAGGCGACACTGTTCCGATGAAGGTGATTGAACCAGACTGACCGTTGTTAAGTTTCACGTAACCTGCACGGGCGTAGAAGTTTGAGATGATTGCTGAGAGGTCGACCGGGAAGCCATCCTGTCCAGGCAGCTCTTCGAGTCGGTTACTCATCTCACGCAATGCCTGAGCCCAACGTGATGTGGAGTCAGCGAGGAGAAGTACCTTCATTCCCATGGCGCGGTAGTATTCGCCGAGTGTCATTGCGGTGTACACTGAAGCCTCACGGGCGGCCACCGGCATGTTTGAAGTGTTGCAGATGATGATGGTACGTTCCATCAGGCTACGGCCGGTATGTTTGTCTTTCAGTTCAGGGAACTCTGTGAAGATCTCCACCACCTCGTTAGCACGCTCTCCGCATGCCGCCATGATAATGATGTCGGCGTCGGCTTGTTCAGCGAGTGCATGCTGAAGCACTGTCTTGCCGCATCCGAAAGGTCCCGGGATGAAGCCCGTGCCGCCTTCCGCGATAGGATTCAGTGTGTCGATGCAGCGTACGCCTGTCTCCATCACCTTGAAAGGACGCGGTTTCTCGATGTAGCCTCCGACAGCGACTTTCACAGGCCATTTCTGCATCATATTGACGTTGACGTCTTCACCTTCAGCATTCGTCAAAACTGCGATGGTGTCTGTTATTTTATATTGACCGGCATCAGCCACTTTCTTCACTGTGTAAGTGCCTTCAAACGAGAACGGCACCATGATTTTATGAGGCAGCCAGCTTTCTTTGACCTCACCGAGCCAGTCGGCGGCTATGACTTGGTCGCCAGCCTTCGCTATCGGTGTGAAGTCCCATAACTTATTCTCATCCAACGGCTTAGTATATTCACCTCTTTTAAGGAAGACGCCTTCCATGGTCGCGAGGTTGTTCTGCAAGCCATCGAAATTACTTGAGAGCAGACCAGGTCCGAGTGTCACCTCAAGCATGTAGCCTTGAAACTCCACTGTGTCGCCGATCTGCAGTCCGCGTGTGCTCTCGAACACCTGCACTGAGGCCTTGTTGCCGTTCACCTTGATGACCTCCGCCATCAGCTTGACGCCAGCCAAGTCGATGTAGCAGATTTCATTCTGTGCCACAGGGCCGTTCACCTCGACGGTGACCAGGTTCGCTATGATTCCTGTAACTTTTCCTGTTGTCATATTATTTTTTATTCAAATATTCAAAATTTAAGATTTAAAACTTAAAGATTTTTGTCCGATTTCAGACTCAAATCCAAATTTGCGTTAGTCCCACGAATCTCCTTGACGAGTTTCCTGAACATCTCCTCGCCTTTCGCAGGGTCGAGCTCTGCCCAACGTTGCACCGTCTTGGCTTTCGCCAAAAACGCGAGGATGGCATTCATGTTAAAGTAGTCCATTCGTGCTATGTCGCTCGCCTTCTCCCACTTAAGCTCATCCATCTTCTGCTCGCGCTGAACAAAATCAGGGTTTTCGAGGATGTCCTTAATCTGATTGTATTCCTCGAAGTCGGCTTCAGGCATGTCGACAAAGTAAGCGCCGCCGTTTTTGTCGAGGCGTTTTGCCAGATATGCAACTTTCATATTACGCAATCGTGCGTCGAAGTCGAAGTATGCGCGGATGAAACGGTTTTTGCTTTCGGCGGCTTTCTTGTAAAACTCCGCACCGAGAGTCTCTTCATTGAAGCCTTCCTCAAAAAGTTCAACCAACTGTTGGTCTTTCTCCGAGAGAAGCTCCGTGATCGACTCCTTCGTGGCAGCGTAGTCGAAACTCGTATTCTCGAAACCCGCTGTCAGCTCTGGCAAACTCGCTACAATATAGACGTAGTTATCCATCAGCCGAAGAGGATTTTCTTTGTTGCCGGACGCAGATAGTTGGAGATGAGCTGTGTGAACTCGTCGTCAGTGAACTGAAGCACGTAGCCGCCGTCTTGAGGAGCCACCTTGAAGCCGCCGTTCATTTTCTTTGAGAACTCTACTCTCACCTCAGCCTTGAACATCTTGCTGATTTCGTTTTTCACGAAAGGCTCGACTTCAGCTTTCAGGTTCTCAGGCAGAATCAGATCCAAAGCCATCGGAGATGAATATTCAGGATTGAATGCCTTGACGATGTCTTTCACCAGTTCTTTAACGAAGTCGGCTGAACTGAGGTTAGCTTTCACTCCTTGTTCGGCAGCGTTCATCACCACCATCTTCTCGATTTCCTGCTTGGTGACGGCGATGCTCTGAGTGGCAGCCATCTTCACGTCGGCTGTGACTTTCGTCTTCAGTTCTTCCGCTTCTTTATTAGCTTGATTTACAATGCGTTCAGCCTCAGCTTTAGCGTCATTGACAATCTTTTCAGCTTCTTTTTTGGCGTTGTCTACGATTTCAACAGCGTCGTGATTGGCTTTTTCGACGCCCTGTTCGTAGATTTTCTTTGTCAAAATATCAAGTTTGTTATCCATAACTTTAGTTTTATGCGTCAATATTAGCGTATGTAGCGTTCTGCTCGATGAATTCGCGGCGAGGACCAACCTCATCGCCCATCAGCATCGAGAAGATGTAGTCGGCTTCGGCGCCGTTTTCGATATGAATCTTACGTAACGTCCTGAATTCAGGGTTCATGGTGGTCATCCAGAGCTGCTCAGGATTCATCTCACCAAGACCTTTGTAACGCTGCACGTGAGCGTCCTGTCCCATCTCTTCAAGAAGTTGGATTCGCTGTTCTTCAGTCCAGCAATATTTTTCTTTCTTGCCTTTTTTCACAAGATAAAGCGGCGGCGTTGCGATATAAACGTAGCCTTTCTCGATGAGTTCCGGCATATATCTGTAGAAGAAAGTCAAAATAAGTGTCGAGATGTGGCTACCGTCGACATCAGCATCGGTCATGATGATGATTTTGTGGTAACGCAGCTTCTCGATGTTCAATGCCTTGCTGTCTTCTTCCGTTCCTATTGTTACGCCGAGAGCGGTGTAGATGTTTCTTATTTCCTCGCTCTCGAAAGCGCGGTGCTGCATTGCTTTTTCAACGTTCAGAATCTTACCTCTCAGCGGCAGGATAGCCTGGAATTTACGGTCACGGCCTTGTTTTGCCGAGCCGCCTGCAGAATCACCCTCAACGAGATAAAGTTCGGTGAGTTCCGGGTTTCTCTCAGAGCAATCGGCGAGTTTTCCAGGTAGTCCGCCTCCTGACAAGGCGCCTTTCCGCTGCACCAGCTCACGTGCCTTACGTGCTGCATGACGTGCCGTGGCTGCAAGAACGACCTTGTCGACAATCATCTTGGCTTCTTTCGGATGTTCCTCGAGATAATTTGAAAGGTGCTCGCTCACGATTTTGTCAACGATACCCATCACCTCGTTATTACCGAGCTTTGTCTTGGTCTGACCCTCGAACTGAGGTTCCGGCACCTTCACAGAGATGATTGCTGTCAGACCTTCACGGAAGTCGTCGCCGTTGATTTCAAATTTAAGCTTGGCGAACATGCCTTCCTTGTCGGCATAAGCCTTCAATGTACGTGTCAAACCACGACGGAAGCCCGACAAGTGTGTACCGCCTTCGTGAGTGTTGATATTATTTACGTATGAATGCAGATTTTCTGAATAAGAGGTATTATATTCCAACGCAATCTCCACCGGAACGTTATCTGTCTCGCCTTGGATTGCAATCGGCTCCGGTGTGAGTTTCTCGCGGTTTTCATCGAGATAGTTGATGAAGTCGATGAGTCCGTTGGCTGAATGGAACACGTCACTCTTGCCTTCGTTGCCCGTCTCAGGGTCAACACGCTTATCCGTTAAGGTGATTTTTATGCCTTTGTTAAGATATGCCAATTCGCGCATACGTGCGGCGAGGATGTCGTAGCTATATTCGTTTGTGATAAAGATGCTGTCGTCGGGAGTAAAGGTGATACGTGTGCCATGGTCATGAGCCTCGCCGACCACTTTCACCGGGTAGAGCGGCTTGCCGTATTCGTATTCCTGCACAAAAACCTTGCCTTCGCGGTGCACCTCGGCCTTCAGATGTTTAGAAAGCGCGTTGACGCAACTGACGCCGACGCCGTGCAGACCGCCCGAAACCTTGTACGAGCCTTTGTCGAACTTACCGCCTGCATGAAGCACCGTCAAAACCACCTCAAGAGCCGATTTTTTCTCCTTCTCGTGCATGCCGGTAGGGATACCACGTCCGTTATCGACAACGGAAATCGAATTTCCCGGTAAAATCTCAATATCGACAGTGTCACAATAGCCGGCCATCGCCTCATCGATGGAGTTGTCGACCACCTCATAAACCAAATGATGCAGACCTCTTACATTGACGTCGCCGATATACATGGCAGGACGCTTACGCACTGCCTCCAAACCTTCCAAAACCTGAATGTTATTAGCACCATAGTTGCTCTCAGCATTCTGAATTTTCTCTTCTTCTGTCATTGTTCTATTCTAAATTCTTTCAATTTCTATTTCAAAAATAAACTTGGCAAAGTTAAGAAATTTCTTTGAAATAACAATGAAAAAAATGACAGATTTTTAGCTTTTTTTACTCAAATTTTAGCCTTTTTCAGAAGCGGTATTTCAGGCCGACAAAAATCTCAAATCCGAGGCTTGGATAGTTGTAATAAAACTGGTATTTCTGATGGAAAAGATTGTGGATTTCGACAAACGCCGCAAGGTCTTCCTGTATCTGATAATCGGCGCCGAGCTGTATGTCGAAAGCCGGATCGAGCGTCACCTCCTCGTCATTGAGATTCAAAGCCCATCGCTTGCCCATCATCATCATGGATGCATTGAATGTCCATGTCTCGTCAAACTCATAATCGCCACGGATATTCATGGTGAACGACGGCTTGTACCAGGCATGTTTGTAAAGGGCGTTATTTTTCAGCGAATAACTGTTGACAGACAGCTCCGCCGCGAGGTTCAGCTTATCCATGGCTTTCCAGCGCAGATCAGCAAGGACATTGACCACATTGCAGTCCATGATACTAAGTCCGAACGCCTGCAGATGATACACCGTGACATCGTCGTCGTACGTTGCATAGAAATCCTTATCAGGAACATAAAAAACGCTGTTTTTGACATTGCGATATCTAACACCGAAATGCGCATCGATATTGTTGGCAAGTTTAGACTTCACTCCAGCCTGGAAATCAAGGCGCGTCTTCTCGTAACCGAACTCGCTGAACTGCGTGAAATTCGTGGTCACGAAAGGATTCTCCGCCACGATATCAGCAAACGTGTTGATTTTCGAGCGGCCACCGAACTTAGCGTAAAACTCCAACATGTTGTCAAGGACGAAAACGCTTCCCATGACATCAGGGTAAAGCCCCATCACATCGCCTTCCTTGAAGTCGAGACGGATACCGGCGTGCAAATGATAGAAACTGCCGTTCATTGTGAAATACGGATTCACGGCAAACAGCATCTGACCTTGATAGATATTGTTGTAATTCATCTCAAAATCAGCGGCTGCCGTCTGCAAGTTGTCGACATTCTTGTTATTAATCCAGTTGTCGGAATAAGCGAGATGCGCCTTCGCGTTGAGCTGATTTTCCTGCGTGGCTCCTGTGATCCAGGTTGAGCGCACATCACCGCCCACCTCGCTGTAAAGATTGCGGTAACTCGAGCCGTTGGCAAGCCACTTCGCGCCGGCGTTGACCGAATGTATGTTACGTCCGTTGTCATTGTCGACGTCAGCACGCAGATGATACATATCGTATTTGTAATTCACGAACGAACGCAGCTGTCCACCCTTGAACTTATTGACAGTCATCACGTTAAAGTTATTGTTCATGAACGATGACTTCTTGTAATCGTCCAAGTTAAGCCACGACGAATAATGTTTCACTCCGACGCCAATGCTCATCGTACGCGACAAATCGGAATAATGACGGAACAGGAACAGTGGCGACAGACGTGTTCCGAGGCCAGCCTTGAGGAAGTTGCTTTTCTCCTCAACGCCGTAATCAGCCTTGTAACTCACCGCGCTCATCGTCTCAAACTCCATGTTATATCCGTAGTTGAAGTCTTTTGTCTCAGCTTTGTACTCAGGGATATTGAACTTGTTTTCAGGCGTTTCGGGCATTTTCACCAAGCGTTCCGAACGCTTTATCTGAGGACGGTACGAACCTTCCACTGTGATTTGTTCGTTATGCTGCTGCGCGTTGGCAATGAATGCCAAGCAAACAAATAATATACTGATTATCAACGATTTTGTTTTCATTCTGCTTCCTCCTCATTCTTTAATTCCTCTTTCTCTATAGCCGTGAGTTTCTGTTTTGCCAGTTCTTTCGGTTCGCCAGTGGTATAGTTGTCGATTATGCTTTGCAACGTGGCTTTAGCTTGGAATACATTGCCTTTGGCGACATACACATCACTCAAAACGATGAACGACATTGCCACGTCATAAGGTGTGACATTGCTAAAGTTATCGGAAATGTAAAACACAGCGTTCTCAGCCTCGTCAAGGTTGCCAAGGTTATAATTCGCCAACACCACATGATATGCGGCACCGGATCCAAATATCGATCTTTCTTTCTTCGCACATTCCTGCAGCTTGGGTATAGCCGCCGAATACTCGTGTTTGTTGTATAGCGACATTCCGGCGTAATAGTTCAAACGATTTTTCTTATACTGCCCGATATCCTTCATATCCGCCAACTGTTCGCTTAATTCTATTGTCGCGTCGTAGTTTCCGAGCTTGTACTCACAACCCATCAGACCATAAACAGCTTGCATCTTAACTTTTTGATTCTCAGTAATTTTAAGTACTCTCTCGTAATAAGCCTTAGCTTCGGCATAGTGCTCTTCGACCTCCTCCATGCCCGCAAGTTCCAACAATGCATTGTCGGTATAGTCGTTGTCAGGCTGCGATGCGATATATTCAAAATAAGGTCTTCTCTCAGCAACATCTCGACGTCCCATTTTCTCCAACGATGTATAGCCGTAGTAGTTGGCTTTCAAAAGGTAAGCGCCTTTCGGGAACTTCTCGATATACTGATTCACAGCTTGCAGTGCGTTTTCATACTGCCCTTGCTGGAAGAAATTCTCCGCTGTTGCAAATGATACGGAATCTTGCTCCGTCACGCTTGTCGCTATGCCTTTCTCTTCGGTATATTTGTAGAATTCAGCGGTTTTGTTTTCTTCCATGTAGATATTTCGCATGATGTTAAGCGCCTCACGCGACTCCTCGGTATTCGGGTAGTTGTCGATAACCTTTTTCAGCGCCGTCAATGCCTCAGAATATTGGTTGTTGTTGTAATACAACATTCCTATCTTCATCTGGCCTTGGCGTGCGTATGCCGAGCGTGGACGTTCGCTCACCAGTTGTGAGAACGCTGCTATCGCAGAACGTTCGTCGTTAGTGCTCAGATGTGCCATTCCGGTCTCGTACATCGCTTTGTCATAGAACGACGATGTCTTGTAACTCTTCGTAAGGTCGCTCATGCACTGCACCTTGGCATTGGTATTTCCAAGAGCTCCATAACCCATACCTTGCTGGAACAAAGCATAGTCGCCGTTTTTCTTGTCGAGTTTCACGGAGTTGGAATACGCCACAATCGCCTTCTGGTAGTTACGTTCCATGAAATAGCAATCGCCGATGCGCATCCAGGCATCCGACTCATATTCCTTGTCACCCTTCGCCATATTCACGAAATAGCTGTAATTCTTGACAGCTGCCGGAAAATTTCCTTTGTAATATGCGATATAACCAAGATTATAGTATGCCAACGGAAGCAACTCCGACTGTCCCGAACCTTCTGATTTCAAGAACGCCATGTAATAAGTCTCTGCGTGGGTGTTTTCCTTTTTCTGCAGATAGCTGTCGGCGAGCCAGTAAAAGGCCTCTACCTTCATTCCCGGCTCAACGTATTTATTGTTGACAGTCTTGTTAAGGTACTCGATGGCATTATCGTAATACATAGCAATATAGCTCTCAATGCCGATGTTGTATGTCAGCTGAGCATATGTTTTCTGCATCTCGATGTTCAAATCGGGATATTTTTCCAGAGCCCTGATAGCTTTGTAGTAGTCTTTGTTGTTGAGATAGAGATGGATTATCATCGTCTGTGCCTCTTCTTTCCTCGGCGATGCAGGGTTTTTGTCGATATAATCCTCGAGCTGTGCCACGGCTTCGTTGAATGGGTCGACGCCGCTGATGAAACTCAGTTTCGCGTAGTTGAACAGAGCGTCTTCGCTGATTTCATGGTCAAAGTCGTCTTTATATGCCGCGAGATATGCGTTGCGCGCGAATTTGTCTTGTTTCGTCTTCATGTAGCACTTGGCAAGGTAATACGAGGCCTGCTGTGCGAGTGCGTCGTCGTTTTTCTTGCGTGTGGCGTTCTGGAAATTGGTGATGGCTCCTTCAAAATCCGATTGTTTCATCTTGCAGAAGCCGATTCTGAACTCCACCTCGCGAGGGAACGCCCTATGTGTGCTTTCTCTGGCGATGTTATAGTAGCTGAGAGCCTTCTCGTAATCTTTCTGCTGGTACCACGACTCTGCTATTATCAGAGCCAAGTCCACTTTTTTCTGACCTTTGGCGTTCTCGAGCACGTTGTCGGCGTAGTCAGTCACAGTGGTGTAGTTGCCGTCTACATAGTCAATCTGCATCATGTAAAGCGGAATGATATCTTTATATTTCGGCGACTCAGCTATCTTCTGAAAATTGTATTTCGCATCATTATAATTCTTGTTAACATATTGAATATGAGCGTAATAGTAGCGTGCATCGTCTTTATAAGGACTCTCAAGGAATATCGCCTTATAGAACAGAGGCGCTGCCTTCTCCATATCGTTGATCTGATAATATGCGAGGCCTTTCTTGAAGTAGAATTCGGCTTTTTCGTTCTCTGAGAGGCATTCTTCGTTCACTGCCTCGTATTTCTTCACCGCGTCGCGATATTTCTTGTTTTTGAACAGGGTGTTAGCATAGAGGAAATCGGCTCTCGTGGCGAATATGCTTGTCGGGTTCTCTTTCGAGAAAAGCATGAGCTGCTGTTCGCCTGCGCCCATATACGACGAGCAAGCTGCCTCATAAAACTTCGCCTCGACGGTCTTCTGGTTGTTCTTACCTTCAGTCAGTTCGATATATTTATGGAAAAGTTCCGCCGCCGAGCTGTAATTCTGGTTGTCGAACAGTGTCTTTGCCTCGTCGAGCACCGACTCCGGCTCATAGTCACCGACTCTCTTCTGTGCTGATAATGAAGAAGTTACAACAACAAAAAATATGATTAAAGCAAATATTTTTCTATTAAGAGACATACAGATAATTTTTTGCGAATTTACAAAAATAAAACGAATTTTTTGCAGAAATATTATAAAAATTTTGCCTCTGAATTCCGAAGAACCCAAAGGCAAAAAAGAAAGGCATAAGCGGGATTCTGTATTTGATTGTCATTTCTCTAATCCTGACGTCACCGTAAGGATTTAGCAACCTACCCTCCCGGCTCGGACGAGCAGCCCTCAACCGCCGGTATATTTGGTTTTGCAGCCCATAAGGTTTACCTCATTGCCATGTCACCACGGCAATGCGTGAGCTCTTACCTCGCGTTTTCACCCTTACCCTTCGACAAGCTCAGGGCGGTAATTTTCTGTGGCACTTGCTGTCGCCGTCTCCGACGCCTTCCCGTTAGGAAGTATGGTGCTCTGCGCTGTCCCGACTTTCCTCACGCAGACTCATCGTCTGCCCGCGACAATCGCCTTTCAAGCTGCAAAAATACAAAAAAAATTAAATCTTAAACGTTTCTCCTGCTTCAGGAATAACAATATTTTTGAATCCGTTGTTTTTTTTGAGATATTTGGCATATTTCTGCTGCACCTGCTCCTCGCCGTGCACTATAAACACCTTCTTCAGCTTATCCGGGTTCTGGCACTTCAAATATTCCGCCATCTCGCTGTAATCGCCGTGTCCGCTGAAAGCGTCTATGCTGTAGACTTCCGCATTGACATGATGTGGCATGCCGAAGATGGAGATGTCCTTCTCCCCTGCCACGATGCGCGCGCCAAGGGTCGTCGGGGCACAGTAACCTACCGAGAGCACCGAATTTTTCGGGTTGTCGATATTATTTGCCAAATGATGTTTCACGCGTCCGGCCTCCATCATGCCCGATGACGAGATAATGATACACGGCTGCTTCATCTCGTTCAACGCCTTGCTCTTCGCCACATCGGTGATGTAACGCAGACTGTTGAACCCAAACGGGTCGTCGTCATATCTGAGCACTTCCGCCACGTCTTTATTAAACTCGTTGAGGTGCATTCTGAAGATGTCAGTGGCATTGGTGGCAAGCGGACTGTCGACATAAACAGGTATGCGCGGCAGCTTTCCGGAATTGTAGAAATTATTGAGGATATACACTATCTCCTGCGTCCTGCCGATGGCAAACGATGGGATGATGAGTTTGCCTTTCTTCTCAACACAAGTGTGCTGGATAATTTTCAGCAGTTCTTCTTCAGCGCCTTCCTTCTCCTTATGTAGCCTGTCGCCGTAAGTGCTTTCGGTAATGATATAATCGCACTGTGGAAAAGCATTCGGCGCTTTGAGCAGATAGCTGTTGTAACGGCCGATGTCGCCTGTATATCCTATCTGCGTGATATGTCCGTTCTCGTCAATCCTGATGGTAGCACAAGCACTGCCGAGCATGTGCCCGGTGTTGTAAAACTTCACGGAGATATTGTTGTCGATGTAAAAACGGCGGTTCACCTCCGTGGTGATAAACAACTCCATACACTCACGGGCGTCTTTCTCCGTGTAGATAGGCTCCACACGTTTCAAGCCCTGACGCGAGCGTTTCTTGTTAAACCAGTGTGTATCGTTTTCCTGTATGAAGCCGCTGTCGGGAAGCATTATAGAGCACAGCTCGCGTGTCGCGGGAGTGCATATCACCGAACCACGGAAGCCTCTCTTATAAAAATAAGGTATCAGCCCCGAATGATCGATGTGCGCATGCGTCAGGATGATACAGTCGATCTCCGACGGTTCCACCATGGTGTTACGGTTCATTGCGTCGGTCTCTAAACCCTTGCCCTGAAACATACCGCAGTCAAGCAAAAGCTTCTTGCCTTTTTCAGTTACGATGAGATGCTTGCTGCCAGTGACTTCGCGCGCTGCGCCTATAAACTTGAGCTTCATTATCTTAACACATTCAAAATCTTAACAATATTACCTTTTTCTGTCATGATTCCGACCACGTACATTCCGTTTTCAAACGTGCTCATATCAATCACAACTTCATCATTATCAACAATTTGAGTCATCACAAGCTGACTCATCATGTTGTACACCGAGACCTGCTGCATCGTCTCAGCCTTGATATTCACCATGCCTGATGTAGGGTTAGGATAAATAGCCACATTCTGTGCCACATCCTCGCCAACACCAGTGTAATCGTGGACTTCCACCTCAATCTGGACATAATCCGACTGGCAGTCATTCTGGTAGAAAGCAATGATTCTGTAGAAATACAGACTTGGTTCACTGACAACGTCATAGCATTCATAATGGTTTATCGACGGTGTGTTGACGATACGCTGGACCAGCTTATAATCAATATTGTCATTACTTCTGTAAACCTCAAATCTGTCGAGAGTATACTCATATGCCACTCTATCCCACGACAGATGTGCGCCGATTTCACCGTTATCGTAATAACTTCTGCCCATAAAATGCGATGGTGTCGGACAAATCACCTGCTGTGGCTCGTTCACAAACACCAAGATTGTTGATGAAGCCGTAGTTAAACCGTCGTCAACAGTAACAGTGTATTCAATATTGCCTATTTCAGTCGGAGTAGCTGTAGTCGTCTGACCGTAAGGATCTGTAATCGTCTCATTAGGATACCATGAGTATGAATAATTGCCTGTTCCTCCAGAGGCATTAGCTGACAGCGTTGTTGACTCGCCAAGGGTTATTGTCTCAGGCTCTGCCCAAGCAAGGACCAGCAACGGCGTGATTGTTCCGCTGGTTACCGTAATTTCCGTAACAAAAGTCTTCTTGTTGTATCCAAAGACCGTCAAAGTGGCCGTGCCATCTGTTCCTATAGCGTCAAAACTGATATCGGCTCTGTCATTGTTCACAATAGTCGAACCCAGAATCTCTCCGTTGTATGACAAAGTAGCAATAGCTCCGTCAGCATTCGTCGCGTTCACTGTTAAAGTCGTGGCATCATAACTTATGGTGCTCGGGCAAGAGACAGTCATCTCCGAAGGTACCATGTTACGCAATGTCAAAGTCGGATCGCCAAACAAAATCCATGTGTTGTACGTTCCTTTGTTTGCATTCTGGCTTGCGCCCAAGTCCAAAACTTTCATGCTGCCGTTTATCGACACACCACCCATGGTACGCTTGATGTTGTTGTTATACGATTCAACCAAGATATCGTTCATCTCATCCTGACCGTACATCGGTGGCTGCCATGGCTGCTCAATATAAGAGAACATTCCGCCTATGGCACCCGTCGGATTGCCTGTGCTGTTGTTGGTAGCACGCATCCAGGCCTCAGCGAAACATGGTCCGCTATGGTCATATTTTCCATTAAGACAGGCGACTGAAATGATATATGGCAACTTGTAATCATTAGTTAATTGGTTGACATGTGAGTTGCTGTAGCTGAAAACGCCCCACAATGTGATGTTGCCGTGGTTGCAGTAGTTGATGATGCTCACGCCTGCATTGATGTGCTGACTGACAGTCGCCGCACTCGCTGTAACACCCGTAACATTCTGATAGTCACGATGCACCTCGGTATAGTTGTAATCCAACAGATCATCTCTGATATTGTCGATGTGCTCATAGTCAGCCTCACCATAATGACCGCCGCCGGCACCTTCATTCTTGCTGACGCCCTGTCCCACTGTAAGCCATGTAGCGGTCTCATCCAAGTCTCTCTCGTAATTCAACACCTTGTTGACATGGTTTGTCACCTGATCCTCAGTTTCACAGCAGAAACGGCCAACTATCACCTCGTTGTAATAATCGTTGCCGGCCAACTGTCCGTATTGCACATCGCCATAGCCTGAATAGCCATAAATTCCTGAACCCGCATCAATATAAACACCAGGAATCTGAGCTACATCGCCAACCAACAGAATATCGGTCATATTCGGATGAGCAGCGTAATAAGTCTGGATATACGATTTAATAGCTGCTGCTGTTGTACCGGTTTCGCTCGTTCCCACTATAGTAGTGGGACGTCCAATCTGTCTCTTCCAAGTTACGAATGGCTCCATCGCTGTCATGAAGGCGTCATGGCAGATGATGAGCAACTCGCCATTTTCCTCAATAGCCGTGTATCTCGACATCGACTCAGCGTAATTGATGTAACGGCTCTCGTACATCGTCTTGAACTCAGGGTCTAAACTCATTGATTTTGAACGGTTTGCAATGATATTTCTATCATCTTCACCGATCTTCTCCATCTTCAAGGTGAAATGTGTGTAAACTCTGAGGGTCTTCGTCACAGCATTATATAAATAAGGTGTAACCATCATATTCTGACCTCTCACATCACGATGGATGTAAGGCTCGTCAAGTTTGGCAATCGATGCAGGATAGAACGCATCTTTTTGATACATAGCGCCATAGGTGTAAGGGACGTCTTCCGGATTGATGCTTCTCGGAAAATCACCTTTTGATGGCGCCACCTCAATATTCTCATAGTCAACATATTGGGCATCAACGACTTCAACAGTCATCAAGGCATTGTCACCGATGACAGCAGGAATCACGATACTTGGGACATCCGGCTCGCCTGCCTCCGCCAACCGCATCATTTTAGCGTTTGTTATGACGACAGCGTCACCGTTTGGCGTCACGACATCATTTTTAACGAAACCATTCACATTGATTTCGACTTTAATCTCATTCTCTGACGATGAAATCAGACGGTGATTCCATCCTTGTGCAATAGCTAACTGCATGCACAGCAAACTAACAGCTAATAAAAACAATCTTTTCATAGTGTCAAATGATATTTTTTGCAAATATAAATAAAAAAAGGACGCCGACAATCGACGTCCTTCATTATTTTTTCAAAAGTCTTACTTGATGATGACTTTCTCAATGCTTGTGTTGCCATTGGCGACCACTTTCAAGAAGTAAACGCCATTGTTCATTTCGCTTACATTGATTTTTGTATTGCCTTCAGCTTTGCCACTGATAACCACCTGACCGATGCTGTTGATGAGCTGATATTCATAGCTTGCAGCATTGGTGTTGATGTTCATCACGTTCTCCACCGGGTTAGGATAGATGCCGAATGCAACCTCGTTCTCGTCGACAGCGTCAACACCTGTCACTGCTGTCACTACCACTGGCAATGAGTTACCTGTTGCATATTTTGCAATGACTGTGTAGGTGTATGTTGTCTCCCATGCAAGGTTTTCATCAACATATGTCAATTCAGGAACAAGCTCAGCAATTGTAACACCGTTACGGTTCACGATGTAACCCTCTGGATTGCCTGTTGCAGGAGCATCCCATGTCAATGTGACAGTATTGGCGATAACATTTGCTTCGAGGTTCTGAACAGGTGCGACTGTCACAGGCTCGCCAGCGCAGTTCACGTCAAACTGGAAGTTATAGCTTGCGCTCAAGTTAGAGGCTGATGTAATTTGTTCACCGTCTTCATAAGCCACAGTGAACGAGCACTCGTAAGTGTAGCTGCCAGTGATCCAACCTAATGTAACATGTACGCCTGAACCGATTGAGAGTGTGTATGTTGCACTGGTGCCATTGTCAATTGTGAGGTTCTGTTGTGGCGTACCGTCGCTGAATGAAACTGTCAGCTGATTGCCGTTCCAACCGTCACCGTATGAGTCTGTAAGATCGAATATCACGTTGCATGAGTTTTTCATAACACCCTCGCCAACGACTGTGATATCATTGTCGGCTGTGAGTGTGAATGTGAGAGGCAGGACTTCTGTGGTCGGGCAGGCAGCGTCAACTATAACTTCAAAGAGAGATGCGCCAACACCTTCTGAATCAAGTGTTCCGAGTTCGTATGTGTCGTTTACAAATGTGACATAGCTGCTTGTGCTCGACACTGTTACCATGGCGTTAGTAGCCATATAGTGACCGACGTTGTTGAAGTTTGCGACAACAGTCTGTGTCTCACCTGGGACGAAGCTACCTGCATACTGGAAGTTTTGGAACTCAATAACGGGAGCGCCCACAGTGATTCTTGCTTTGCCATTCCATACGTTTGCGCCGCATGTGGCTGTTACGTCAATCTGAATCTTTGTACCGTCAGCAACACCTGATGCCACTGTGAATGCGAATTCATCTTCCAAAGTAATTGTCTCGTTTGGACCGAGGACACCGAATGAGCCTTCATTGTCAGAGAATGTGATATTAGGATCTGAACTTGTAAGGACGATGTTTGTTTCGCCTGTTGTCGGGTCCACACCAACGTTCTTGAATGTCATGCTCATATTCTGCTCTTCAGCAACCGGCACAATACCTGGTGTGAATGCGTCAACTGAAATGAATGCGCCTGCTGCAGGAAGGACGTCGATTGACAGAACTTCTGTAACTTTGTTGTATCCAATGACTGTGAGTGTGAGTGTTTCCACTGCGCTCAATGGAGCGAACTCCAAGTTAGCCACGCCATCAATAATTCTAGCTGTAGCGATAACACCCTCTGCATTTGACAATGTTGCAATAGCGTATGCTGCATCAGCTGTAATCTCAGCACCATTCATACCTATCATAAGAATTGAAGGGTTGACGCTGACATTCATAGCTGTCGGGTTGTCTGTACGAACCATCAATGACGGGTCACCGAAGAGAATCCATGAGTGCTGTGTTGCGGTGAAAGCTGATGATGTACCGGCATCAAGAACACCCAACGCACCATTCAGTGAAGTACCTGCCAAAGTGTGGTTGAATTGGTCGGTATAACGCCATTCTGTCAAGATGTTAACCATCTCGTCCTGACCGTACATTGGTGGTTGCCATGGCTGTGAAATCCATGAGAACATACCGCCGATAGCACCTGTAGGAACAGCTGTTGAGTTGTTGGTTGCACGCAACCAAGCCTCTGCAAAGCATTCACCGTTGGCACCGCCATAGTTGAACTTACCGTTTAAGCATGCCACTGACCAAACGTATGGCAACATATTGTCATTTGTCAAAGCATTGACGTTTGAGGTGCTGTAGTTCGCAACGCCCCAGCTTGTCTCTGAACCGTGATTGCAGTAGTTGATGACGCTGACACCTTGGTTAATGGTGTTGCTGATTGATGAAGCGCTTGCGCCACCACCTTGGTGAAGGTCAGTAACAGTTGTGTATGTGTAATTTAACAGAGTATCACGAATAAAGTCGATGTGCTGATAGTCATCTTCACCATAGTGACCGCTACCTGCACCGATAGCACCGATACCTAAACCTTTGTCACCAAATGTTGTACCAGCCTGCATGTCGCGCTCGTAATAAAGCACCTTGTTAACCTGTGTTGTCACGTGAGCGTCAGTCTGTACTGAGAAACGGCCGACAAACACCTCTTCATAGTAGTCTGTTCCCTCAACCATACCGAACCAGATATCTGAATACTGTGTTCCTTCGTATGAGAATGGATGCGGAGTGATGTGCTCATAGTCACCGACTAACAACACATAAACGAGGTTGTGGTTAGGATCGTTGTACATGTTTGTGATATAGCTCTTGATAGCATCAGCGTTGTTGCCACCGGCTGTTGTCACGCTCACCATTGTGGTTGGACGGCCTGACTGGTTTTTCCAATCAACGAATGGCTGCATGCTTGCCATGAACTGGTCGGCGCAGATAACGAGCATCTCACCATTGTCCTCAATCCAAGGATACCTTGCTGCCGACTCACCGAAGTTGATGAAACGACGGTCATAAGCTGCCTTGAACTCTGGAGACACCTTAGCATCGCCTCTACGTGCAACCTTCTGATTTTCACCATTGTCGCTAACCTTTGTCATGGCGATTGTCATGTTTGTGTAAACACGCAATGTCTTTGTCACAGGGTTGTAGGCGATAGGGCTAACCATAATGTTCTGACCGCGCAAATCTCTCATAATGTAAGGAGCTGCGAGATATGCCTGTGTTGCCGGCCAGAATGCATTCTGCTGATACATTTCGCCATAAGTGTAAGGAACGTCCTCAGGGTTGATCTGACGGCTGAAGTTACCCTTTGATGGAGCTACTTCAACATTCTCAAAATCAACATAATTTGATTTGACAACGTTCACTGTCATTTCTGCTCTATCACCGATAACGGCCGAAATATAACCTACCGGAAGGTCTGGAGCACCAGCCTCGAGCATACTTGCCATCTTGTCAATACTGACGATGAGCTGTGGTCCGTTAGGTGTTCTAACGGTTTTTGTGTAGAAACCGTCAATCTGAACGTCGACGACGATTTCATTTTCTGTAGAAGAGACCAAAGTCTGCTTCATCTTTGTAGGGGAATCACTTGTGATTCCATGCCATTCCTGTGCGAATCCCATAAAAGAAAACATCAGGAACAAAGCTGTTAGTAATGATGATTTTCTCATAATTATAAAAGTGGTTTAATAATTAATAATCCTTTTTACACCTATAAATTAATCTTCTGCAAAAATATAAAAAAAAGGATGCCGACAACCGGCATCCTTAAATATTTTTTTGAAAATTTTTACTTGACAGTAACTTTTCTTACGATAACTTCACCGTCAGCAACGATTCTCAAGAAGTAAACACCGTTGAGTTCGCTTACGTTGAGTGATGTTCTGCCGTCAGCGTTGCCGCTGAGAACCATCTGACCAACGCAGTTAATCACCTGGTATTCATAGTTGTTAGCATTTGTAACGATATTCAAGACGCCGTTTGACGGGTTAGGATATACGCTAACCTTAACGTCTTCGTTCTCGATAACACCTGCGAAATCAACTGTCACGATCGCTGAGACTGGAGCTGACATTGCGCCGCTTGCATTGACAGCATACACTGAATACAAGTATGAACCTGTTTCTGTGAGCTCATCATTGAATGTTGTCTCTGTAGTTGTACCTAATGTCTCGCCATCACGTCTAACCAAGTATGACACAGCCTCGCTTGATGCAGTCCATGTAAGAGTTACATCATGTCCTTCATTTGTTGCCACGAGGTCGGTTGCAGGGGCGATGAACTGATACTGGTTGACAATCGGGAAGCTGATGTCGTCAATCTTGACACAGTCGTCACCGCTGTTCACTGAACTGTCTTTGTGGTATTCAAACTTGAATGTGTGTGTACCCACTGTCACAGGCAAAGTATATTGTGTCCATGCGACATTACCTGACCAGCCTTGAGTATTCTGTGAAACATTATCATAATAGAAGTAGAACTTGTCGTAGTTGCTTTCTGATGAGACGTAGTACATGAATGTCATGTTACCGGCTGCCTGAACGTCAACTGTCAATGTCATTGAGTAATCTGAGCTGCTAATGCCGTTATTCATTGACTTGGCGCATTTTGTTCCCTTTGTTCCGCCGTCAACGATTGACCATGAATTAGGCTGGCTGAATGTCCATCCGTCGCCAAACACACCGGATTCAAAGTTCTCTTGGAGAACCTGATATGAAACAACAATTATGCCTTCCTCATAGAACGAGCCTGTTGCGAAGTTGTATGCCACTTCAAATGAAGATGCCGGGGCAACTGTTTGGGCAACTGAATAGTTGCTTGACAAAGTAAGTGTCTGACCACCTTCAACCACGTCGGCAACAACGATTGTTGTATTCTCAATCATAAGATCTGATGAGCAGCTTTCGAGATTCAATGTTCCGCCATAGAATGGAGCTGAACCATTATTCTTGAATACGAATGTAATATCATTGTCTGTACTTGCGATGCTTTCGACTGCGAGAACCGGAGCGTGGAGTGTGATTGTGATGTTGGCATCCCAAACATCTGTTCCGTCGGTCACTGAAAGGACGAACTGAGCCTTTGTATTGTCAGGAACGTTTTCTGCAACTGAGAACTGCAAGCCTTCGATTGTAGCTGTTGCTTCAGGATCCAAAGCTGCGGCTGTAGCGCTACCTGCCAGAACCTCAACATATTCACTTTGTGTTGTAAGTGTGGCTGTGATTGCACCTGACGGCAATGTACCGACGTTCTTCAATGTGACGTTCATGTCGACTGTCTCGCCATAGTTGGCCTGTTCAACATTCAATGCATATGAGTCGACTGCTACGTAAGCGCCTGTCATAGCTGCTGCAGGAACTTCTGCGATATATGGAACGTGCTGTGGGTGTGTCACAACGATCTTAGCGTTACCGCCTGATGTCACAGGAGTCATAGCGATGTCTGTTGTACCTGTTTCGTCAATCATACCAGCGCCATAGAGAACGCCGTCCTTTGAGATACCGACGTATGAACCTGGTTCAGCTGTCACTGTGTAGAAATCCATTCCAATAGGAAGTGTAGGCATGTGAGATACAGTCTGTTCAGTAGGCTGCACCTTGTATGGGAGGATAGAACCGTCACCAAGGGTGTGGTAAGCCTGCCAGTCGTATAAATTGCTGACGTGAATTTCATAACCGAGAGCTTCAGCTGCGTTGGATGCAAGGTTACCAACAAATCTGATAGCGTCAACTACGTTGTAAGCGCCTTCTGTCCAGATAGCATCGTAGCAACCCATGGTTGTGATGCTGATGTCAGGCATCTGACCATTAGCCTGGCTTGTTGCTCCAACGCCAAAGTAGTAGTCATTCAACCAATATGTTGAAGGGCATGAGCCGATGTAAGCGTAAGCAGCTTTGTTAGCTGTACGTACCATTGCCTCGCCATAGCATTCACCTGAGATACCCCAGTCAGCAGCCTGGCAGCAGTTACCCATTGCGAGGAAGTATTTGTGTTCGTTGTTCAAATTGTGAACATCACTTACTGTGAAGCTTGGACCTGACCAGCTGGTGTTTGAACCATGAGCTGTGTAGTTCGCGAAGCCGACACCTGAGTTGAGGTAGCTGTAGCAGTTGGTGTATGAGCCATGGCTGAACTCATAAACATTGTTGAAGCCGTGTTCTGTGTTGTAGTAGTAGTTGGTTGCGTACCAAATTGTAGGACGACCCACAGTGACACCCCAACCTGAGTCTTCACCAGCGATGAGCAACACATTGCCCAAATAGCTTGGATCCGGCATAGTAAGTTGCTCATATTCAAGAGCTTTGTTCATCATAGCTGCCATATGATCCACTGTCTCTGCTGGGAAACGGCTGTGGTACATATCTGAGAACATGTCACCGTCAACTGATGAATAGTTGAGGTCTGTCACACATTGACTTGCGCTACCGTTTGCTGATTCCGGAACCATGTTCTTGTCACCCATGATCATGAGGAATGTAGGATGATCCTCTTCATATTTGTTCTGGATGAAAGTTCTGATTGCTGCAGCGGTTGAGCCGATTTGGTCGGTGTAGTTAACGTCGACATAGAAACCTTTTTCTGTCTTCCATGCAACCCATTCAGCAATTGTCGATTCGAATGCGCGGTTAGCGATAACAAGCATCTTGACAGGGTTCTGCCACATGTCAGGGTGCTCATCATAAATGTCGTTGATAGCTCTTTCGTTGAACATTGTCTTGTAAATGCCAGCGAAATATGGGTTGAATGTGCTTACGAAGTAATCTTCAGCCGCTGCTTTGTCATAGCTTCCGAAGCTAACCTCAACATCAATGTTGTTATAAACACGGATTGTGTTGTTAACAGCGTCATACTGAACTGGGTTCACTGTGAGAGCTGCGATCTGGATGCCACGCATTGTTCCCTCGATCTCAACCTGAGCGATAGGACGTTCTGCAAAACCTTTCTGTGCATATGCCTTGGCGCTATATTCAAACGGAATATCCTCTGGCTTCTGATCCTTGCGGAGTTTAGGCTGCATAGGGACAATCTGGTGCATGCCATAATCAGCAAGATTATAAACCTCTGTTGTGTAACCTTTCACCGAAACTGTAACATTCTTTGCTCCTACAGGAACAGCAAAGAGTTTGTTAGCTGCAGGAAGATTTGGTTCACCAAGATTACCTGACTGATATGTTCCGTCCATTGTGATGGCTGAGAACACACCTCTTTCAGTAGATACTTCAGCTGCTTCGATGCTGCCGAATGAAAATGTTGCACTGAAACCGTCTTTTGTGACGTTTGTGCACTGCTGAGCGCTCTTTGCACCGTTAAGGTCAATGCGCCCCTGAGCAAATGCCTGGAAGCCAAACATGATGACCACCAATGCCATTGCTAACTTTGTGAGTTGAAATTTTTTCATTTTTTTTGTAAAATTAAGTTATTATTAATTGTTAATTTTTTTCAAAGACTATGTCTTTTTGTTTTTCCAAGCTACAAAATTACAAATAATTTTTAATCAAAATGTCTTTTTTTCAATTTTTTTTTAAAAAAAATATCACTTACCTAATATATTGTTGTATTCTTTCTTGGAGTTCAACAAGTTAACAGCTCTCTCCACCATCTTGTCCTCTCTCATCACGACCTGATAAAATTTGTCGATATTCCACACATCCTGGGCTATCATCGCTTTTATTCTTAACTTGATCCAGGCCTCCGAACGGGCGAACTGCGCTTCATCCCACTTCACGTCTTTTTGCTCGGCTGCCTTCTTAAATTCATCTATCATCGAGACATCGACAGTGAAATTATTGTTATATTTTTGAAAATCAGGATAATCCTTCTGTATTTTCTCCCTGTTCGCCAATACATAATCGATACAATAGCTGTTGAACACGCTTTTTCTTATCAAATCGGTGAACAGTTTTGTGGAATATGTTGTGTCTACGGGCATGAAGATGTCGGGCATGATGCCTCCGCCGCCATACACTGTCCTGCCACTGGTAAGCGTAAAATATTTGAGAGAATCAGGGAAATGTATGCTGTCGGCATGATAATATTCACCATGTTCCAAGCGTTTCGTCATTTCCTTAAAATAGTCTTCCGAGCCTTTCTCGTAGGAACGTTGTATGCAGCGTCCAGTCGGGGTGTAATAACGCGCCGTTGTCAGACGAATCTGGGCACCGTCGGGGAGGTTGAACGGCCTCTGCACCAAGCCCTTACCGAAGGAACGGCGGCCAATCAGAACGCCCCTGTCCCAGTCCTGGATGGCGCCTGAGACGATCTCGCTTGCCGACGCGCTGCTCTCATCGATGAGAACGACGAGCATGCCTTCACGGAAATAGCCGTTCTTGTCGGTCTCGTAAACCATCTTCGGACTTTTCAGACCCTCAGTAAACACAACGGTTTTACCGCTTCCAAGAAACTCGTTGCCAAGCTCGAAAGCCGTCTGCAAATAACCGCCGGCATTGCCTCTCAAATCAAAAATCAACGACTTCATGCCTTGCTTTTTCAAATCATTGAGTGCTTTCTCAAACTCATCCGCCGACTTCTGCGCGAACTGGTCAAGTTTGATATACCCTATTTTCTTGTCGACCATGAAATAGGTATTGATGCTGTTCAACGGTATCTTGTCTCTAACAATCTCAAAATCAATGAGTTCCTTATCTTCACCACGTTTTATTCCGAGGACTACCTTCGTGCCTTTCTTGCCGCGAAGATGCTGTGTGACAAACTCATTGTTCACTTTCTTTCCGAAAGCATCTTCCCCGTCGATGGTAACGATTCTGTCGCCTGCCATGATGCCCACCTTCTCCGACGGGCCGCCAGGAACGGCTGACACCACAAGTATTGTGTCCCTTAAAATCTGGAACGTGACGCCGATGCCTTCAAAGCTGCCTTCAAGGTTCTCGTTCGCTTTCTTCACGTCCTTGGGAGCTATGTATGCGCTGTGCGGGTCGAGCGATTTCAGCATCGCCATGATGGCTTCTTCGGTCAACTTAGGCATATCAGTGCTGTCAACATAAAACTTGTCGATGATATACATCGTGGTCGCCAACTTCTGCGATGTCTCAGCCGGATTTCCATTATTATTCTGCGCAATGCATAAAACATTGAAAAACAATAAAATAACAAAACAAATCTTCTTCATATAATTTATTCTTTATATCATGTCCCGTAGGGACAAGGCAGCCTTGTCCCTACGGGAATTACGACCTTACAATTTCAAATGTGTTATCGTCATTTATTTTAATGATTGTCGACGCCTTAGGTTTCACGATGACGTCATGATACAGGCTGACCACGTAATCGGCAGCTTTTTTCATGTTTTCCGAGATGTCGGTGAAATTTGCCGGTGACGGCTCGCCGCTGAGGTTTGCCGACGTCGACGTTATCGGATGTCCGAGGCGTTTTATCACTTCTTTACAAAACTCGTTTGTGGTCACACGGATGCACACGCTGCCGTCGCCCGACAGGTTTTTAGCGAGGCCCTTCGACTCTTTATAAATGATACTCAACGGGTTACGTGCTGCTTTTATCAAATCTGCCGCTATCGGTGACGGGTGCTTGACATAATCCTTGAGGCGTTCCACTGAGTCGACCAAAATAATCAGTCCCTTGCCGGCGGGACGGTTCTTTATCTTAAAAATCTTGTCGATAGCCTTGGAATTTGTGGCATCGCAGCCTATTCCCCAGATGGTGTCGGTAGGATAAACGAAGACCTTGCCTTCCGAGAGCAGCTTCACACACAGCTCGACTTCTTGTTCAAAAGTGTTCATAATCTATCTGTAAGTTCTTTAACATCAATATAATATGCGCATTTAAAATGACCTTTCGGACATTCTTTGTAGCCATGCAAGCCACACGGGCGGCATTTCAGGTTACGGTTCTCCTCAACCACCACCGAGTCTTCCGAAAGCGGTCCGAAGCCAAAGTCTGCCACGGTGGAGCAGAAAATCGCCGTCGTCGGTGCGTTCTGTGAGCTCGCGAGGTGCATCGGTGACGAGTCGTTGACGTAGTTCATCTCCGCATCTTTCATCAAAGCCGCCGACTCCAAGAGATTCAGCTGTCCGGCGAGACTCTCTATCTGTTTTTCAGGCACATTGGCGATGATGCGGTCGCAAAGAGCGATATCGTCTTTCCCACCAAGCAGATACACCTTCAAATCATCGGGAACGAGTCTCAAGAAATGAGCCCAGAGATCTTCAGGATACTGCTTCGTGAACCACAAAGAACACGGCGCTACGCATATGTATCTCCCTGATTTATAATGTTTTACCTTTTCAAAAACAGTCTCACTCGGATACAGCCCCGGACGCACAGCCTTGCCGTCGGTGACGTGCTCAATCAGCTTCTGGTTACGGTCGACCTCATGCACACCTTTCACGCCAATCTGATGTTTCACTTTGTGGGTAAAGAACATGCTGAACGGGTTTTTGTTGAAACCCGACGTCTCCTTCGCCTTGCCGAAAGCTGTGACAAAACCTGTCGCGGCATAACGTTGTATGTTGACTATCAAATCATAACGCTGGCGGCGCACCTCTTTCAAAATCGAGAAAAGATTCCTGTATTTGTGATTCTTCTTATCCCAATAATACACCTTATTTATATAAGGATGATTTTCAAAAAGACTGTCGTATCCCTTCTTAATCATCATATCTATCTGACTGCCAGGATAATACGCATGCAACTTCTCTGCAACAGCTGTCGCGAGAATGACATCGCCAATCGATGCGGTTTGGATAACAAGAAACTTCTTCATAGCTTCAAATAAACTACAAAAGTACGCAAATAAACGCAGTAATTGACCTTTTTTTCTTATTTTTGCAAAAATTTTTCGCATTTTCTTATGTGGTTGGTTTTAATGGCATTGGCCATAGGCTTGGTTTACGCGTCGTTGCTGTATCTCTTTTCCAAGAAATACGGCAAAATGTTGACTGTCTTGTTGTTTTCGCTCAGGGCGATCGTCGTAGCCATCGTAGTGATGCTGTTCATCAACCCGTATATCAAACAGAAAACCGCTAAGATTGAGAATCCAATAATCGTTTTCGCCAAAGACAATTCAGAATCAATGACAGAGTATCCGACAAGCGTTGATTCTGTGATGCATATTCTCGAAAAGAATTATGATGTGGAATATTACGGTTTTGGTGACCAATACACAAACATTTCAAGTGCCCTTTCAACCATTTCGCGTCAATACTATAAAAAGAACGTCGGTGCAGTTGTATTGATATCAGATGGCATTGTAAATCAAGGGGTTAACCCTGAATTGAACGTTGAAAGCTATCCATTCCCGATATATTCCGTCACGCTTGGCGACACCGTTTCATACCCATCGATGACCATCAATGATGTAAAATACAACAAAACGGTACCTGCCAACATGCTGTTTCCGCTGCGTGTGACTGCCAATGCCTTGAATTACAAGGGTGAAAGCATGAACGTCATTGTGAAAATCGACGGCAACGAAGTCGAAAACGTGACTGTACCTGTGACATCGAACCGGTTCTCAAAAACCCTTGATTTCAATATTGATTCAGGCGAGGAAGGGACAAAACAGGTTGATATTATCGTAGGCGATAAAACGCGTCGTGTTTTCGTCACCGTGACCGACAAAAAATACCGCATCCTGTGCCTTGCATGTGCGCCACATCCCGATATAGCCGCAATAAAATCGGCATTGGACGACCATTTCGAGTTTGACGTGATTTTTGATGATAACGTCGCTGCAAATTATGATTTGCCCTTACGATATGATTTGTTGATAATGCATAATATTGCAATAAAATCAGCAGTTCCATCATTATCAATAATCGGTTCAAACTTCGACGCTTTCAACGAATCACAGGACATAGTGAAAATCACGCGTGGAGCGGTAAACACAAATCTGGACGTAACAGGCAGGTTTAACAACGTTTTCGGTTTGTTCACGATATCATCCGACATCAAAAACGAACTGAAATCATATCCGCCACTGTCGCTGCCCCATTGCGAGATATCGTTCAACGGGCGTCATGATGACGCGCTTCTCATGAATATCATGGATTTGGAGACGCCTAATCCGCTCCTCGCCTTCTCAACAGACTCTGACGGCAACAAACACGCCTTCATTTTAGGAACAGGCTGCTGGCGCTGGAAACTCTATGAATATTTCCATCATAAAAACAACGACGGCTTCAACGAAATCATCAGCAAGACAGTGAAATATCTCCTTACTGAGAAAGATAAGGAACTGACTGTCAACCATAAAGACAGTTACATTAACACTGAAAGCATAACCATCTCTGCGGAATTGCGCAATCCGAGCAGGGAACTGATTAACGAACCGGATTTGCATATCATGATTAACAATTCATATGATTACATGTTTTCAAAAGGCGAAAACAACTATCATCTGAACATCGGGATGCTGCCTGAAGGCATTTACAAATACCGTGCGCACACTTCATTCGGAGGCGTAGATTACAATGCTACCGGCACCTTCACCGTGGAATCGTTAGGCGTGGAAGCTCTGGATTTGACTGCCAACATCGAGCGTATGCGTTCACTGGCATCGCAAACCGGTGGAAAACATTATTATATCACTGATATCCAACAGATTACATACGATTTGAAACACGACAGCCGTATCACGTCAATATCACGGGAAGAGACAAGATACGACGACTTGATAAACCTTAAATGGCTGTTTTTCAGCATTTTAGGACTTATTACAATAGAATGGTTATTAAGAAAAATATTCGGAATTTATTAAATATTAAAAGATGAAAGTAGCAAATAACACTGTTGTAACGTTGACTTACACGTTGCACAACGACACAAAAGACGGCGCGGTCATCGACCAGGCCACAAAAGAACATCCGCTTGAGGGTATCTTCGGTCACGGAATGTTCCTGCCACGTTTCGAGGAATGTCTGCAAGGCCTTGAGCCCGGCGACACTTTCGGCTTCCACCTCACTCCTGCCGAAGGCTACGGCGAGCGTAACGAGGAGATGGTCTACACCGTGAAGAAAGACATGTTCCTCGACGAGAACGGCAAACTCAGCGAGCATTGCAAAGAAGGTAACACCTTGCGGTTCAACATCGGTGACGGGAACATCGTTCCGGGAAAGATTAAAAAAGTGAGCCTTGAACTCGTTGAAATCGATTTCAACCACGAGTTGGCAGGCGTGCCACTGTATTTTGAAGGCGAGATTCTTGCAGTTCGCGAGCTCAAAGAAGAGGACTTCGGCGGCGGATGCGGTCACTGCCATAGCGCTGAAGGCGGTTGCGATAGCGGTTGTGGCGGCTGCGATAGCTGCAAATAAAACAAAAAAAGCCGAGTCTGACAACTCGGCTTTTTTATCTAAATCTTAACTATTAGAATGTGTAAACGAAACCGATGTTAAGAGGAGTGTTTTCATTGACACCAAAGCCAAACTTGCTATCTTTCTCATCATCGTATTTGTTCTGTGTGTAACCAAGTCTCAAGACATTGAGTGTTGCAACCATTGAGATGTTGTCGGTCAAATCATATGACAAGCCAGGAACAACACCGAAACCGACTGTAGATGTCTTAACATCATCAGCACCGTCTGCTTTCACTTTACCGAACTTAAGGTCTAATCTCAAATCACCATAGAATTTGAAATTGTCAATTTCTGCAAAAACATAACGGAAATAAGGAGCGATAACAAAATCAGTAGTCTTTTCTTCATCGCCTACAACATATTCATCTTTTTCAAAAGTCATGCCGAAGTCAGCACCGACGCCCATGTTGTCAGCAAACATATAACCAACAGTTGGGAGAACACTAAATTTAGTGTTTTTCTCTACTAATGGGTTATCAGGTGAATCTTTGGTTTGGTCGAATCCAAGGCTACCGCCAACGAAAAGCTGTGCCTGTGCGAAGAATGCTGCTGCTACGAAAGCAATTGTGATAAATAATTTTTTCATTGTTAAATAATTTTTAGTTTTGCCTACTCTATATCTGAGATTTTCGGCATCCTCTCTTTTTCACATTACAAAAATATATGAAAAATTTTTATATTTAACAATTATTTTTCAACACCGTTTTTAGTTATCAACACTGTAAACTACCGCTGTTCGTGCCACATTATACACTTTCATAAACACTCCGTCTTCCCTTTTTTCTGATGGAAAAACCGCCTTTTCATCGACGTTTCCAAAACCGCCAAAGCATTGAGAATCAGTGCTTAACACAATTTTATAGTCACCAGTTTGTTTCACCTTCACCTCATAGTCTGGCAATGACTTCTGACCCCAGTTGAAAACAAAGATAAAATTGTTTTTTTCAAAAATTATCGTCTTGTTCTCTTCATCGGCTTCGAGAAGCCATGCCGGATTCGACGCCAATAGCCTGGTTTTCTTGACAAAATCAATCATAGCCTTGTCGAAATCACCGAGCCAATGGTACTTCAGATATCCGTTATCCGACAGCGACCACTGACGTTTGGCGTATTTATAGCTCCAACCGTTATCGTAACGAGGAAAATCAATCCATTCGGGGTGTCCGAACTCGTTGCCCATGAAGTTAAGCCATGCGTCGCCGCCGAGACAGATGGTGAAAAAGCGTATCATCTTATGTAACGCAATGCCTCTGTCGATGATGAGATTCTGCTGGTTTTTCGCCATTGCAGTATACATCTCCTTGTCCATCAGCCTGAACGCCAAGGTCTTATCCCCCACCAACGCCTGGTCGTGCGACTCAGCATAAGCGATGGTCTTCACGTCGGAAAGCCTGTTGGTCATGGTGAAGAAGAACTCGTGCATGTTCCATTGCTCATCAGTCTGGTCTTTCAGCACCTTAATCCAGAAATCGGGCAATCCCATTCCGAGACGGTAATCGAAGCCGATGCCTCCATCCTCAATCTTTGCGCAGATTCCAGGCATTCCGCTCACATCTTCAGCTATTGTAATATTCTGATTATCAATATCATGAATGAGTTTGTTGGCCAACTGCAGATATGTCACAGCATCGTTGTCGATGTTATCGCCGAAATATTTCCAAGGGTCATCGAACGTCTCACCAATGCCGTGATTCTTATACAACATCGAGGTCACGCCATCGAAACGGTAGCCGTCGAAATGATATTCCTCAAGCCAATAACGCACATTCGACAGCAAAAGTTGCAAAGTTTCGGTCTTTCCATAATTGAAAAGCTTGGAGTCCCATTGAGGGTGCACGCCTTCAAGTCCCGGCTTAAGATATTGATATTCAGTGCCATCGAAGAGATTTATACCTTCACGCACGTTTTTCACCGTATGCGAATGAACCAGGTCCATAATCACGAGCAATCCCATGCCATGAGCGGTATCCACGAGTTTTTTCAGTTCTTCAGGCGTACCGAAACGTGAGCTGGCGGCAAAGAAATTCGACACATGATAGCCAAACGAGCCATAATAAGGATGCTCGGCGATAGCCATTAGCTGCACAGCGTTGTAACCGTCAGCTTTAATACGAGGTAACACATTGGCAATGAACTCGTTATAGCTTCCTACGTTTTCTTTTTCCTGTGCCATTCCAACGTGTGACTCATAAATGAGAAGTGGCTCTTCTCCAAGCTTGGGTGTCTGATTTTCAAAAACATAAGGTTTGGCAGGATTCCAAAACTGAGCTGAGAAATCTTTAGTGTTCTCATCTTGGACGACCCTATTTATATAAATAGGTATGCGTTCCTGCTCTCCTATGCTTGACTGCACTATAATCTTGAGCAGGCTGCCGTGCACGAGTTTGTTTTGATACTCGTCATCCGGAAGAAATATCTCCCACACACCGTTTCCAACGTTTTCTAACGGGTTTGCGTAACGTTGCCAGTCATTGAAATCGCCGAACAACGACAAATAATGCGCTGCCGGAGCCCATTCACGGTACCACCAGCCTCGGCGGATACGGTCGTAATGAAACCCGAAAAACTGATGCGCAGAGGCAAACGTGCCAAGGCTTCCAAACTGTTTCTCGATGGTTTTCAATCTGTTACAGTAACGGTCATAACGTTTCTGCACCTCATTCGCCACCGGATTCAACCAACTGTCGCGCTCAACGATTTTCATAATTTTTCTGTTTTTAACGGACGCACGCGGTGCACCCTTACAATTCACCTATATTTCGATAATTCTAACCTCTCCGGGTTTTAAAACCAAATCATATTTTTCACCACAGCCACCGACCAATTTTCTCGCATCTTCAGGAATTGCCACCGTCACATTACGGCCTTCATTAAGGTTTAAATTAATGACAATCAACAATTTATCGTCACCCTGATAACGCAGAAACGCATAAACATATTGCGGATCGAAATTGTTATACCAAGGATTCGCCCACATCAAATCGTAAAATGCACCGTGCAGGATAGCAGAATGTGATTCACGGAAATGTAACAATGTTTTATAAAAATCAAAAATGTGTAAATTGTTGATTTTTAAATAATTATAATCGAAAATGGACGTGCGTCCATTATCCGAATCAGCGGCGTCCTCACCATATTCCTGACCATTGTAAATCATAAACGGGCCACGGTTCATCAAAGCTGCAAGGGCAACAAACGGATATGCGTTTTCGGGTTTTTGCATGAAAAACCTTGATGCCAAACGAACCTCATCGTGATTTTCCATAAAACGTAACATCCTGTCATCCAAGCCGTTAAGGTTTTTCCAGACATCTGAAATGCTATCGGCACGCTGTCCGTAACGGTAGATATTTTCAAGCGTATTGTACAGCCCGACTTTGTCATAAAGATAATCGAACCCAGCCTCAACGTAACTTTGATATAAATTAGGCTGGTAAATCTCCGCTATCATAATGATATTGAACGACTTACGAACTTCGGCAATCGCCCATCGCCAGAACTCTACAGGTACCATCTCCGCCATGTCGACACGAAAACCGTCGACGCCTTTTGAACACCAGAACTGTATGATTTTTAGCATTTTACGCCATGTGTCATGATTCCCGTAATTCAATTTCACGGTATCGTACCAGTCATTCAACGATGGCGTTGGCGAGAAAACGTCATTACCTGTAGCTTTTGCCGGAAACTCGTAATAATCAGCACCGTTTTCAGTAGGCGCAACGAATTTCTGATTCGGTAAGACATAAAAATTATCATCCGTAAAATCGCCTTTATATTCACGTGCCAGGTGATTTGGAACGAAATCTATAATCACCTTAAGTCCGTGAGAACGAATACGTTCGACGGTTTTTTCAAACTCCTCCATCCTATTCGCCTCGTTATCAGCCAAGTCTGGGTCGATATCATAGTAATCGACGATGGCATAAGGCGAGCCAGCATTTCCCTTTGTCACAGCCGGATTTGTGTCGCGCCATCCAGAGTGGCGAATCACTCCTGTCAACCATATATAGCTGACACTCAATGACTTAATTCTTTCAATCTCATCATCATTGATGTCATTGAAGGTGCCGCAACGTTTTGTTGGCGTCGCGCCGTAAACTCGTGGAAAAAGCTGATATATTATCATTTTTCAAGCAAATCAAGCATAAAAGCGTATTCCATCGCCACTTCCTTGTAAGGCTCAAACCTACCAGACGCTCCACCATGTCCGAAATTCATCTCCGTTTTCAGGTACAACGGGTTATTGTCGGTCTTGAGTTCGCGCAGTTTCGCCACCCATTTTGCCGGTTCCCAGTACTGCACCTGGCTGTCTTGAAGCCCTGTGGTAACAAGCATTGCAGGATAATCCTTCGCCTCCACATTATCGTATGGAGAGTATGACAGAATATAGTCGTAATACTCTTTCTCATTAGGATTGCCCCACTCGTCGTATTCGCCGGTCGTCAAAGGGATAGTGTCGTCCAACATTGTGGTGACAACATCCACGAAAGGCACTTGCGCGATGATGCCTCGGAACAGTTGAGGTGCCATGTTTGCAACGGCTCCAACGAGAAGTCCGCCAGCGCTTCCACCCATAGCAAACATCTTTTTACTATTTGTAAATCCTTGATTTACAAGATATTCAGCGCAAGCGATGAAATCCGTGAACGTGTTTTTCTTCTTCAGGAGTTTGCCGTCTTCGTACCACCAGCGTCCCATCTCCTCGCCTCCGCGGATATGAGCTATCGCCCACACAAAGCCTCTCTCGAGCATGCTGAGCCGTGCCGTCGAGAAATATGCGTCAACACTGTTGCCATATGAGCCGTAGCCGAACAAAAGCAAAGGATTATCGCAATTTTTCACCAATCCTTTTTTGTAAACAAGCGAAATTGGCACCATAACTCCATCTTTTGCCGGTGCATAAAGTCGTTCCGTGACATACTCCGAAGGCTCAAAACCGCCCACAATCTCCTGACGCTTCAACAATTCCGCAGTCTTAGCTCTCATATCGTATTGATACACAGAGGCTGGCGTCGTCATCGAGGTGTATACATATCTCAATAGATGTGTCTCAAACTCAGGGTTCGCCGACGTCTCCACAGTGTATGCAGGCTCACCGAAGTTGATATAATAATCCATCTTGCCGTCCCACGACAAAACCCGCAGGTTTACAAGCCCTTTAGAACGTTCCTCAATGACTAAATACTCCGAAAACAGGTCAAAATCCTCTATCAGGACATCTTCACGATGGGCGATAACCTCTTCCCAATGTTCCTTTTCGGTAGCATTCACCGGCGTCCGCATCAGTTTGTAGTTCTTTGCACCGTCGGCGTTGGTCAAAATATAGAAATAATCGCCATAATGACCTACACCGTAAAGCAGGTCATGCTGACGTTTGTGCACAATCTTCAACTCATCTTTCGGATGGTCGGCATCGATGAAACGTATCTCCGAAGTAAGTGTGCTTTCGAGTATTATAAGGATGTATCGCTCTGATTTAGTTTTACTTACGAAAGCGCAAAACGTAGCGTCGTCTTCTCTGTAGACCTCGACATCGTCTTTAGGGTCGGTGCCAATCTCATGACGCATAATGCGATACGGACGCAGCGACTCGTCTTTCACAGAATAGAAAATAGTCTTGTTGTCGTTGGCCCACATCATGTTTCCGGAGGTGTTCTGTATGACTTCGGAAAACATCTTGCCTGTCGCGATTTCCTTAATGAAAATCTGGTACTGACGACGGCTCACAGTGTCGATGCTATAGGCTATCAACTTGTTATCGGGGCTGATGCTGTAACCTCCCACGTCAAAGAAAGTGTAGCCTTTGGACATCTCGTAGCCGTCAAGAAGGATTTGTTCGGTGTCGGGAGGACACTCGCGGTGTGTCCGTACAGGTTGGTCGGTGCTACGACAGTACAGTGGGTATTCCATTCCTTCCTCGTAGCGAGTGTAATACCAATAACCGTGATGTTTCACAGGCACCGACATGTCTTCCTGTTTGATACGCCCCACAATCTCGTTAAACAGCTGATTCTGAAGCGGTTCAGTATGCTTCATCATCTCATCAGCATAGGCGTTCTCAGCTTTAAGATATTCGATAACCTCAGGATTTTCGCGTTCGTTGAGCCAGTAATAGTTGTCCACACGAGTATGACCGTGGATTGTCATCTCGTGCGGTATTTTTTTTAAAGAAGGTTTTGTCATGTTTAGAATGATAATGTCAAACCGAAGCTCGGCATAAGAGGCAGCTGATATATATTTTCGCTTGTAACCAAGTCGACATAGAAAATATTTTCTCTGTTATACACGTTTGTGACGCTGAAGTCAGCCTCAAGCATGACTCTCTCGCTGAACCAGAACCTGCGTTTCACATCCAAGTCAAGTCTATGATACATAGGCAGTTCACCTTTGTTCAAATCACCGTAGATAATTCCCAGGTCACCACTTTCGCCCACGATCGGTGAACCCATGTTGTCAAACGAATAATGTTCATAGAATCCGCTGACTTGAGTGAACGGGAAGCCTGAACCCATATTCCAACGTCCGCTGAACTCCCATTGTTTGCGTGAGCCTGCCGTATACGACAAAATCACATTCACATTATGGCGGCGGTCGTAGTGTGTGCGGTAGTTCACAAGTTCCTGATTGGCGTCTTCATAGTTCTTATTGACGTATGCCAACGAATAAGCCGCCCAGAAATACCATCTCAAGAACTCATATTTCACAGAGAAATCGATACCGTATGCCTTACCGTTCTCAATCATGAAGTCTCTCCACTCCGTCTCAGGAGCGCCGGCAGGATGATTTGTCTCCGAATACAGCTGATTACGGTTCAGGTTGGTAAGCTGTTTGAAATCCTTGAAATATCCTTCGATGTTAAGTGTCACGTTATCGAACACATCAAACTCCGTACCAAGCACATAATGATTGGCTTTCTGCAGCTTAGTGCTGACGTTTTTGCCGTTGAATTTCTTTGGGATATTCTCTTGTCCTGAGAGGAATCCGTAGAACATGTTAACCACGTCACGGTCGCTGTTTGCCGCGATGAGATTCTGCGAATACATACCTGCCGCAGCTTTCACGCGGAACCAATCGTTGACATTGTATTTCATTGCGATACGCGGCTCCGGCGATATCTCCGCCAACGACGCATACCACTGGACACGCATGCTCGGCTCAATAATCAGCTTCTCAAGTTGCCATTTATATTTGACGAAAGCTCCAAGCTCTGTGGTGTTTTCTGTTTGGTTAAGCTTGATTCCGTTAGATTTTGAGTAGTCAAATACGGTCTTGAATCCCAACAGCTCGACACCATATTTCAAAGTGTTTTTACCGAGGAAATACGAGAATGAGAAACCTGCGTTGAAGCCGTCGATGGAACTCGACCTTGGTGTGTTATTACCATCTTCGATAGATGCCTTATAGCTTGAATATGCGAAGTTACCTTCGATAAGAACTGACGATTTGCCAGGAATCATCACGAAGTTGGAGCCGCCGCCGAATGCCTCCCAGTTGTAGTCGAGGCTAGTGGTACGGCCTTTAGGTTTGTAGTTGTTCACCTGGTCGTTGAAATTAAATCCGAAGAAGTTGATTTTACTGCCGTTTGCGGTATTCAACGACACTTTTCCGTACACATCCTGGAAGTTATAAGGCAGAATCTCATCATCCAAAATAGATGGGTAGATAGACTGGCTTGTCTGCTCGAGATATGAGTTTTTCGCCGACATGATGAATGATATAGACATGTCGTTATCCGACTTCGCTTTTTTGAGAGGTCCTTCAACCATCACTTTTGCGCCGAATGTCGAGCCGCCTATCTTACCGGAGATACGTTTTTTGTTACCGTCGCGTGTGGTGATATCCATCACTGACGACACTCTGCCTCCGTATTCAGCGCCGAACCCTCCTGTGTAAACCTCAGCATTTCTGATGATATCGGTATCGAAAACAGAGAAAAGTCCGATGCTGTGGAACGGGTTATACACTATCATTCCATCGAGGAGCACCTTGTTCTGAATCGGGGAGCCGCCTCTGATGTAGAGCTGTCCGCCCTGGTCGCCGGTGAAGACGACACCCGGGATAACCTGCAGATACTGTGCGAGGTCAGCCTGACCGCCCACCGACGGGATCTTGGTGATGGTCTTAGGCGTGATATTCACGACAGACGTCTTGGTTTCTGTCCTCGCCTCCACCTTGTCGGCTGTGATGTTCACCGCCGCAAGCTGTATCGAAGCCTCTTGGATGCTATATTTCTTGTTTAAAATCTCATTGTTTTTCAATGTGACAGGCTCGGCAATAGTATCATAACCCATCATAGTAACCATGAGAGTATATGTGCCGTCAGGGATCCTCGTGATGCTGAAATATCCGTTGATATCGGTGGTGCAACCCATAGCGGTGCCCTTCAGATAAACATTGGAATACATGACAGGCTCTCCATTGGACTTTTCGTAAACGAAACCTTTGATGGAGTTGTCATTCTGGGCAAACGACATCACGCTGATCATCATCATGACAACCAGCAAGCACATATTCTTTATTTTAGCCGTAACAAATTTCATATCAAAGCAGTTTATAAAACATAAAAACGTGCAAAGATAAAAAATTTTTTATTACGGCTAAAACAAAAATTAATAACTATTTAGATTCTTTTGCCTGTCTTATCAGACCTATTTCCTTTTCGGAAAAATGGTTAGGCAGCACGAGTTGCACTTTCAGAAGCAGTGCGCCGTTGCCTTCTTTGCCGTAATGAGGCATTCCGAGGCCTTTCAGCCGTAGCATGCTGCCATTCTGTGTCTGCGGTTTTATCGGCACGTTGACAGAGCCTTTCATGGTGTCAAGCTCCACTTTTCCGCCGAGTATAGCTGTGTATACGTCAACATTGACAGTCCTTGTAAGGTCATCGCCATCACGCTGATACACAGGGTCTTGCAGGATATTAATCTTCATCAGAAGGTCACCGTTCTCACCGCCGTTGACGCCTGGATTGCCTTTGCCTTTCACCCTCAGTGTCTGTCCGGATTTCACACCGGGTTTGATGCTTATTTTTATCGTCTCGTGACCGATATTGATGATTCTTTGCGAGCCTGAGTAGGCCTCACGCAACGTCAAATCTATCGACGCGTTGAGGTCTTGACCTTTCATCGTCCTTGTGCGCGAGCGACGTCCGCCGCCGAAATTGAAGTCGAAGCCTCCGCCGTTGCCACCGAAGAACGCATCGAAGAAGTCGGAGAAGCCGCTGCCACCGAAGCCCTGGAATCCTTCAAATCCTTGGAATCCCTGACCACCGTAGCCCATGTTCTCATACTGTTTCCAGTTAGCGCCGAGTTCATCGTATTTCTTTCGTGAATCCTCATTGCCGAGCACCTGATAAGCCTCAGAAATCTCCTTAAACTTCTCCTCTGCCGCCTTGTCGCCCGGGTTCTTGTCCGGATGATATTTCACGGCCAGTTTACGGTACGCCTTCTTGATTGCATCCTGTGTGGCAGAACGTTCAACACCTAAAACCTTGTAATAATCTTTATATTCCATAATGTTTTACCTCCTATCGAAATAAAAACGCAGATTTAAAAATCGTCGTCGTCATCGTCGGAGAAGGATGATATGATTTCGGTTTTGTCGATATGTTTTTCGTCGCAAACCTTGCTCTGATATGCTATGAATCCAACTATTATCAACACTGTCGCCAGTATGGTTCTGACCCATCTGTTGACCGGCATGATGCATATACCGATAATTATCAGAATCAGAGGCCACAATCTACCTACCACATACCAATCAATCTCGATCTCAAAGAAAGTCACCAACAATGCGATAACGCCTACGATTATCAGGGTTATGCCTTTACCAAAGCCGTCGCCCTTTTTGTTTTCTTTATTGCTCATCGTTATTTCTTTTTTGTGAGTTAATAAGAATCACGACACCTGCTATAATAAGTGTTACAGGCCATAATTTCCAGATCCATGCCACGAAGGCGAAGTTGTCGATCAACGCTATCAGACCGATGAAAATCAGTATCAAGCTGGCGATCATCGCTCCGTTGACAATATGTTGTTTATTATCCTTTGGAGTGATGTCGATGGTATCACTCTCACGAGTGAATCCTTGATCAAAAAGTTTCTCTTCAGGCAACACTATCCAAAGGATGATGTACATCCAGAAGCCGAAACTTCCACAGATAGCTGACACCACAAAGAGCACACGCATCAGCGCGATGTCAATGTTGAAATACTCAGCCAGACCCGAGCAAACACCTGCAATCACGCGATTGCTGCACGAACGTTCAAGTTTTTTATTGTTTTCCATATTCAATTAATGTTACATTTATCGTCCATCAAATATCATACCAAATTGGTATCTTTCGCATGTATAACGAAAAATTGACGATTTTGCTGCATGGCAACAATTAAAAAAATTAGCAACTGACAAAATGTCGGATTATTCCTTTCCGAAACGTCTGTAGTAGGCAACTCTCTCTTCCGGAGCGACATCTTTAAGCATCATTTCGAGCTCCTCCTTCGGATAGTCGGTAAACTTAAGGAGCAACAGTCCGTCAAGAGTGTCGTTGAAGTCAGGGTCGACGTTGAAACACAGGAACTTGGAGTTGATGTTAAGATATTTCTTAAACAGCGTCGGCATGCGATAGTCGCTGTTGCTGAGTTTCCTGATATAACGGTCGAATTTGTCGACTGAATCCATGTTTTTCTCCATTAATATCTTGATGTCGCACTTTCCGAAGTTCGGCACGAATGGAGTTTTAGGATTAAACAGTTTTGACATTTCCTCGTTGGTGTGCTTTGTTGTCACATAATATACCATGAGGCTCTGGTAAAACTTCGGATACCAGCTGCTTATACTCACCGGACCGATGAAATACTGCATTTGAGGATATCTCATGATAGTCTCCATGAGGCCTTTGAGAAGCAGCATGAGAGGAAGTATATCTTTCTGATAATCAACGGACACGAACGAGCGTCCGAGTTCTATCGTTTCTTTGAGATAAGGTTCAAATTTAGGGTCGATATTAAACAGCGAGTCGACGTAGAAACCGCGTGCGCCGTAGTTTTCGTATATCTCATCACCTATGCCGATGCGGTAACCTCCGGCGATTGTCTGTTCCTTGGTATCCCACAGGATCAGGTGTTTATAATAGGTGTCGTATGTGTCGGTGTCGATGCTCTTTCCTGTTCCTTCGCCTATAGCGCGGAAGGCCTCTTCACGGCGGCGTCCTATCTCATGAATCACATGAGGTATTTTATCGTAATCGGCGAGATAGCACTCGAAGTCGGCCGTTTTGAACAGCAGTGATTTCTCGCGTATCGCACTCAACTCGCGTGCCAGGTCGGAAGGACGGAACGGAGGGTCGATAGGGTCGGACACCTTTGTACGGAAATGTGCGAGTTCGCTTGAGATGTTGGCCTGAAGCGCATAGCTCCGCTCTCTCAGGTAGGCTGCCAATGCTTCCGGTGTCTCATACCGTTCGACCTCTGACGGGAGGATAGGCTTACCCATCTTCATGATGATCTTCCTGTTACGTTTGTTAAGAAGCTCTCTCACGAGGCGGACGGTTGCGAGCAGTGAATAAATCTTAGCCCAGAAGTAGAACCTTCTTGAGTTATTGCCGTTGAAATAAACAGGGATGACCGGCACTTTTGTCTTCTGTATGATTTTCGCTATCGAAGGCGACCATTTGATATCTTCGGGATAGCTATGGCCATGATAGCGTGACACTTCTCCTGCCGGGAACACTCCAAGTCCGTGACCTTCAGACAGTTGCATCATTGAAGCTTTCACTCCGCCGACGCTTCCGCCGCCCCATTCAGGATTCTTTTCAAACGGGTTGACGGAGAAAAACACATCTTTAAGGTTAGGGATATATGACAGTATGAAATTTGCCATGATTTTGAAGTCAGGGCGCAGTTTCGAGATAGCGTCATAGAGGATGATGCCCTCTATTGCACCGAAAGGATGGTTACACACTATCATGAACGGGCCTTCCTTCGGGATGCTGCTCAATTCATTCTCGTTGATATCGTATGTGATGTTATAACGGCGCAACATATCCTCAGTAAACTCTCTGTTCTTCAAGTCGGCAGAAGGAGAATACAAACGGTTTATTTTCCTGAAGCCCAAGAAATTAAGCATGAAAGCCAACAGCGGTTTTGTCAGTGGACTCCATTTAAAATACCTTACGAGATCGTCACTTGTTATAAGTTTTTTCATCACTTAGATTTGAAACAGCAAAGATATAACATTTTTCAATACAACGGACGATTTAATTTTTTATTTTAATTATACTGAAAAACGCATTGTCATGTGAAAATTATTTCATAAATTTGCCGAATATAATTTTTAGGAATCAACAATAATTAAATACGTTATAACATGAAGAAAATCTTATTACTTGGTGATGAGGCCATTGCGCAGGGCTTTATTGATGCCGGAGGCAGTGCCATCAACAGTTATCCGGGCACTCCTTCTACACAGATTACGGAGTATGTCATTAACTCTAAACAGGCCAAGGAACTCGGCATCAGGGCCAACTGGTGTGCCAATGAGAAGACGGCTCTTGAGGCTTCCCTCGGTGTGGCTTATGCCGGAAAACGAGCCATGACATGTATGAAGCATGTCGGACTTAACGTATGTGGCGACCCGTTTATGAATGCCGCCATCATTGGAACCAAGGGCGTACTGATAGTTGTTGCCGACGATCCGAGCATGTTCTCGTCGCAGGACGAGCAAGACAGCCGTTTCTATGGTCACTGGGCCATGATACCGATGTTGGAGCCTTCGAACCAGCAAGAGGCTTACGACATGGTACATTATGGGTTTGAGTTGAGCGAGCAGCTTGGCACTCCAGTGCTTTACCGTATTCCGACACGTTTGGCACACAGCCGCGCCGGTGTTGAGCTTAAGCCAGTCCGCAAGCAGAACGAGCTCACGGAACCAGCCGACGCAAAGTCGTTCGTGCTCCTTCCTGCCAACGCCAAACGTCTTTACAGACAGCTGATAGACAAGCAGCCGACATTCACAAAAATGTCTGAGGAATCAGGATACAACAAATTCATCGATGGCACCGACAAGAGCATAGGCATCATCACAACAGGTATAGCATACAATTATCTCATGGAGAACTTCCCTGACGGGAAATGTCCATATCCAGTGGTGAAGATAACACAATATCCGCTGCCATTCAACATGATTAACCGTCTTTATGACGAATGCGATGAGATTCTCGTTCTCGAAGACGGACAGCCTTTCGTAGAGGAGCATATAAAAGGCTTCCTCGGCAAGGGAAAGAAAGTGAGAGGCCGTCTTGACGAGACCATCCGCCGCGACGGAGAACTCAACGCCGAGAAAGTGGCTCATGCATTGGGAATGAAGAAAGAGGCAACATTAGCCGTACCGGATGTCGTAACCAACCGTCCTCCAGCGTTGTGCCAGGGATGTCCTCACGTTGACAGTTACAATGCCTTGAATGCCGTCATGGCCAACCACAAAGGTGGCAAGGTGTTCGGCGATATCGGTTGCTATACTTTGGGCTTCAACATGGGCGCCATCAACACCACAGTGTGTATGGGAGCATCCATCACCATGGCTAAGGGAGCCAGCGAGGTTGGCATCTTCCCAAGCGTGGCTGTTATCGGTGACGGTACCTTCGGTCACAGCGGCTTGACCGGTCTTATGGACTGCGTCAATGAGAAGGCTAACGTCGTCGTCATGATTCTTGACAATGACATCACGGCTATGACAGGCGGTCAGCCATCATCGGCACACAACAAGATTCGCCGTATCTGCGAAGGTCTCGGCGTGGAGCCAGAGCATATCCGCGACATCATCCCGTTGCCAAAGAACCACGAGGAGAACGTGAGAATCATAGAAGAAGAAGTAAATTACAACGGTGTTTCTGTGATCATCCCTCACCGCACCTGCATCGTGGAATTAAAGAAACATTTGAAAAAATAAATGTTTGAATTTTGAATTTTAAATTTTGAATTTTAAATCCAGAAAAATATGAAAAAAGATATCGTTTTGTGTGGTGTTGGTGGTGACGGCATTGTGTCAGTTGCCAAAATCATCTCAGATGCTGCCCTCAACATGGGCATGAACCTGAAGCAATCGGAAATCCACGGCATGTCGCAGCGCGGCGGCTCGGTGTTCTCGCACCTGCGTTTGTCAGACGAGCCAATCTTTGCCGACGTCATACCTGAAGGCAAGGCTGACATTATATTGTCAAGCGAGCCGATGGAGGCTCTGCGCTATCTGCCATGGCTTAGCAAAGAAGGCTGGGTGATAACCAACTCCGACCCGTTCATCAATATAAACAATTACCCTGACATTGAGAAGGTGTATGCCGAGTTGAAGAAACTCAAACATGTGGTGGCGTTCGATGCCAGCGAGATAGCCAAACAACTCAAGGCACGCTCCAACATGGTGCTTCTCGGAGCTACCATCCCATATCTCGGCATTGAGTTAGCCAAGGTGGAAGAGGCCATAACACATATCTTCGGCAAGAAAGGCCAGGATGTGGTTGACCTTAACATCCAGGCGGTGAAGGCGGGATACGAAGTAGCGAAGAGATAAGAAGGATAAGAAGGGATAAGATGGATAAATGTAGGGACGCACAGCGTGCGTCCCTATTTAAAATAATACATTATGAAAAAAATCACACCGTTTTTGATTTTGTTGTTGTTTCTGGTTTCATGCGGAGGCGGAAACGAAAATGCAAGCAAAAAGACATCGAAAAAATGTTCCGAGCCAATGTTTTTGTACGGCATCTGCATCGATTCATTGGATGTAGTGGAAGGCAAAGTGCAGAAAAACGAGTTCTTAGCGAACATTTTGCAACGTGAAGGTGTTAGTTACAACACCGTCAATTACATCGACAGGAACAAACGAGATGTTTTTGACGTGAGGAAGATAAAAGTCGGGAACAAATACGTGTTTCTGAAGACACGCGACAGCATCCCGACAGCCAAATACTGGATTTATGAAATCGACAGGACCAATTACGCTGTTTTCCAACTCACCGATTCATTATCAGCATGGAAAGGTGAGAAAGAAGTAATCACCAAGGTGGAGCATGTGGGAGTTGAGATAAAATCGAGTCTGTGGAATGCCATGGCGGAAGCAGGCTGTGACGCAAGTCTTATCCTTGAGTTATCGGACATTTACGCCTGGACCATCGACTTCTTCGGGATTCAGCAAGGCGACTCGTGCAAGGTTATTTTTGAGGAGAAATACATCTGCGGCGACACTGTTCCGTTTGGTATCGGCAATGTGTTGGCGGCATATTTCAAAAACAACGGCGATGGCAAATATGCTTTCAGTTATGAGCAAAACGGCAGGAAAGAATATTTCGACGAGAACGGCGATAATTTGCGCAAGGCGTTCTTGAAAGCACCGTTAAACTACAGGCGTATAAGCTCCAAGTTTTCGGAAGCAAGGATGCATCCTGTGCATAAGATAGTACGTCCACATCACGGGGTGGATTATGCAGCTCCGAGCGGAACACCGGTGCAATCTATCGGTGATGGCACCGTGATTGATAAGGGATGGGACAAGAAAGGTGGCGGAAACTATCTGAAAATCAAGCACAACAGCACATACACAACGACTTACATGCATTTGAAAGGCTTTGCAAAAGGTATCTCCAAAGGCTGCAAGGTGAAACAAGGCCAGACGATAGGCTACGTCGGCATGACAGGCACCGCAACGGGACCGCATCTCGACTTCCGCCTACAGAAAAACGGCACTTACATCGACCCGCTGAAGTTCAAGTCACCGAGCGCGGAACCGGTGAAGAAGGAAAACCTTGAAGCATATAAGAAAAATATCGAGGTGCTGATGGGGATTTTAAAAGAACATTAGGATGTTTTTATTTTAAAAACAAGCAAAAATCAGTCTGGATATGCTGCGCATACCGCAAGGCCTGATTTTTTGCTTATTTTTAAAATTTAATCCTCGTAGGATTATTTCCCCTTTTTCAGTTCGTCGAGGTAGCTGGCGGTGATGACACCTGAAGGCAATGCGATGATTGCGACACCGAAAAGCGAAGATATCATACTGACAATCCTGCCGACATTAGAGACCGGATAAATATCTCCGTATCCGACGGTAGTCAAAGTGGTAGTAGCCCAATAAAGTGCATCGAAAAAGGATTCGAAAACAACGACGCCGTCGACAGACTGGTTGTTCAGTTCGACATTAAACATTATCAACGCAGTGGCAAAGATGTAAAATACCGCGATGCCAAGCACAGTGAGCAGAACCACGCGTTCCTTCTTCAGTACGAACAGCAATGTCTCAATGCGGCTCGAATAACGGAGGAAACGGAACAATCGCAGCAGTTTCAGCAACCTTACGACACGAAGAACCTTCAACGCTTTGTTGAAAATACCAACCGAAGGCAATATCGACAACAAATCAACAATAGCGATGAATGTGAACGGATACGTAAGAAACGCCATGAGTCTGCTTTTGTTAGGCTTTCGGAAATCGGCGGTACACCAGCGGAAAATATAATCGAGAATAAATATCGACACAGAAATTCTGTCGAACCACAGCATCAAGGATGTTTGATATGAAAAAGCAAGCGGGATAATGCTGATAAGTATCATCAGCAGCATAACATAATCATAAATTTTACTGATGACTGAATGAGTGCTGTCTCTTTCGATGATTAAAAACAGTTTTTTTCTATTCATATTACATTATATCAGATTCTTCGACTAAATTATTCAATAAGGCGTAAACGGTGAGGCCTGACACGGACTTGATGCCGGTTTTGCGGATGATGTTCTTGCGATGCGTGATGACGGTGTGCACCGAGATGAACAGTTTATCCGAAATTTCCTTGTTTGTGAGGCCTTTCACGAGAGCGATGAGGACGTCTGTCTCACGGTTCGACAGCTCAACGTTTTCAGGTTTGTCTTGAGATATCTTACTGTCATTCAACAAGTTAAATATTTTTGAGACGACTTTCTGTTTACTATCGTTTATTTCGATGACATCTTGGAACTGTTTAAGGATGCTTGCGTCGACGTAGGAAGTCACAAGTGCGACAGGAATCACGTTGGAGAAGTCGCGGCATATTTTCAGAAACTGCTCGTTGGTGTCGTAAGCAATCAGTAACGGATTGATTATCAATATGTCAGGGTTATAGGTGGCAAGCTTCTCCTCCATCCTATCGATTCTGTCGAGTTGTGATACGATGGAAATCTGCTTGCAGTCGTCGAAATACGAAACAAGGCCGGCACTAACAATCGGCGACGGCTCCACAATGATTACTTTGTTATCGGATTTCATCGTTTAAGCTTCTAAAGATTCGACAAAAGGAATGAGAACGCGTTCCTCAATGAGTGCGTGGCTCATCAAATCGGCAGATAACTCATTGATATCCAAGGCTATTTCGATACGCTCTTTCGGAAAGACATCAGCAGGGAGATATTTCACAAGGATATTCATCAGATCGGAGAGCTTATCCTCGATATTGGTATGGTTCTCGTGAAACACTTTTATCTTGTAATCAGTCTTAACATCCTGATTTGCAAGCTGTTCCATATATGGAAACACGTTCTTTTCTTCGTAGATGAAATGGTCGACGACTTCATTTTTATATTCTTGGAAGAAACGGCGCAGCATGTTGCCGTACTTTGGGATACAGGCGTTTATGATATGGTCGAGATGTTCCTCGATATGCGGCAGGCGTTCGTGCAGATAATATTTATGCGACTCTAAAAGATAGTTTATCAGCGCTTTGAGGTCGACGGAGGCGATATCTTCCAGTGACGGTGTGTAGTCGTTGTTGCAGTAGACGTTGCATATCATTAGGAAGAACGGTGCCGAGACGTTGTTCATGGCGCACACCTCCGCGATGCTGTGATCGCCGAATCCGAGGTTCATGCCGAAGCGCGGAAACATCAGCAGGAGCTTGGAGTTGCCGAGGACGAGGTCGGCCATTTTCATATTTTCGGAGAAAATCTTCTGCATAATTGGGTATTTTTTGCAAAATTATAAAAATCTCACGCAGAAATAGCAGAAAAAAACAGAAATTATCCAAAATAACCATTATTAGGTATTAAAATTTTTCAAAATCACCGATTATGGGGAGATGCCACGTCATTTTTTAGGTATATTTTTGCAATCAGAATGAATGACAAAGAAACAGGCCATATTTTTAGTTTAGAAAAGGAAAAACGCCCCTCCCGGGGCGTTTTTGCTAATGTTTTCTTTGAAAGCGTTCTGTGCAATCAATAAGATTACCGTCGACTACCTTGTAGAACCGCTGGTTTGTCTCCGGTGACTTCAGTCCGCCTTTTTCACCTTCGTACGGACCTAATTTTATATAATCGAAGTCGTTGATATTCACCGGCTTGTCGTATCTACCGGAATACCATGCGACCTTAAGTTTCAAAGTGTTTTTGATGTAATGTGCCAAAGACTCCACCTTGTTTTTCGCAGCGTCACCACCCATGATGCATACACAGGTGATGTCGCCACGATAAATTTCAACAAGTCTATTCAGTTCATCTTCAGTGAGTTCCGTGCCGATATTTTCCCACAGATGCAGGCTGTGGCATTCCGGGCAGCGGTTGGGGCAATTTGTAAGGTTTATTGCCAGACTCACCTCGTCGGGAACCTCCTGAAAGACGACGTCGTAGTTGTAGTACTTCAGCATTTCCCGCTACCTTAGAATTTTGCGTAGTAACGTTTGCCTGCTTCCACCTGGCGTGCCGCCGAGAAGTTGCTGACGCGTTTCATGTAACCGATGACACGTGTGAGGTAGTCGAGGTGTTCGCTGCCGCACTTAGGACATTTCTTGAGATAACGTTTGTCGATATGTCCGCAGTCGTTGCACACAGTGTTAGGGATGTTGAATGTGAAGTAGTTACAGCCTTCTTTTGAAGCCACCTTAAGCAACTGGCGATACTGCTCCTGTGTGAGATGTTCCTCAAGGTTGCAGTGCAATGCCGAGCCGCCTGTGAGGTGCTTGATGTAACGTTCACCGTGCAGTTTAAACTTGTCGAGAACATTAGTATTCTGATTTTCAACAACATAGAAGTAGCTATTATAGCAGTCACGAGGAACTTTGTAGCCGTCTTCCTTGTCCCATTTGGCATGTTTCACGCCTACGTTTTCGGCAGGAATCATTTCGCAGTTGAACATCAGGCCCGGTTTCTTGTATTGTTTGTTGTACTTCTCGATGAGGCTGAGGATTTCTTCCACAAAGTGTTGATACTCAGGGTTGTCGCTAATCTCGATACCTTTAAACTCTGCAGCTTCTACGATACCGTTCACGCCTATTGTGAGGTATTGGCGGTCGATTGCGATGTAGCCGGCGTCGAACAACGGGAGCATACCTTTGTCGCGGAGGTAACGCAAGTTGCTGTCATAAGCCATCTGCACCTTGTGCATGAGGTCGATGACTTCCTCTACGAAGCTGAGGAACGGCAGGCGGTTCTGCTCTTCGTACTGGATGCAACGGTTCATGTTTATTGTGAGCACGCTCTTAGAGCCTGTCGACACGCCGCCGGCGCCGAGGGTATAGCTGAATTCGTTATCCTGAATCTCGTTACGGAGACGGCAGCATGAGCTGAGTGAGTCGGCGTTGTCGCTCACATACGTAAAGAACGAATGGCCTTCAGAGTACATCTCAGCTGTGAAGTCGGCATATTCCTTGTCGGCGATGTCGCCATTTTCCGAAAGGAGAGCCATTGTCTCTACAGGGAATGTCAAGACGGTCTTGAGACGTTCGGCGTTGAACCATTTCATGAAACGTTTCTGGAGCCAGTTGAGAGAGTCCCAGTCAGGCTGGCTGCCATCCGGGAAGTAGAAGTTTCCGAAGAGGCTCTTGAAATAGAATTTGTCGTAGTATGAGATGTTCCAGAACACCGACTGGTAGTTACGTGCGCCGGTAGGCTGGTTGATGGAGTACACTATCTGTTCGAAGCAGTCGGTGATGACCTTGTCGAGGGTGCGTTTGCGTGTCGACAGGTCGACCACTTCGTTAGCGCGAGTGTAGTAGTCTTTTCCATATTCCATTCCGATGAAGTAGTTGAGATACATCAGGAATTCCGGGGTTGCGCAGGCGCCGCTCAGCATGCTCGACACCATGAACACCATGTTGATGAAGCCGCCGCAGAACGATTTGAGGTTGGTAGGGCGTGTGGCGTTGCCTCCGATAGACTTGGTGCCTTCGAGAAGCCATGGATACATAGTGATAGAGGCGCAGTAGTTGGCGATGCTCGTCTCATCATTCTTATAGATGAAGTGATGATTGAGCAGCTCGATATACTTGTCGGCCACTTCCTTGCCGTACATGTCTTTGATTTTATCGCAGAGCATGCGGCGGTTAAGACGTATGAAGTTCGATTTCGGCAGCTCGCCGATGAGTGTTGCAATATTCTTCTTCTCGACGTTGGCGTTGGCGTCGTACTTGCTTCCTGTAGCCGCATTCTGTGCGTTACAATAGTTGATGAGGAAGTCGAGTTTGTCTTTTACCTCACGATCTTCGTAATGACGCTGGCGGTAAAGGATGTATGATTTTGCGACGTTGTAATAACGTTCGGCCATAAGAGCGTTTTCCACCTGATTCTGAATCTCTTCAACAGAAATTCCGTCGTGGATGCTGACACGGCTCATGATGTTGGTGAGAACCTCCTGCGGAGCGAAGCTACCGACGCTGAGGAAGGCTTTCTGAATTGCATTTTTAATTTTATCAACTGAGAAAGGCTCGCGCTTACCATTTCTCTTGATAATAAAGACCTGGTTGAACTCCATACTACTTGTTTTTATATATTAAATTTTGCTCGTTAATTTAGAAACTTTGATGATAATCAACGTAAAAGAAGTTAGTTTTTTTGATACAAATTCACTAACTTTTTCATTGCAAAATTATACAAAACTTTTCGGTTTATATAGCGTTTTTTCAGGTTTTTATTAACAAAATTATCAACATTTCACAACATCAACAGCCACAAGGCTTTGGCGATTTTCGAGTGCTTTTTTCACCTTTGTGAAGCCACTTTCGACGACAAAACGGCCGTCTTTTTTGTTGATAATTAATTTCTCACCGCTGTCGTCTGGCTCATCACCTTTTAATATTAATGACTTAGGTGAAAGCCATATTTTTGTGTATTCTTTTCCTTCCTCAAAAGCCTTGAAGCTATTGAAAACCAACTCGTTAACTTCATCACGACTTGCGTGACTGGTGTCGACAATGAGGTCATAGTTGCTGTAGTCGTCGAGGTTACAGTGGTAGAAATTCTGGTAGCGCAGGATTTCGCTTTGGCGTCTTTCCACAATTTCCTTGCGTGCTGTGGCCTTATCGGAATACGACTCGCTGACGCGCCCCACGTCGTTGAAGATACGTTCGGTTGCGGTGTCCACATCGACATAGAGATAAATCTTAAATGAAGAAGGCACAAAATGCCATGCCATGCGCGAGTCGAAGATGATTTTCTCGTCGGTGCGGCCAAGTTCCGCCATGGTGTCGTCGACATAATGGTCGTACTTCGGGTCATTCTCGATAAACTGGTTGAATTCCTTCGCCGACATGCCGTGTTTTGCGGCCAACTGACGGAACAGCAGTCCTGCTGACACTATTTTGAAAGGCATTTTGCCAATCAGATAATTGGCGACGGTGCTTTTGCCGCTACCAAGCTCGCCCGACAATGTTATGTGGTTCATTTTTCGTCTTTAAAAGGGTTTATTTTTTGTGTTTCAGTTTGAATTCTCTCGGTAAACTTCGCTATCACCTTCAACGGCGCTATGACAAGCACTATCGAGAGCTCAAGGATGTATGTCAGCCACGCCGGAGGATATGTAGTGTAAAACTGGCATCCGATGAGGAGCAAAGTAAGCACCATGAAAAGGAATTTGCCGACCCGTTTCTTGAAAAAGACAAGGAAAAGGCTTATGACAATCATCATGAGAAGCGCCCACTGAATCATAAACAAAACGAAATGATGTGTCGCAACAATTTCATCTAATGAGTCATCGACATAAGCCTTGTCGAAAACGGTGTTGTATTTCAGCACGATGTAAGTCATGAAGGCAAAATAGAGGATGTAATAGGTGATTGCAAAGGCGCACACCAGCTTCATGCCAAGCGTGATTTCCTTACGCTCGACGAAAATACTCTCTTTTTTATCCTTCACTGCCTGTTCCATCATTCCATTTCTTTTCTGTAATAAGTGTAATAAATTGAGATGAACAAGGCTGTTGTGATAACGTCGCCCCATGGCGAAGCGAATGTCACCGGGCAGAACATCAGGACATAGACAATCAAAATCAGTATCTGAGCGATGGCATAGATATGGAAGCCTTTTTTAAGCCGTTTCCACATGTAGCGAACGCCGATAAACGATACCACATACAGCAATGCAGTTAGCAGGAAATAGCTTCTGTTGACTGAAAATATCGCTTCCATTGCGTTTTGGCCCTCTTCCGAAGCGGCGCCATATTTCTCCATAAGTTCGATATAACTCTCATCGTTAAAGATGTTTTTGAACATGTCGAAAAACAGGAATGTAAAAATTCCGACCAGGAACTGATACACCGCGTTGATGAACGAGAGCACGCAAACTATCACAAGTCCTAACGGGCGCAATGCCTTAGAATTTGTGAACTCGTCATAACCTTGATTTTGATTGTTGTCTTCCATGATTGTGAATTTTATTTCTCAAAAATCTTTTCGCCTAAATTGTAATTCTGCAAGAACTCGACTGATTTCGCGATTTCGGTGTACATCACCTTGTCGACTTTCACGAATTCGACTTTCTTACGGTATTCGGCGACGAAATTCTCAATGAATGCCGATGATTTGATAGGTTTGCGGAAGTCGAGAGCCTGTGCTGCGTTGAAGAGCTCGATGGCGAGGATACGCTCGAGGTTGTTGGCGACGCGCAAAGCCTTTGTTGCTGCGTTTGCACCCATACTCACGTGGTCTTCCTGACCCTGTGACGATTCGATGCTATCGACAGATGCCGGAGTGCAGAGCTGTTTGTTCTGGCTGACGATAGCCGCTGCTGCATATTGAGGAATCATGAAGCCTGAATTCAGACCCGGCTCAGCGACGAGGAACGACGGCAGACCGCGTTTTCCGGCGATGAGCTGATATGTTCTGCGCTCTGAGATGTTGCCGAGCTCAGCCATTGCGATGGCGAGGAAGTCGAGGCTCAATGCTAAAGGCTGTCCGTGGAAGTTACCAGCCGAGATAACCATGTCCTCATCAGGGAACACTGTAGGGTTGTCGGTGACGGCGTTGATTTCCTCACCGAGGATCTGTGACACGTAGGCGATGGCGTCTTTTGAAGCGCCGTGAACCTGTGGGATGCAACGGAATGAATAAGGGTCCTGGACGTGCTGTTTCTCGCGTGCAATCATCTCGCTGCCTTTCAGGAAGTTACGGAAACGCTCAGCGGTGACAATCTGTCCGCGGTGATGACGGATCTGATGAATCTGGTCGAAGAACGGCTCGATGCGGCCGTCGAAAGCGTCCAATGAGACGGCGCCAATCATATCGGCGAGGTACTGCAGACGGAATGCCTTGAGCAACACGTAGGTGCCGTATGAACACATGAACTGTGTGCCGTTGAGCAGTGCCAGACCTTCCTTCGACTGAAGTGTGATAGGCTCCCAACCGAAGATCTTGCTGACCTCAGCGGCCGGACGGATTTCGCCTTTGTAATGAACCTCGCCTAAACCAAGCAGAGGCAGCATGAGGTTGGCGAGAGGTGCGAGGTCGCCTGAAGCGCCGAGTGAACCTTCGTCATAAACAACTGGCAAGACGTCGTTGTTGAAGAAGTCGATAAGTCGCTGAACTGTAACGAGTTGTACACCAGAGTTACCGTACGACATGTTCTGAATCTTCAGAAGGAGCATGATGCGGATGATTTCTTCCGGGACAAGGTCGCCGGTGCCGCAAGCGTGCGACATCACTAAGTTTTTCTGGAGAGTGCTGAGGTCTTCCTTCGAAATGTTGACGTTGCAGAGTGAGCCGAAGCCTGTTGTGACGCCGTAAATCGGGGTCTTCTGTGTCTCCATCTTCTTGTCGAGATAGTCGCGGCACTTCTGGATGCGCTGTTTTGCTTCGTCTGAAAGAGCAAGTTGATAATGCTCGTTTATGATTCGGTTGACTTCCTCAAATGTGAGGGTTTCTGTTGAGATATAATGTGTCTTCATTGTATGTTATTTTTTGATTATTTCCAATAAATTAGCGGCTTTCACGCTTTCCTGGCGGCCTTCTTTCATCCATTTCACCGTGAAAGTCTTGTCGTTGACCTCGGTCTCGCCCGCCATCACCACCACTGGGATGTTACGCTGGTCGGCATATTTCATCTGCTTCTGAATCTTGCTTGCGTCAGGATAGATTTCGGCGTTAATGCCTTGACGACGAAGCTGTTGCAGATATGGGAGGCAATATAATTCTTCGTTTTTGCCGAAGTTCAGGAAGATGACCTCGGTGTTCTCGGCGTTCTTCTCCGGGAAGAGATTCAGCTCATTCAAAACGTCGTAGATACGGTCGGCGCCGAAGCTGATGCCGACGCCTGAAACGTTAGGCAGGCCGAAGATTCCCGTGAGGTTGTCGTAACGTCCGCCGCCCGAAATGCTACCCATCGCCACGTCTTTCGCCTTGACCTCGAAGATGGCGCCTGTGTAGTAGTTGAGGCCGCGAGCGAGGGTAAGGTCGAGTTCGTATTCGATGCGTAAGCCCATGGCATCCAAGTAGTTAAAGAGTGTCTCAAGCTCTTCGATGCCTTTGGTACCGATTTCAATGCCGCTCATCAGAGATTTTAGCTGTGCCATCTTCTCGCGTGCGGTGCCTTGCATGAAGAGAATAGGCTGAAGCTTCGCGATGGCTTCACTGTCAAGACCTTTCTCAGCGAGTTCGGCATTCACTGCGTCGATTCCAATCTTGTCGAGCTTGTCGATAGCCACGGTGATGTCGACGAGAGCGTCAGGTTTTCCGATATATTCGGCTATTCCTGCGAGCACCTTGCGGTTGTTTATCTTCAGCACCACGTTGATTTTCAGGTTGTTAAACACCTCATCGACGATTTGCACCAGCTCGGCCTCGTTGAGCAGTGAGTCGCTGCCGATGATGTCGACGTCGCACTGGTAGAACTCGCGGTAACGGCCTTTCTGAGGACGGTCGGCGCGCCACACCGGCTGCATCTGGTAGCGTTTGAACGGGAAAGCGATCTGGTCGCGGTACTGCACCACGAAACGCGCGAACGGCACTGTGAGGTCATAACGGAGACCTTTCTCGCAAATCTTGCTTGAAAGCTTCTGAGAGTCAAGCGGCTCGCCGTTCTGCTCCACGCCCGACATGAAGTCGCCTGAGTTGAGGATACGGAACAGTAGTTTGTCGCCCTCGTCGCCGTATTTGCCCATCAGGGTGGAGAGGTTCTCCATTGACGGGGTCTCAATCGGCTGAAAACCAAAGCGTTTGAACACGGTCTTTATCGTGTCGAATATATAATTTCGGCGCATCATGACATCCGGAAGGAAGTCGCGAGTGCCCTTAGGAATTGACGGTTTCTGTGCCATTTTTTAAGAAATTTTACAAACTGCAAAGATACAAATTTTAGATAAAAGATATGAGATAAAAGAGAAAAGTTTTCAAACGGGCTGCGTGAAACAATTTTTTCATTATTTTTGCAAAACAAAAAAATATTTATGGAATACAGCATTATCATAGAAAAAAATCCCAAGACAGGGTGGTATTGCGGTCAATGCAAACAGATTCCAGAAGCATTAAGCCAAGGTAAAACTCTTGACGAGCTCATGGCAAATATGAAAGAAGCTATAGAACTTGCCATCGAATGCCGAGAAGAAGAATTGCGAGAGCAATACCGAAATCGAAAAGTGTTTCACCGAAAATTAACAATACCAGCATGAAAAAAGCCAAATTTATCAGATACCTTAACGAACATCAATGTTACGCCACTGGACGACAAAAAGGCAGCCATGCGCAGTTCAGAAATACCAAAACAATGAAATCAACCATCGTTCCCATGCATAATGACATTGATGATATGTTGTGCAGAAAGATTTGCAAGCAATTGGGGATTCCTGTGATTGGAAGTAATTGAGAAAAAAACTTAAACTTTTAGGGTTTTAGGTATTGATAAGCATTTATTTTATTTCAAAATTTCATCAATCACCTCATAAATCTCCTCCTCCTTTTCATAAGGATGAATCTGGAAATACGGATTGCCGGTGAGCATGGCGGAGAGGTGGGTTTTGGTCTTGTTGTAGAAGATATGGCAGGGAATTCCGAAGCGTTCGGCGTAGGCCAGCTCGTAGCCGACACCGAGAGACGGGCAGGTGCACTCACCGATGAGGAGGTCGCTCTCACGAAGCCAAGCGGTGTCTTGGTTGTAAATCTTCGAATCGCGCTCAAAACCTTGCTCTTCGAGGCATAAGTTACTGCCGCCGACATGCTCGGTAAGCACGATATCAGTGCGCTGTATGTAAGAAATGATGCGGTTGTAAAGGTCGGCATCGACGCGACCGCCACGGATTGAACCTGCGAAGTAGATTTTCTTTTTCATCTTTATATCTTTTTGCATAAAATCACCACCTTCTTCTCCCCTATCAAAGTCGTGCCGAAAACGTAGTTTTTATCGCTTTCCTTGAGACTGAGATTCTTTCGCAACTCGTTGGCGCTCAACGGGAAATTACGTGTAGCGACAGATGCCTCGGTGATGTCGCTTAATAATTCTTTTTTGACTTTTTTGTTGAACGGCGCGAAACCGACGACCTCGAAAACACGGCCTGGGAAATCGGAAATCAGGTTATCGGAGGTGTATAAATGGCTGTTAACGTGCAATTTATCGATGGCAAAACGCTGCGAGATCAGTTTGAATGCGCCGGATTTCATTAGGGAGGCGTTGGGTTCGTAAAGGTAGCGTTTTATTTTTGGCGCATAATCAGAGTTCGCGGAGCTTTCAGAATGCTCAGAGAACTCGAATAATTGTGCCGATTTTAAATCATTTCCAACAAAATTCAAACAAAAATATTTTATTTCATCATCAAATCCCGGTTCGATCTTTATCAAAATCTCCTTGCATTCGTTTTTTACTGACACGATGTGGATTTCTGAAATATTTTTCAATTCGTTGGTAATCAAGGAAATATCCAGCATCGGGGATGCCTTGATTAAAAATGATGGTTTACGGGGAGACATTTCAGGAAACGTCTCTACAAGTTTCACAACATTCGGGCTGCAATCGTGCAACGAAACCATTTTTCGGTTATAAACGTCGCGACGGGCTGGATCGATGAAAATCAAATCAAAATTTTGATTTTTTGATAAAAATGATTCGGAATCTTCATTTATGACCGTGATCTTTCGTCCTAAAACCGTAAAATTATGTTCCGCCAAATCACACAGTTCCTTCTGATTTTCAACATAATAGGATGTCTTGAATTGCTCCGAAAGGAAATATGAATCGATACCGAGACCACCTGTCAGGTCGACAAAGACATCACCACCTTCGATGATTGAGGCTTTGTATTTCGCGGTAAGTTCGGAAGAACATTGCTCGATCGAGAGATGTCTTGGAAACAGCAAATCGGGATTCGACGCCCACGACGGCACTTTCTTCGACAGAAGCTGTCGTGCCTCTATCTGATTGAGTACCAACATCTTATCCACATCATCAGGAAACTTCTGCAACGCCAACTGGCGCACGTCATCCTTCAGATGCGACTCGATGAAATCCCGGGTAGCTGTATTCATCAGCTTTTTAAGGCGTTATTGTATTTCCTACGGAAATTAAAGAACAAAACCGTGAACAATATTGTGATGCAGCCCGCGATTATCGGGGCGACGACATTCGAGAAGCCCACGCCTTCAACATATTTTCCAGCAGGGAACTCAAAGATGTATGTCATAGTGACCATGGTCATGAACATCGCAGGGATGAGGCTGAAGATATAATTTTTCTTTTCCTTAGCAAGATAAACCGTTATCGCCCAGAGAGTTACCATCGCAATCACCTGGTTAGCCCAAGCAAAATAACGCCAAATCATATCGAATCCCGACGTGTCGGCGAGACTGTAAACCAACACGACCGCTGTCACGACGAACATCGGGATGGCAACGATGAGACGGTTTTTAATGGGCTTCTGGTCATAGTGCAGGAAGTCGGCAATGATGAGACGCGCCGAGCGAAGCGCCGTGTCGCCAGAAGTGACAGCTGCCGAGATGACGCCGAGAATTGTAATTAATGCAATAGCTGGGGTAAACCAAGTGTTGGCGATAATGCCGACAACAGCCACTCCACTCTTACCCGTAACGTCGACAACGCTGTCAGGACCGAAGAAATATGCCGCAGCGGCCGCCCATATCAAGGCAACCACACCTTCAGTAATCATCGCGCCGTAGAAAATGCTGCGTCCCTGCTTCTCGTTGACCATGCAACGTGCCATGAGAGGCGACTGCGTGGCATGAAAACCGGAGATAGCGCCACAAGCAATGCTGATGAACATCATTGGGAATATCGGACTGTGAGCCGCATCCGGATGACGGTTGTATAACCCGCTCCAAATCTCAGGAATTTCAGGCTTATAAATGATAAACGCCACGAAGATAGCGACCGCCATTCCCAACAGCAAAAATCCGAAAACAGGGTATATCTTTCCGATGATTTTGTCTATAGGCAACAGAGTGGCTATCAGGTAATAAACCAAGATGATGGCGACCCATATATATGGGCTGAAATTAGGCGTGAAGTTGTTGATTAACAATATCGCAGGAGTGTTGACAAACACCACGCCAACCAAAACCATCAGAATTATCAATAATATACGCATGAACTGTTTTACGCCGTTGCCGAGGTACATTCCGTGAATCTCTGGCAGACTCGCGCCTTTGTTTCTCAAAGAAATCATTCCTGAAAGGTAATCATGAACGGCACCCGCAAAGATGCTTCCGAACACAATCCACAGAAACGAAGCCGTTCCGAACTGCGCACCCATGATGGCACCGATGATAGGTCCGACGCCGGCGATATTCAAAAACTGAATCAAGAATATACGCCAAGGCTTCATCGGCACATAGTCGACACCGTCGGCCATAGTGACAGCCGGAGTCTCACGTTTCGGATCAGCGCCAAAAAGCCTATCGATAATCTTTCCGTAAATCAAATAGCCGATAATCAAAACGGCTAGAGCAATAAAAAATGTTATCATAATTTTTTATTTTTGTCCGAATTCCATTAAATAAGCTTTAATAAACTCATCGATTTTACCATCCATCACGGCCTGCACGTTGCTGGTCTGGTAGTTGGTGCGATGGTCTTTCACGCGGCGGTCGTCGAACACGTAAGAGCGGATCTGAGAGCCCCACTCTATCTTCTTCTTCGACGCCTCTATCTTGTTTTTCTCCTCCATGCGGTGCTGCAACTCCTTGTCGTACAGCTGTGATTTCAGCAGTCGCAATGCGTTTTCCTTGTTTTTCGGCTGGTCGCGCGTCTCAGTGTTCTCAATCAAAATCTCTTCTTCGTGACCGTCGTAAGGGTCTTTGTATTGATATCTCAAACGCACTCCAGACTCCACCTTGTTCACGTTCTGACCGCCTGCGCCGCCACTGCGGAATGTGTCCCATGTCAGACGCGACGGGTCGATGACTATCTCGATGGTGTCGTCAATGAGAGGCGTCACAAACACTGAGCTGAACGATGTCATTCGTTTGCCTTGGGCGTTGAATGGCGACACGCGCACGAGGCGGTGCACTCCGTTCTCGCCTTTGAGGTAACCATAGGCATAATCGCCGTCAATCTCCATCGTGCATGACTTGATGCCGGCGTCGTCACCTTCCAAGATGTTACTGATTCTTACCTTATAATTATGAGCCTCGGCATAGCGCATATACATACGCATGAGCATGTCGGCCCAGTCCTGCGACTCTGTTCCGCCTGCGCCAGCGTTGATTTTCAGCACACAGCTCATCGAGTCGGCCTCGTCGTGAAGCATGTTACGGAACTCAAGGTCTTCAACGAGTTTTATCACGTCGGCATATTGCTTGTCGACTTCCTCTTCCGTCGCCTCACCTTCTTTGGCGAAATCGTACAACACTCCGAGGTCGTCATTGGCTTTCACAATCTCGTCATACGATACGACCCAACTCTTCACGTCGCGGATTTGGCGCATGATTACCTTGCCGTTTTTCGGGTCGTCCCAGAAGCCGTCGGCCTTCGTTTTCTCTTCTAATTCAGCTATTTTCGACAGTTTGGTGTCGATGTCAAAGATACCTCCTCAAGGCATCAATCCTCTTACTTAACTCTTTTATGCTGTCTAAAGTGACCATATTAATATAAGGTGTGATTCTTTTTTAAAGATTTAAAATTTAAAGATTCAAATTTTTTGCAAAAATAATAAAAAGTTTTGAGACCTATTCTTTATTCTTGACTAATTTCTTGAACTCTTTCTGTGCCTTTGCCATTTGCTTTTGGAACTCTGGGCTTGTCTGAAGACGGGCGTAGCCTATGCTTGCTCCGGAGCGTGTCGCGTCGATGTCGCTCTGCCAATGTGCTCCGGTGATGACGCGGTTCTCGCAATACAGCCATGCTCGGCTGAATATGGCAGCGGCTGCATCCGGATTGATTTCAGAGAGAAGCAATGCCGTTGTCCAGCTGCGCATGGTGTGTCCCGACGGATAGCTGCCTTCGTTGGCGAACTCCTTGTCGCTCTCCATGAAAGGCTCCTCATGGAAATACACGAACGGACGTGTGCGGTGATAATATGCCTTCGGTGCCACACGCATCTGATCAACGGTGGCGAGACTGTTGGTGATGAGTTTCCAAATCTCGGGGGTGCCTTTTTCGGAAATCTCGAGTCCAAACGGTACGCTCAGCTCAGCCAGCAATGCCTCGTATGTCCATACAGCGTCACGTTTAGCCATTTCGGCGCGCTCGGTGTCAAAGCGTTGCAGCTTGCCCCACATGTAACGAAGGATATCGTAGCTGAATGCTTCCGCCGTGCTGTCAGGCGGTGCCGGCAAGCATGTTATCAAATCAGGCATCTCCTCAGTGGTGAAATACGTCGTCGGCTGATAGCTCTGAGCGTTGACATTCCAAAAACATCCTACGATTAGGATAAGCGTTAAAATCGAAATTGATAAATGTTTTGTTTTCATAGTTTCTAATAATATCATTTATATATTTAAAGATTTCTTCACTTCGTTTCGCTCGCAATGAGGCGAAGAGTTTCCCAAACCAATCCCGGCTCGTAGCCTTTCTGAATGGCATATTGCGCAAGTTTTGCATTCTTTTTATATGGGTCGGACTCGTTGATTTTCTTGGCTTTCAAGACTTTTATCAATTCGTCTTTATAGATTTCAGGATCGATTTCCAACAAGGCGTTATTGATAATTTCATCGCTGATGCCTTTCATTTTCAACGACATTTTTATCTTGTTAACACCCCATTTTTTCAGATGAATCTTACTTCTCACGAAGGTGGAGGCATAACGCTCATCGTCGAGATAGCCTTCGTCTAAAAGGAGTTGCATGATTTTTCCCTTGTCGGAATCGGGTATGTCGAAGGTAGCGAGCTTGGTCCTCACCTCCTGCGTGCACCGGTCCTGATATGCGCAATAGTGCAACACCTTTTTTAATATTATATCGCGATTCAGTTCCATCAGAAATTTCCGTAAAGTCGTTTTATCCAGTCGGCCTTGCCCATTTTTCGGAGAGTTTGCTTCACCCACTGGCGGTTTTCGTTTTTATACCAGAAGAAAAACCGTTGCTGAGCGAGCTTGTCTTCTTTGTTTTTCGCCACAAAGACAGGTTTTAGGGTGTATGGGTCGTAGCCCGAATAATATATTTCAGTCGCGAGTGTCATCGGGGTTGGCGTGAAGTCCTGCACCTGCTCAAGGTGATAGCCTAAATCTTTGGTTTTCACCGCAAGTTCTGCCATATCCATCAGGGTGCACGCCGGATGACTCGATATAAAATAAGGTATCAGCTGCTGGTTGAGATGATATTTCTCGTTGACCTGGTCGAAGCGTCTTTTCAGTTTGTTAAACAGCGAAAACGGCGGTTTGCGCATGAGTCTCAACACGTTATCGCCAACTTGTTCAGGAGCTACTTTCAGACGACCGCTCACGTGACGGCGCATCAGCTGCTCGAAATATTCGTCGTAGCCAAGCTTCCCGTCGGGGTCGTCGTTGGTCAGGAATAGGTCGTAACGGATACCCGAGCCTATGGTCACCTTTTTTATATTAGGGTTCTTGTCGACCTCCTTGTAAAGCTCGATAAGCGGATGATGGTCGGTGTTGAGGTTCTTGCAGATGTTAGGCTGTATGCAAGTCGGACGCACGCATTTCTCGCATAGCGACTCGTCTTTTCCGCGCATTCGGTACATGTTAGCCGACGGACCACCCAAATCGCTGATGTAACCTTTGAAATCAGGCATCTGCGTCACTTGTTCGACCTCTTTTAAAATCGACTCCTTGCTCCTCGAAGCCACGAATTTCCCTTGATGTGCCGATATTGTGCAAAAGGCGCAGCCGCCGAAGCATCCGCGATGGATGTTCACCGAATGGCGAATCATCTCATAAGCCGGTATCGGACCGCGCTTGGCGTATTTCGGATGCGGCATGCGAGTGTACGGCAGGTCAAAGGCAGCGTCGATTTGAGCTGTTGTATAGGTAGTATAAGGAGGATTGATGTAAAGAGTGTAATTTCCTACATCCTGCAATAATCTCGCAGCGTGTTTTTTGTTCGACTCCTCCTCCACATGCTTGAAATTCGAGGCGTAGAGTTTCTTGTCTTTCAGGCAAACCTCATGCGACACGAGTTTTATATCTTGCCATTGAGAATCAACATGTTGCGATTTCTTTTTCAAAAAAAACGTCTGCGGAATGTCTGTGATTTCGTCGATTTTCTTTCCTGCATCCAAAGCCTTTGCTATCTCGACATTGGCAAGTTCTCCCATGCCATATATGCCCATATCAGCCTGAGAATCAACGAGAATACTCGGTTTCAAAGAATCCGACCAGTAGTCATAATGCGTCACACGGCGCAACGAGGCCTCAATTCCGGCTATCACAACGGGAACATCAGGATAGAGTTGTTTCAGTATCTTGGAATAAACGGTCGTGGCGTAATCAGGACGGAATCCGGCCTCACCGCCTGGGGTGTATGCATCGTTGCTACGCAGGCGTTTGTTGGCGGTGTAGTGGTTCACCATCGAATCCATGGAACCCGACGAGACACCGAAGAAAAGACGCGGCTTGCCGAATTTGCGGAAGTCGCGAAGGTCGTCACGCCAGTTAGGCTGCGGAATGATGCCGACTTTGTAGCCTTCTTTTTCAAGTGTGCGTCCGATGACAGCAGTTCCGAACGATGGATGGTCGACGTATGCGTCGCCGGTGACGAGCACAATATCAAGCTCGTTCCATCCTCTCAGGTCGGATTCCTTCTTCGTTATCGGAAGCCACTTTAAATCCATATTTTATTTAACGGCGTCATTAAAGAACTTTGTCAAACCCTCTCTCGCCTCCTTCAGTTTGGCATACCATTCCTGAGCTGAATTCTGTCCTACTACGTCGGTGACGTATTTCACCGCTATGAACGGAATTCCCATATTGCGACAGACATCAGCCACAGCGTATGATTCCATATCAATGACATCGCCTTCAATATCGGTGCCTTGAGTAATGAAGCTGTCGCCCGTGTTGCAGGTGCCAATCAATTTCGCATGATCCATCAGATGTTCAGATAGAAAAATACGATTGATCGCATCTCTGTCGAACTCTATCTCCGAAATCACACCATCGAGAGTGACATTGCGTAAATCCCTGTCAACGAAACGGTTACAGACGATGATATCGCCTACTTTGTGATTCAACGTGCCGGCAGAGCCTAAGTTTATCACCACGTCGGGATGATATTCGCAGATGGCACGCATCGTATGCATGGCAGCATTCACCTTGCCTATACCGGTTTCAACATAAATCACCTCCGCATTAGGGATGTTAACCTCAATCTTTTCCTCAGGAATTGCGTAAACCAATAAAATCTTCATAATTAAAAGCAATTTCATAGCATTTTCATTGTTATATATGTCATCGTTTCAATTCCAATTCTCATTGCATTTTCATCAATATTAAAATTAGACGTATGTTGTTTGGCCTTGATGCCTTTTTCAGGATTTGAAGTACCGAGGCGATAGAAACATGCCGGAATTTTCTGCGAATACCATGCGAAGTCCTCGGCGGTCATCAGCTGAGGCAAACCCTTTACCTTGTCTTCTCCCAAAATCTCTTTTGCGAAAGCGGCACATTTCTCAGTCAGTTTCACGTCGTTTTTCAACGACGGATAGCCCTGTTCAATGAAGACATCTGCCTCGCAACCGTATTCAGATGCAATATCTTTTGAAACATTTAAAATATTGTCTTTCAATAATTTACGTTTCTCTTCATCGAAAGTGCGCATCGTACCTTTCAGATTCACCTCTGACGGAATCACATTGTAAGTGCCGTCAGCGACGATGCTTCCAAAAGCCAACAAAACATCTGATTTACAATTTTCAGGATACAATTCCGACAATTTCGCGACGATTTTCGCAGCAGCTAGCAACGCGTTGTCGCGTTCAGCGGGTTTCGCGGCATGGCCTCCCCTGCCTTTCACGGTTATGTTGACCTCGTCTGATGAAGCCATGTACGATCCGGCATGGAGCCCCACTTCACCGCAAGGCAAATCAGGATAGACATGCTGTCCGATGATTAAGTCGACATCGTCCAAGACACCTTCTTTCATCATCAGCAACGCGCCGCCAGGAAGCTTTTCTTCGCCAGGCTGGAAAATCAGTTTCACAGTGCCAGAGAACTCATCTTTCAATTCATTGAGGATGAAAGCGGTTCCAAGCAACATCGCTGTGTGTGCATCGTGACCGCAGGCGTGCATCACGCCGTCGTTGACTGAACGATAAGGAAGGTCGGTGGTTTCGTGGATTGGAAGGGCATCCATATCGGCACGCAAAGCGACCGTTTTATTTGACGGCTTACCTTTTATTGTCGCCACAACACCAGTGCCGGCGATTTCCGATTGAAACTCAATATTTTTTGAAGCAAGACATTTTTTCACGAGTTCCGCAGTATTTCTCTCGCAAAAACTCAGTTCGGGATGCTGATGAAGCTGTCGACGGATTGCCACAACCTCATCGAAATACGCGTCACACTTGGATTTTATCAGCTGCTTCATTTTTAATTTTATTTTTGCAAAAATAAAAAAAATATTAGTACCTTTGCACACCCATTTAAAAGAGTCGAAAAAATAAATTTTAAATATAAAAGAAAACGAACATGAAAAAAGAAGTTAAATTTAGTCTTGTCTACCGCGACATGTGGCAGAGTTCAGGTAAATACGTGCCTCGCAAGGACCAGCTGGAACAGATTGCGCCGCTCATCATCGACATGGGATGCTTCGACCGCGTTGAAACCAACGGTGGTGCCGCCGAACAGGTCAACCTGCTTTACGGCGAGAACCCGAACCCGTCGGTGCGTGCCTTCACTGCAGCTTTGCACAAGGGAGGCATTGAGTGTCACATGCTTGACCGTGCTCTCAACGCATTGAGAATGAACCCGGTACCTGCCGACGTGCGTCAGTTGATGTACAAAGTCAAGAAAGCTCAAGGCGTAGACATCACACGTATTTTCTGCGGTCTGAACGATGTCAGAAACATCATCCCGTCGATTCAGTGGGCCAACGAAGCAGGCATGATTTCACAGGCTGCAATGAGTATCACCTATTCGCAGGTGCACACCGCCGAGTATTACATGAATATGGCCGACCAACTCATCGCAGCAGGCGCAAAGGAAATCGCATTGAAAGACATGGCCGGCGTCGGTCGTCCCGTCACATTAGGCAAGATTGTCAACCATATCAAGACACAGCACCCGGAAATTAAGGTGCAATACCACGGTCACACCACCCCTGGCCTCTCGATGGCATCAATGCTCGAGGTGTGCAAGGCCGGCTGCGACTACGTCGACGTGGCAATGGAGCCGCTTTCATGGGGCACCGTGCATCCTGACGTCATCAGCGTACAGGCGATGTTGAAAGACGCAGGTTTCCTCGTGAAAGACATCGACATGAAGACATACATGGCTGCACGCAGCATGACACAGAGTTTCATCGACGACTTCCTCGGATACTGGATCGACCCGCGCAACCGTTACATCAACTCGTTGCTGTTGGGATGCGGCCTACCAGGTGGCATGATGGGCTCACTCATGGCCGACCTCAAGCCGGTACATGCAGCAATCAACATGAACCGTAAAAATCAAGGTCTTCCGGAGCTAAGCGAAGACGAGATGCTCGTCGAACTGTTCCAGGAAGTGCAGGATATCTGGCCTAAACTCGGCAACCCGCCATTAGTGACGCCATTCAGCCAGTACACCAAGAACATCGCCTTGATGAACCTCTTCGCGATGAGCAAAGGCGAGCCTCGTTACGAGACATCCATCGACCCTGCCGCATGGGACATGATTCTTGGCAAGGCAGGAAAACTTCCGGGCACTTTGGCACCTGAAATAGTGGAACTCGCAAAGAAGAAAGGCTTTGAGTTCTTCACAGGCAACCCTCAGGACAACTACCCGAACGCACTGCCTCATTTCATCGAGATGATGGAAAAAGAAGGCTGGGACCGCGGTCAGGACGACGAAGAGTTGTTCGAGTTCGCAATGCACGAGAAACAATATCGTGAATATAAGTCAGGCGAGGCAAAACGTCGTTTCAACCAGGAACTCGAGGCAAAGATGCAGGCCAAAGCCGAGAAGAGCGGCATGACCGTCAACCTGGACGATCTGAGAAAGATGCGTCACCCGAACGCCGAAGCCATCACATCACCGGTGAGCGGCCGTATAATTTGGGAACTCGACGCATATGAGAAGTCGATTCCGCCTGCGACAGGCACCAAATACAACGAAGGCGACACCTTCTGCTATGTACAGACACCTTACGCACCTGAAGCAGTAATCTGTAACTGGAGCGGAAAGATTGTGGACGTGGTAGCAGAACAAGGCAAAGTCATAAAGAAAGGCGACATTTTAGCGTTTATCGAGAAATAAGGATAAGAAAGGATTAGAGGGATAAGAAAGGATTAGAGGGATAAGAAAGGATTAGAGGGATAAGAAAAGATTAGAGGGATAAGAAAGGATAAGGAGGATAAAATTTTATCCTCCTTATCCTTTCTTATCAGCGAAGCGCTTATCCTTTTTAAAGATTCGTTTTCACGAAACCTTTAATCTCTTCTTTTGTAGCGTTCACACCAAAAACCTTGGCCGGTTTCAGATACCAAACATCGTTATGCTGTTTGAACAACGCCTCACCGCCGCCGGTGATGTTCAGCATTATCACATCGTTGGCGTTAACTTGTTTGTTTTCAATGGCCTGTATGAGCGATGCCGTTGCAACACCGGCGGCGTGGTAGATGTCGACACCTTCGAGCTCCTTGAACATATCGCATGCCTCCTGTGCTTCGTCGTTTGTCACCGCGAACATGTCGCCGTGGGTGTCTTCGAGAGCGTCGAAGAGTCCGCCAGCCAGTGAATAAGGCGGTTTTCTGTTTGACAAAACCTTGGCGCAAATCTCGCTTGCGTCTTTTCGTGCCTGCTCCGCATCATAAGGCAGCAGCGCCCTCGAATGTGCTTTCCACGCATCGTACATCGGGGTGAACGGCTTATTCTGTGAGACATAAAGTTTTGCTTTGTTCGTGCCGAATCTTCCGTCCTCAATGAAGCGCAGGTTGGCTTCCCATGCAGCGATGGCTCCTGTTCCGCTTCCGACAGCCTGGAAATAGAAGTCCGGAATACGCCCGATGAACGTCACTGCCGATATCATGGTGGTGCTCATTCCATCACGGCGAGCGATGTTCTTGGCGCCGCCTTCTGCAAAGAACCCGTCCATCTCGCAAACGACATTTCCAAGGTTGATAGCGTCGAAATAATCGCTGCCGTGCTCGGTGCAAAGCAGTTTCACACAAGGGTTGAGAGGTTTCTCGAACCACAAAGCGTCAATGTTGTCTTCAGGAACTGTAAGCAACAGCTTGATATTGTTGTCGGAGCACACTTGAGCGAAAGCACGCGCGGTATTACCTGCCGATGACACCACCATCACCTGCTCGCGAAGCTTGTCATCGAGACGCGCGCACACCGAATATGCCTCAGTCTCCTTAAATGAACAAGTACGCATCCTGGCACCGATCGCAGGGTAATATCCGTTGAAAGTGATATATAAGTTCTTGAGGCCCAACTTTTTCGCCAACTTCTCGCTCTTATATGTCACCGGACAAGAGGCACCTTTCAAAAGTTTCTTCAAAGGCATCCAGTCGGCAAAACGATATAATCCGCCGTTCTCCTCTTTCACCTCAAGTTGTTTCTTCTCATAAATCGCACGGATTAGACTCGGTTTCTCACTGTTCGGAAAATCGAGCATCCATCCTGAATCTTCGCAAACGCGGCCGCCAGCAACGCATTGCACCTGATATTTTGTTGGTTTGAAAGTCATAAAAAAACACACTAATTCAAGGTCGCAAAGATAGTAAAATATTTTACTAATTTTAAAAAAATATGAAATTTTTATTTTTTATTTAAATTTATTTATAGAAATCATTATTTTTGTGCATCGAAAATGAGAAAAATTAACACTATGAAAAACTTAAAGTACACTTTTTTATTAGCATTTGCTATGCTTTTCGCAATTTCAGCGCAGGCTCAGAAAGAAGAAAAACCGGTTTATCAGATAACTGATGATGTAGAGGTACCTCATACCATCGTGCAGAACCAGGCAAAGTCAGGCACATGCTGGTGTTTTGCCGGCACAGGCTTCGTCGAGGCTGAGATTTTGAGAAAATACGACGTGAAACTCAACCTTTCGGAGATGTTCTTCGTGCGTTGGGCTTACACCAAGAAATTCGACCGTTTCGTGCAGCTTCACAGCGCCACCAATCTCAGCTGCGGCGGCGAGGTGTTCGACGTGCTCTACGCTCTTAACGATGCCGGCATGATCACAGATGAGGCCTACAGCGGACTCGTCATCGGCGACGACAGACATAATCACTCGGAGCTCCAGAAAGCGGTTGAAGGCTATGCCAAAATTGTCACACAGAAAAGCAACGGCCGCATCCTCTTTGAGACTTATCCGAAGGTTTTAAACGGAATCCTCGATGGATATCTCGGTGAGGTTCCTGAGAAATTTGAATACGAAGGCGCGAAATACAGTCCAAAATCATTCGCGGAGAAATATAAACTCGACATCAACGAGTATGTGCAGTTCGCCTCATTCATGGATAAAGAGATGTACAAGCCGTTCCTCGTCATGATCCCTGACAACTGGACATACACCATGACTTACAACATGGGTTTCGACGAGATGATGGCCGAGGTCGACAACGCCTTGAACAACGGCTACACAGTAGGCTGGGCGCAGGATGTCAGCGACAAAGGCTTCTCACGCAAAGACGGTCTCGCCATCGTTCCTGAAGACGACGTCAACAAGATTCGCGAAAGCAACCCGAAGGCTTTCAAGAAGATGACCGACGAGGAAATCATGGAGAAACAGTATACTTTCGAGTTTGTGATGCCTGAAAAGACCGTCACCGACGAGATGCATCAGAGAGCTTACAACGACTGGAGCACCGGCGACGACCACAGCATGCTGCTCGTCGGCATAGCACACGACCAGAACGGTAACAAATATTATAAGGTAAAGAACTCATGGGGCGAGAGCGGTCCTTACAAAGGCTACTGGTACTGCTCCGAACAGTTTGTGAAGCTCCACACAGTGTTCTTCACAGTCAACAAGGCCGCATTTACCGACGGAATGAAAGACAAATTATCAATCAAATAATTAAATATTAAACAAATGAAATTCAAACATTTTTTAATGGCAGCAGCTATGTTAATTAGCGTGCCAACATTCGCACAAGCTCCTGAAAAGGACGCAAAACCAGAAGAAGAAGGTTACAAATTTGAAGTCATCAAGGAATTACCTGTGACATCAGTGAAAGATCAGAACAGAGCCGGCACATGCTGGTGCTACTCAACACTCGGTTTCTTCGAGGCGGAATTGCTCCGTATGGGCAAGCCTGAGTACGATTTCTCAGAGATGTACATCGTTTACAAGACTTATCAGGACCGCGCTGACCGTCACGTCCGCACACACGGTGACGTCTCTTATTCAGAAGGCGGCTCGTTCGGCGATGTCATGTACGCCATCAAACATTACGGCCTCGTTCCGGATGTGGAGATGAGAGCAGGTCAGATGCACGGCGACAGCCTCACCGACTTCTCAGAATTCTCAGCAGTGAGCGGCAGATTCCTTGAAGGCGTTGTCAAGACCAAGAAATTACAGCTCGGCACCGACGAGAACCACACTCCGCTTTGGAAGAACGCTTTCAACGGCATCCTCGATGCATATATCGGAACATGCCCAGAGAAGTTCACCTACAACGGCAAGGAATACACTCCAATGTCATTCGCTGAGTCAACAGGTCTGAACATGGACGACTATGTCAACCTCGCATCATTCGCACACCAGCCATGGTATGAGCCATTCGTCATCGAGGTTCAGGACAACTGGCGCTGGGGCAAGGCATACAACCTCCCAGTCGACGAGTTCATGGAGGTGATGAACTACGCTATCGACAACGGCTACCCGATCGCATGGGGCGCTGACGTCAGCGAGAGCGGCTGGCTCAGAGGCAAAATGGCAGGCGTTTGCGTGCTCCCAGACCTCAAAAACCAGGCAGCCGACAAATCAGGAACAGACTTCGCACACTGGAACGGCCTCAGCGCAGCTGACCGCCAGAGAGAAGCTATGAGCAAGCCTACTCCACAGCGCTGGGTCAACGACCAAGACCGTATCGACGCTTACAACAACTACGAGACAACCGACGACCACGGCATGGTGATCTACGGCAAGGCAAAAGACCAGATCGGCAACATCTACTTCATGGTGAAGAACTCATGGGGCGATGCAGGCAACTACAACGGCAACTGGTATGCTTCAGAAGCCTTCGTGCGCTACAAAACTTTGAACTACGTCGTTCATAAGAACGCTCTTCCAAAAGCTATTAAGAAAAAACTTGGTATCAAATAAATCTTAATTCGTAGGGACGCGCTACGGCACGTCCCTACATTTTTAAAACAATGTTACAAGAAATTGAAAAAAAATTTTTGGTCAAGGGCGACTTCATAAATGAGGCGTTCCGCACCGTTCATATCGTTCAAGGATATCTCTCCAGAAATCCGGAACGAGTAGTAAGAATCAGAATCAAAGACGACAAAGGCTACATCACCATCAAAGGGAAAAACAACGAATCAGGCGCCACACGTTTTGAATGGGAAAAAGAAATTCCTGTTGAAGAAGCGCAACAGCTTCTAAAGTTGTGCGAGCCAGGTGTCATCGACAAGACACGTCATCTCATCAAGAACACCGACGGCAAGCACATCTGGGAGGTCGATGTGTTTAACGGCAATAACGAAGGCTTGGTGATAGCTGAAATAGAACTCGACGACGAGAACGATGCTTTCGACAGACCATCATGGCTTGGCAAAGAAGTGACAGGCAACCAAAGATATTACAACTCCAATCTTTAAATTTATTTTTTCATTACTTCAAAGCCTTTACCGTACACTCCCATAACGGTGTTCACCGACACGAACGCCTTGGGGTCTTCCTGTTTCACTATGCGGATGACAGGCTGGCATTCCGTCTTGCGAACCACAGCCATCACAATGTCGCTGTCCTGTTTGGTATACCAACCGGTTCCTTTGATGATTGTGGCGCCACGGTGAATCTCGTTTCCGATTCTGTCGGCGATGACGTCAGGTTTTGAAGAGAAAATGAACATCTGCACCGACTGTTTGCTGCCCGTGAATGCGAGGTCCATGCAGTAGCTGCTCACGAAATTACCCACCAAGCTGTAGATGATAAGCTCCACACGCGAAAGAATCTCCATATCTTGAAACACGAAGAATGAGCTTCCGATGATGACGAGGTTCATGGCAAGGGTGAAGCGTCCGAGCGAGATGTTACGGTATTTGTTCACCACCATGGTGATGATGTCGACGCCGCCAGTGCTGCCTCCCTGGAGGAAGATTATACCGTTGGCGAAGCCGCCTATGCCGCCGCCTATGATGGCTGCGAGGAACTTATCCGAGATGACCGGAACGTCGCCAAACACCTTCTGCAACAGCGAGAAGAAGAACGACATAACCACGATACAGTATATGGTCTTCAAGCCAAAACGCCATCCTAAAATCCTGAAAGAGAACAAGATAAGTATAGCGTTGAGCACAAAGATGGTGATACCTGTCGAGAGGCCTGTCACCCAATAGACGATGGTAGCGATACCGTTGACGCCGCCGCCCAACATATTATTCGGGATGAGGAACGCGGTCCATCCGAGGGCTATTATGAACAAACACACTGTGATGACAGCGTAGTTCTTGATTTCGATAAGAATGTTTGAGGTCGTTTTCATGATTAATTGTATTTAGCAAAAAAGACTTAAAACATTGATTGCCAATATCTTAAGTCTTCATTTCTTTTCGTACCTGAGGCCGGGGTCGAACCGGCACGTCCACAATGGACACAGGATTTTAAGTCCGGCGCGTCTACCGATTCCGCCACTCAGGCACTTATATCAGAGCGGAAAACGAGACTCGAACTCGCGACCCCGACCTTGGCAAGGTCGTGCTCTA
>R20__coassemble_72_pt1 | contig 76735 bp, 44 predicted proteins | sample R20__metabat2_high_PE_049 | metagenome-assembled genome bin R20 | reverse complement strand
TAATTTTGTTAGATTGAGGTACTAAAAAAATTATAAATATATTTTATAATAAATATGAATAAATTAAATTTTTTTGAAAATATTTAAAAAATTTTATTAATTTTGCAGTGTTATCAGAAAACTTATTGTTTAACATAATTTTTTAAAAAAATGAAAAAAGTATTTTTATCACTCGCATTGGCATCAACATTGTTTTTGTCATCATGCATCGGCTCTTTTGGATTGACACACAAGTATCATGAGTGGAATGAATCGGTAAGCAACAAGTTTGTCAACGAAATCATTTTCTTCTTCTCATGGCCTATCCCGGTTTATCCTGTATGTATGCTTGCTGATATGTTGGTTCTCAATTCGATTGAATTCTGGACAGGCAGCAATCCTGTTGCAAGCAAGACAGAAGTCATCGATACCGAAAACGGTAAGTATTTAGTGGAGTCAAATGAAAACGGTTACACAATCACCAAAGGTGATGAGACTGTACAGTTCATCAACGAGAACGGCGTATGGTATGTGAACCAAGGCGACCAGAAAGTTGAGATGTTCCACTATGTGGACGAAAGTCACATCTGCCTGAACTTAGGTGAAACAACTAAGGTTGTTGAACTTTCACAGGCTGGCGTTGATAATTTCCGCGCAGAAATGGCAAAATAATCGAATAGGTTATAATAAAAAAAGTCGGCAGAAATGCCGACTTTTTTTTATTTTGTGACGTCCATTATCTTTTTTATGATATCTGTATTGTCTAAGATGCCTGAGAATTTCTCTGCGCCAGGGCCGTAGGAAAATACCGGGACAAATATTGCGGAGTGGCTTCCTGTGCTCCATTTGAAATCGGTGCGTGTGTATTTGCCATCCGGGTCGATGAAAGTGAGTCCGCCTGTTTCATGGTCAGCTGTGACTATGACCAGTGTGTTCTGATCTTTTTCTGCGAAATCGAGCACCACGTTAAGGGTTTTGTTGAAGTCGCGCATCTCTTCCACGAGAGTGGCCGAGTCGTTGTCATGGCAGGCGAAGTCAATCTGTGAGCCTTCGACCAAGAGGAAGAAACCGTTTTCATTGTCGAGCATCTCAATGGCTTTAGCAGTGGCTTGTGGCAGGAAATCGCCGCGTTCAGGAGCTTTGACAGGATGTTTGCGGCATGTCAGCACCATGGTTCTGGCGTTGTTGTTTTCGATTTGTGGGAGTGAGTCGTAGATGTTCCATCCGTTTTCCCACATCTTGCCGATGAGGTCGAGGCCATCCTTGCGTTCTGTGAAATATTTCTTACCTCCGCCGAAAAGCACATCAAGCTTTTCCTTTTTTGAGATTTCGAGTGCTATTTCTTCGGTATTTTTACGTGTTATGTTGTGTGCTAAGAAATCGGCCGGTGTGGCGTGTGTCACTGCGCATGTCACTACGACACCTGTCTTCTTGCCTTGTTCGGCAAAGATGTCGAGCATGCTTGGCATTGGGATGCTGTCGGCGGTCATTCCGACGCAGCCGTTATTTGATTTTGTGCCGTTTGCGATGGCCGAACCTCCGGCTGCTGAGTCTGTTATCTCGTTTGATGCTGACTTCGTTATGGAGAAGCCTGAATATGGGAAGCGCTCAAAAGCTGTTTTTTCAGAACTTGTGAGTATGAGTGAATAAACTTGTGCCGGCCCCATGCCGTCGCCGATGAGTAAGATGACGTTTTTAGCTGTCTTAGGAGCCTGTTTCTCATTGTTTGAGCAACTTAAAGCTGAAAATAAGGTTGCCGTAATGAGTAAAAATGATAAAAATCTACGTGTTTTCATGGTAAAATATTTGCTGCAAAGGTAATAAAATTCTGATTATCAGCAACAAAAACATTAAATAAAAAATTTTTCAAAAAATGTTTGGTTGTATTAAAAAATGTTGTATTTTTGCAGCCACAAAGCCACAGAAAACTGGAGAGGTGGGTGAGTGGCTGAAACCAACAGTTTGCTAAACTGTCGTAGCCCCTAAGGCTACCGGGGGTTCGAATCCCCCCTTCTCCGCCGGAATATCGGGGCATAGCGCAGTCCGGCTAGCGCACCTGCTTTGGGAGCAGGGGGTCGCAGGTTCGAATCCTGCTACCCCGACACAAAAAAGAGACGCCATCTGATGTCTCTTTTTTTATGTCAGTTTTGTTATCTTATCACGATTTTCTGTGTCTTATCATTCAATTTGAAGATGTAAACACCCTGTGTCTTGACGTTAAACCTCTCCACACCGCTGATGTGATGTGTCGAGACCAAGCGCCCCATCACATCGAAGATCTGGAGTTCGCCTTCGCCACTGACGACGATGTCGTTGCCGTTCTGGTATGCGAAGATATCGCTCGGAGCATTTTCAAAGCCTGTTTTAAACACAATCTTGAATCTCTCAGAACGATCAGCAGCTGAGCCCAAGAAGGTGTAGCTCGGGTTGAAGCTCAGGTCGATTTCTTGACCTGTTAGCATATCAATGAGATAAATGCTATTGAGATACATCTCTTCGCCTTCAAAACTGATGGTGTAGATGCCAGTTTCTGCTGTCTTGAAATTCAATGGAATGTCGTCTTGACAGTTGGAAAATGCTATAGCATATTCCTTACCATTTTGCGGGATGTAGATGTTGGCGTTCTGTGCGCCGAAGTAGAACTTGCCAAGCTGGCCGTCTTCATTGAAGCTCACGATGGCGTTGTCTAACAAGGCATTGTTGCGTGCATTGGCTTTTTTCAATGCAATCAGCAAACTGCCGTTGCTGCCTTGGCTTTGCGCGGGTGCTTCCTTACTGAAGATTACGTCGCCATCTGTTTCGGCCTCGACCACTATGCCTGTGCAGGGGGCGATAGGACTTGTGCTGAATGCTGAAACGGCCTCAATACCTGTCTTGTCATCATTCATCTTATAAAATGCGCGGTTGGCGTAAACATTGTAGGCGAATGGGTTGCCGATGAGGTTCCAGCCTGTGCTGACGTTTACGGATTCGCTTGCCGCGTATGGTTTGAGGGTTCCAGTGAACTGAAGCGTTATGTCTTCGCTGTTGGCGTAAAGATAACCACGGCCTGATTCAAGGTTGAAATGATAGTGATCACCCGATTGTTTGTAGTTCTCCCAAGTGGTGTTGTTGAGGCGATACAAGTCGTAGTTGTTTTCAACCATGCTGCCTGTTGGCGTGTAGCCGTTTGTGATGGGCGAAGCGATGAAATACCAGCCGTCGGTAAGTTCCTCGCCTTGATTTTGGATGACCGTGTAAGCTGTGATGTTCTTCTCCACTGTGGCATTAATCGCGCTGTTGCTGACGAGCTGACCGCCATCGGCGATAGTGAGACTGCCGTTTTCACCAATAGTAGTAATGTTTGTTTGGACTACGACTCCATTCGGAATTGTACATTCAGCTCTAATGACCACATCCATGCCATCAGCAGGTATTGCATTACCGCGCCAGTTGGCGGCTTCGTTCCAATTGCCATCGGTTATGAAATCATTAGTTAAAGTAAATGCATCGTGTGTTGTTGCGCCATTTACTCTAATCACATCACTTTGATTGAAATCTCTTGCCGTGAATGTCGCAATATTGTTTTCAACTGTGACAGTTTCAATCGCTACATTGTTTACGAAAAGTGTCAATTCATCACCATCGTTTGTATAACACTTTATTGCTCTGCCGGTCAACTTCTCATAGTCCTTTCCGCAAATGTGTACGAATTTGTCTTCCTGATTCCACCAAGCCTTGTACAGATAGAATGGATCCTTCTTCGTCTTGTGGTCTCTTTCAACAAGTCCCTTGTTGTTCAAATATTTTAGATTATCATCTGTCGAAGCGTTTACTCCATCAATACATATTGTATAACCTTCCTTTCTGCTGGATACTGCTATATCAAATAATTGCCATTGAGATGTGAACAAAAGTTCCGGGAAATTCTTAATAGCAGCAATATGTCCTTCATGCAACCACATCTGATATTCAATGTCGTGTCTTGGGTTGTTACCCGTTGTGGTTGTTGTCTTAAAGTCATCAGAGTGGCAATGTTGTGTACCACCACAACCATATTCCGAGAATGCCAATGGTTTATGCAAATTTGTGATAATGTTAGCTTTACGGTCGTTCAACCGATTGGTAGGGTTATTCGAGGTCTTGTCAATATACCAACCAACATATATGTTACAGCCAAACCAATCCATATCAGGATTTCCAAATGAAGAGCTTGGATTTGGATAACTATGACTTACAACATAACCAACCCAACGTTCCGGGTCAATATTCTTAATATATGTCCTATAATCTTCAAGTCTTGTTTTAGCAATTGAAGTATCATCAGTGGTTGCCTCATTGAAAAGTCCCCAAAACATAATACAAGGATGATTATAATGTTGTCTTACCATATCCTCATATTGAATATAAAGATGGTCATAATAATCCTGTGGTAATGTATTTTGGAATCTGTTTACACAAGGAACTTCGGTTTGGACAATAATTCCAAGTCTATCACACCAATCATAAACTTCTTTAGGATGTGGATAGTGCGCGAGTCGAACGAAATTACATCCAAGTTCTTTAATTATTGCAAAGTCATTGGCAATATCTTCATCAGTAAGAGCATTGGCCTTTCCTTCCAAATCATGGTGCATACAGACACCTCTTAAAAGATAAGGCGAGCCATTGAGAAGGAATCCTGTGTAGTTTTCATTGCCAACAGTTTTATTGATGACATATTCATAGAACCTGAGACCATATCCTCTCTCGAATTGGTGATATACTACATCATCTTTTTTAATGGTGAGTGTCACATCATATAGATATGGATCCGATATACCATTCCAGAGATGCGGATTGGTGATGGTTTTCGTGAATGTGATTTCTTCACCTGTACTTATCTGGGTGTTTGAATATTCACAGTTGTCACCATTTATAGAACAGATAACAGTTGCATCTGTTGGAACAGATGTCTTTATTGTTATGGTTGCTTCTTGCGATGTCACTGTTGATGTGATATGGAATCCATCATATCCATAATCAATTGATGGCAACACCGGACTTGTCAACAATTTAACCTTACCAAGAGTGGCATTGAAATTGAAGTCACCGGCATTAGGTGCTAATACATCTCTTGTTGTGTTGTTCAGTACAACTTTGATTTGGTTTGTTCCTTGATGTACATAATTGCTTATATCAACAAAGAAAGCATTGTAGCCACCCCAGTGAGTGGTCACAAATACATCATCAACATAAATGTCTGCTGATTGGTCGGCATGCTGGAACCACAAATAAGTTGGTTGACGCCTATATAAAGTGACTGTTGTCTCAAATGTATATGAGCCTTTTGAATAACTTGACGAATGTCCATTTTCGCAGTTTACGGAGTATGGTAATGTGACTTGGTTGCCACCATAAGTCCAAGAATCCAACAATCTTGTGGATTCATCTAATGGAGAGTCATATTTTTCATATGTAATAATTTCGGTACTGCTTGTACTATTGTCTTTAGATGAATATGCTTCAACAGTTGTATTTGAATCAAAATCTATAGGAGAACTATATAATGAGAAGTCTCCTGTTTGATTCAATCTATAATATATAGATGCTTCTGGTGTAGTACAAGTTATTGTTATATATTCACCATCACAACTGATTTCTGGACTATATAAGAGATAGTCATTATATATTGTCCAACCGGATGGTATTCCAGAAATTCCGGAAGGCCATGTCTTATTTGAATTTTTCACGAACACACCAGAAGATGCTACGCCAGTAACCCAATTTTCTAAACATTTTGATGTGCCAAATCCAGATGTTGCCATACATTTGATAGTGTTAAGGTTTGAACATCCATTAAACATGTTTCCATAACACTCTTGAACAAGAGCTGCAGCCAGAAGTTCTGGAGCTGCTGTTATTGCACATCTTTCAAACATATACCAATAACAACCGGTTGCAAGTGTTGTAGCTGGAAGAGCACAAGGTTTCACTAAACTGGTTGCATAGCTGAACAAAGCTCTATAACAATAATTTTTAAGAGTGGTAGCTGGAAGAATCAAGTTCTCGGCAGAGATTGCTTTTGACTTTTTGAACAATGAACAGAACATATAAGTGTTGTCCGGCATTGTGTTGTTTTCAGCAAAATTATCTTTGTATATCAAGCTATGGATATTGCCTTCAATATCATAGGTGGCACTTCCACCTTCGAATCCGGAGTATGCATCTTTACTTGTAGCATACGGATACGCAGTTCCTCTAAGTCTTACAAGATTTCCTGCTTGAACGGAAATAGTTGCTCCATCAGAAGTAGATGTCCAATCGGTCCAAGCTCCATTATCTATACTATATTGAATTGTTTTGGTAAGATCTCCATAAGCTTTCCACATAATTGTACCACCAGTCAATATTCTGAATGTCAAATAATCCTGTGAGTAATCATGAGGCCATGTCACCACATCGGAAGGGGTATAATTCGTAGCATAAGCGATGGCTTTGATGGTTTCAGACTCATTGATAGTCACGGGGCCGTTATATATGGTACCTGATTCTGGTGTAGGGTTATCAGGATTGATTCCTTTGTTGTATCGGATAGTGACTCCGCTGGTAGGAAAACTGCATATGATGGAAAATGTTGTGGCAGAAGTCTTTCTGATGACTGGTGTGGCGCAGGTAAATGTAATCTGTCCGGTTTCCAATATGGCGGAATTTATCAACCCATCTTTCACCGCAATGGCTTTGATATGTTGACCAGCTGCGTTTTTGATAAAACCAGCATAATGTGTGCTTGATGTGGTTGGATCGCTTGGTGTGGAGCCCATCTCATAATAGATGCTAGCTCCGTCAGTGGCACAAGTCAGCGTTACTGTTCCATCGTCTGTCATTTCAAAATCAGGTTTGGCAACTTGATCGAAAGATTTCGTCGCTATCCCTGAATCAGAAAAACCTGTTTTGGTGGCAATGGCCTTGATGGTCACTGGAGAAGATACTACAAACGGATCATTATAGAGTTCTCCAACACTGGAGGATGGCTCATCTCCGTTTGTTGTATAATGGATATCAGCATCAACTGGAATAGTAGTGATAGTTATTTTACCTGTTGCGCTTGAATAAGTGATTGTAGGTGTCGAGCAATCATTCGTTGCCTCGAAAGACCAATGCGAGTAAACGTCAGCACCTCTACCTGGTATGATTCCCATATTACTGCCGTTTGACGGTGAGGTGCTTCCAAGACTGTTGCTGCTCCACAAGTTGTCAATTAACAACTTTAGAACAATCATATAATAACCATTTATAGGAGTATCGTTATTGCCAATTACTGCTGCTTGCACAATGACAAACATGAATCTGTCAGCTACGACATTGGCATCGTTTATGCCTTTTAAGCTTACAGCATCGGTTTGATTACCAGTACCTGTGTTTCCGTCAAAATACATGTATTTGTCTCCAGATGCTGGATTAATGATGTAATAGTATTTCATCAAGCCACCGGAAGGAGCCTCTTTGAAATACCAAGTCATATCATCGCTTTCCGTGCTGGAGTATGTTACCTTAGTTTTGGAAGGGTTGGTGGAAATATAGTATGTATTAGCATTCTTGTTATGTATCTTATAGTAGTGCTTAACTATATCTGTCGATACAGTAAATGGTGGATTTGGCCAAACTAAAGTCCCATCGTAAGGAATAAACTTCCATTTGGAGTTTGTGTTATGAACGTATTGGTTATCAGTCAATCTGATATTATTAGTGGATACATTACCACTTTGTTTGTTCAATGCAAAATAAGTAGGATTACCTTTAACATCTATATTGTAAAAACCGTCCGTTTCATTAGAGTTGTCTTCAACAAATTTGAACTTACATCTCTCCTCATTGGACGCATCCTTGTCAACTAACGTGACACCTCTACTATTTGTGGTGTTTTCTGTACCACCACCATGACACACGTATTTATTGGTGGAGTTATTGATAATGTAGTAGTATTGTGTGCCATTATCATTCTCCGCTTCCAAAAAATACCATAGCATACTAGCGTGAGGAATGTTCGCGGTATTAAGATTGCTACTATTAGGCGCTATATAGAAGCTCTCGAACTGATTCGTCTGAATCAGATAGAGATTTTTCTCATTATCTTCAATTGTGCCGTTTCCATTGGTGTCGGTTGTAGGGGTAATCTGTCCCAACACCATTAAAGGCATCATCATGACCATCAGAGCGGCGCATCGTAAAAATCTATAAAAAAATTTCATTGTCAATTAGTTAAAATAAACTTGATTGAACTTACAAAAATAGAAAACAAGTGGATTGTAAATAACTCCAAACTTTATTCGAGGTACGTGTATCCGTAAAGTCCTGATCTATAATTCGATAAGAATTCTTTTCCTTCTTCAACAGTGATTTTCCCTGCTTTAACGCAGCTCGTAACCCATGACTCGACGGTACGGACGAGCTTCTTAGGGCTGTATTGGACGTATTCCAAAACCTCTGCAACTGTCTCACCGTCAATGAGTTGGTCGATGTAATAGCCTTTCTCGTCGACAGATACGTGAACGGCATTGGTGTCTCCGAAGAGGTTGTGCATGTCACCTAAAATCTCCTGATATGCGCCTACGAGGAACACACCTATATAATATGGCTCGTTCTTGGTGAGTGTGTGCACCGGAAGGTTGTGCGACAGGCTGTGGCCGGTAACGTAAGTTGTCATCTTGCCGTCGGAGTCGCAGGTGATGTCTTGCAAAGTGGCTTCTCTGTCAGGATATTCGTTCAGACGATGGATAGGCATGACAGGGAACACCTGATCGATTGCCCAAGCATCAGGGAGCGACTGGAACATTGAGAAGTTGCAGAAATATTTGTCGGCCAACAGTTTCGGCAGTGCGAGAAGTTCGTCCGGCACTCGTTTCTGTTGTGATGCCAACTGGTTGATTTCCTGTGCTATAGACCAGAAAATGCGTTCTATCTTAGCTCTTGTCTTTAGATCGAGGAGTCCCATGTTGAAGCGGTCGAGGGCTTCTTCGCGGATTTCCTGTGCATCGTGCCACGTCTCAAGCATCGATGACTGTTTGCTGGTGAGGTTGTCCCATGTCTCGTACAGGTCGTGAATGAGCTCGTGGTCTTCAGGTTCAACCTTTTCTTCCTCATCGTCCCATGTCGGAAGTGACGCTGTTTCAAGCACTTCCATAATCAAAACGGAGTGATGTGCAGTCAAGGCGCGACCTGATTCGTTGATGACGTTTGGGTGTTGCAGACCGTTTTTATCGCAGGCGTCGACGATTGAGAATATCGCGTCGTTGACGTATTCCTGGATGGTATAGTTGACAGAGCTGGCGCTGTTTGCGGAGTGTGTTCCGTCGTAATCGACACCGAGACCGCCGCCAACGTCGACAAACTCAACGTTGAAGCCCATCTTATGAAGCTGAACGTAGAACTGTGCGGCTTCTTTGAGGGCGATTTTTATGCTTCTGATTTTTGTCACCTGGCTGCCGATGTGATAATGCACCAGCTTGAGGCATTCCATCATGTTGTTTTTCTCAAGATATTCGAGAGCTTCGAGCAGTTCTGACGAAGAGAGTCCGAACTTGGATGCGTCGCCGCCTGAGTCTTCCCATTTTCCGGCACCAGAACTTGCCAGTTTGATTCGGATACCGATTTTTGGCGTGACTTTCAGCTGTTTCGACAGCTTGGCGATGAGACGGAGCTCGTTCATCTTTTCGACGACGATGATGATGGTGCGTCCCATCTTTTGTGCGAGAAGCGCCAACTCTATGAAACTCTCGTCTTTGTAGCCGTTGCAGATGATAAGTGACTCGCTATCGGTGTTGGATGCGATGATTGCGTGAAGCTCAGGTTTTGAACCGGCTTCCAGACCGATGTTGAATTTCTTGCCGTGGCTCACGATTTCCTCGACCACTGGGCGCATCTGGTTGACTTTGATAGGGAAAACGATGAAATTCTTGCCCTTGTAATCGTATTCCTTGGCAGCTTCTTTGAAGCAGGAATCGATTTTCTCGATACGGGTGTCGATGATGTCAGGAAAACGGATCAGCATTGGAGCCGACACGTCACGGAGCTGGAGCTCATCGACAAGTTCACGAAGGTCAACGGAGGCACAGCCCTCGCGCGGCGTCACCACCACGTTACCTTTCTCGTTGATAGAGAAATAGTTAATGCCCCAGTTGTTGATGTTGTAGAGCTCAGCAGAGTCCTCAACACGCCATTTTCTCATACTTCTTCCCATAGTGATATGAATTAGCTATGCTAATTTTAAGTTAAACATTATTTTACAGTGCAAAAATAGGAATAATATTAATAGGTATCAACTTTTTTTAATCGAAACGAAAAAATCTTTAAATCTTAAATTTCAAATCTTTAAATCTTATATCTTTGCAAAAAAATTTAAAATGATACTGATTTGTGACTGTGGCTCGACGAAAGCCGAATGGGTGCTTTTAGATGGTGATAATGTTGCTAAACGTTTCATTACCAACGGTTTTAATCCGAATTTTACTGATAATGAGACTATTAAAGGTATTGTAAACGAGGCAAAGAATATTATTGATAATCAGGATGTTGAAAAGGTATTCTTTTACGGTTCCGGATGTGGCAGTGAGGCTAACAAGATAAAAGTAGCGATGATTTTTGCCATTGAATTCAAAATAAATGATTTAGAAGTTTATCCTGACACTTTGGGCGCTTGTCATGCTTTGTTTGGCAAAGATTCCGGCATCGCGTGCATCTTGGGAACTGGCTCAAATGCATGTGTTTACGATGGGGAGAAAATCACGCAAAGTGTTGCGTCGCTTGGGTTTATGATAGGGGATGAGGGGAGTGGATGCCATATCGGGAAGCGCATTGTGCACGATTATTTTTTAGGTATCATGCCTGAGAATCTGCGCATGAAATTTGATGAAAAATATCATCTTGACAGGGAACGGTTTTTGAAGCGCGTTTATCAGGGAGAGCAGCCGTCGAGGTATTTGGCGGAGTTTACGAAATTTGCATCTGAAAATATTGATAATCAATATATTAGGTATATTGTAGGCGATTGTTTTGAAGCATTTGTTTCCTCGTCATTTCGAGCGGAACGAAGTGAAGACGAGAAATCTCCAGTTGTCGGTTTCGTGGGTTCCATAGCATCTGTCTTCCAAGATATTCTCTTGCAAGTGCTTGAAAATCATGATATTAAATGCTCTAAAATCCTCAAAAATCCGATGGATGGACTGGTGGACTTTTACAGGAGCTTATAATTTGAATGAGATTTTCAATTTGAAAGCCCAGTTGTCGATGCCTTTTTCGTTGGAGTAAGCGCCGTAACGGTAGAATGCTCCGAAACCTATTTTTGTAAATGTCACCCTTAGGATGTTGTCGATAACGAGGCCGCTTTCAAAGTAGCCGTCTTTCATGCTTTTCAGTTCCAAGCCGGCGTGTTTGTAGACGTCGCTGATGTCGCCCCAGCCCATATTTGTCTCGATTATGAAATCAGGACTGAAGTGCTTGGTTTTGAAGAACTTACCAAAGTTATGGTTAAGGAAAAGAAGCACGAATTTATCGCATAAGAATTCGTTGGGCTGCATTGTGGCGAAACTTTCGGTAGCATAAAGTCCGAAGCCTTCATTGTTTGCGAAGATGTTAAACGTTTCCATGAGTGGCACGACGCCAAACACGCAGCCGGCCTGGAGCACCATTTTTGATTTTCCTATGTAAGGCATCATCCAGGAATGTGATAACTGCATCTGGAGTCTGTCGAAATCAAACGGGCTTTCAAAAACGTCTTTCAGTCCTTTCTGGTATGACAGCCAAAGGACAGGTTTGCCCGGTGTTATCGTGACGAGGCCTTTGGGCGACAGCATGTAACGTTCGCCGAAAGCGATTCTCATTTTGAATCCGAGGGTCGCGGTGCGGAATTTGCCATTGTATATAGTGCCGTTTGAATTGAAGTTATACCAGTCGTACATTTCCTTGTCGTTGATGGAGAAATTCACGAATCCCTTGCAGACCTTGGCAAAGCGCGTGTATAATTCAGCCGATGCGGACGTGTTTAATGTGGTCCATTTGATGTAATAGTATTTGAAAAAGCTGTCGTCGAAGACATTGTAAGTGCCGTTGATGAAACCGTAATCGCCGACGGCTTTATAGATGTGGTCGTAGTTTAGTTGCAAGCCTAAATCGAGTTTTCTGTTGAATTTCAGGTCGATATTGCCTCCGTAATTAACGTGTTTCGGACCGAACCAATAGCCGAAGTAGCCTCCAAAACGTAAATGTTTCGACAATTTTTCATTGGTTGTCATCCCGAGGCCTACGTAAAAATTGTTTGCGATATTATAATTGAGGATTTCGGATAAGCCCAAATTGAAATATCCCATCGGTATGGAGCCTTCTGACAGCATGGTCGTCATGGTGTTCATTATTTTATCCACATCGATTTTTTCGTTTGCGATAATGGTGTCGATGAACCGGTAGGTGTGCAGTATTCTTTCGTTGATGCTGTCGTTGCGATAATATTTCCAAAATTCGTCATCGTGATGGCTCGTGTTTTCCGCCAGGTCGATGTCGGTGGAGCCGAACACTTTGTTATCGATTTGCGGATTGATTTTTATGTTGCTGATATAGCTTTTTCCGATGCCATTGAGCGAGGTGTTGGTGTTCTCAGGAGAGCCTACGCCAATTTCTATCGCATTGTCATAAGCGAGCATTCGCAGAAAAACAATGTCGGTGTTGAGTTGCACGGGGAACCACACGGAATCGTTGATTTTCGAGTATAGCTGCTGTATTTTAACGTCGAGGGTGTTGGATTTGTCGGCGGCTTCAGCTTTGACGTTGACGATAGCCCATCCGTCGGAAGTGATCGTCATGACGCCTTTGAGGGCTTCAAAAGCGGTGCCACGGCGTGGTTTGAACGATATTGTATATAAGGAGTCGCCTCCAGCTGTAGGCATCACCGACTCAAGCCCGAAGAAATAGCGCGATTTGCTGCCTGGCGTTATCGGGTTGACGTAGTTTTTCTCGTAAACGGTGATGAAATCCTCGTAGAAACTGGTACTTTGCAGGCCGTCGAGGACAAAGAAATACATCGGGTTTTGGAGTCCGGCGATGATGTTGGCCTTTATTTCACGTTTGTTTTTATTGGGTCTTTTATGATATTGTTCAGATACCGTCTCCATCACCATGATGTCGTTGTCGCGCACTAACTTGTTCAGGTTGATTAAGGATGTGTCGTTGATTTGTGTGGTGTCGAAAGTGATAATCATCTGGTCGTAGATGGTGTAGGAATAAGAATCGAGCATCTCAGGGTTGTTGCGTTTGCGATGTTTCACTATGCTATCGATGATCCTGTGAGCCGGATTCTCACCGGCATGCACCACAACTTCCTGTAGCTCAATGCTTTCCGGTGATAGTGTGACTTTATTTTTTCTGTCGCTGAAAAAATCGACCGGAAGAGTTTTTTTCTTGTATCCGACGTATGAGAAAGTCAGTTCTTTGATTTCATTCTTACTTTTCATGTTGAAATTGCCGTCGATGTCGGTGGTGGTGCCATAGGTGCGGTCCTCGTTGACGATGATGTTGACGAATGCAAGTTTTTCTTTGGTGATGCTGTCAATCACGGTGCCGCTGACGTTGAAAACCTGTGCGTTGACGGTCAGTTTGATAAGAAATAAAGCTAAGAAAAGTATGATATTCCTGATTTTCATTTCAATTAATTTAATGTGCAAAAATAATAAAAAATGTAAGAATTAACGAAATTATCATTAATTTTGCGACAAAATACAATACTAATTATGGCAGACGGATATTTGGAAAAAAGGATGGAAGAGTTCTCGTCGGGTGTCAGGAAACCGGCGTCGAAACATGTCTCGTTGGACACTTTGTTTGAGAGAAACCGCAGCTATCGCGGATATAAAAAGGATTTTGTGGTGAAGCGTGACATGCTTGAGCGTATTGTGAATGTGAACACAAAGATCGCGTCGGGGAAGAACCAGCAAGTGCTGCGTTTCAAGCTCGTCACAAAAGGTGTCGACGCTGACTTCGTGTTAGGTAACATCAAGTTGGGCGGTATGCTCCCGGAACTCCATCTGCCATACGAAGGCACTGAACCTGAGGCGTTTATCATAGTTTGTACCTCAGCGCCAGAGACCAAAATAATTGATATAGACTTGGGCATCTCGTTGCAGAGCATGTCGCTGAAAGCCACCGAGATGGGACTGAACTGTGTGATGATATGTGCTTTCAACAAGGCTAACATCATGGAACATTTCAAATTGCAATGTGAGCCTTTGGCGATTCTTGCTGTCGGTAAGGGCGCGGAAAACATCAAACTGAAACAGATTTCCGTTGAGGAGAGCCGTGCATATTACCGTATCGACGGCGTGCATTACGTGCCGAAGGTGAGATTAGAGGATATCTTGCTGTAGAATCAGAATTTCACTTTAAGAGAGAAAAAGATACCCCATTCATCGACATCGGGGTGGTCGAGGTAGTTGAAACGTCTGACGTAGTCGATTCTAAGTATGCTGAAGATGTTGGCAATGCCGATGCTGCCTTCGATGTAAGGCTTGTCTTCTAAGGTGTAAGTCTGGCTTTCTCCGTTGGGACCGGTAGGGAAGATGAAAAGTTTAGGGTTGCCGTTAGCCGGGTTGCAGCTACTTGACACCTCGCCCCAGACGCTCTTCAGTGAGAATACTTCACGTAGCTTGAGCTTGCCGAGCAGAGGAACTCTGTTGAGGAGGAATCCGTTGAAGGTATAGTCGAATATGCCCTGAATGTAGTATTGGCTTACGAATTCATTATAATTCATGAGGTTAAAGCCACTTTCGTCGAAATACAGCTCTTGATTGCCTCGATGTACAAACAGCAGTGGGAACGGGACGTCGCCGATGATTGTTCCGCATGAGATTTTGATGTCGGCGATACCGAGGACGCTCAGGAACCAGCGTTTGCTGAACATTCCCTGGATTTTATGGTATTCGTAGTCGGAGCCGAGGATGTTTCCTCCATAGGTGTATCCGATGGTGAAGACAGGTGCTACGGATGTGGCGAGAGGGTAGCGGTATTGATGGATCTGCTGTACGCGCTCGTTGTGGGCGTATCTCACTTCAAAGCCTACGGAATTTGTAGTGAACGGGTTGTAGATCTTGCCGCCGACTGTTTGATAAGTCATATCGCCCAACGACCTCTGTTCCTGATATTCTGCGAAAAGCTTGACGCCTATCTGATATTGGAATTCATAATCATACATCAGTTTCAACTTATCGTTGAACACCATTCTCGTATTCGCTTGTCGGTTTAACGATCTTCCGAGAGCGTCGTATTCGTTTTTGAAATTAAAGCCGAAGATGTCCCTGCCTGGGATGTCGGTGTTGTGCTCATACGACATGGTGAGCAGGTTCATCGGGAATTCCCATTGGTTGTTTACCTTGTCGTTAAACGAATACATCACCTGACTTCGGAATTTGGGTTTCTCGTCGTAGGTACCGTATGCGAGAAAGCCTTCGAGGAAAATATGCTTGTGGAATCTTGTGTTTGTTTTTGCTCCGAAACGCAATCTCCAGCCTTCTATCTCGTTATGGCTCAACATGTTGTATATCGGACCTATATCAATAGGGCCACAGTCGATGTAGTTGTAACCTATAGCGAAGATAGACTCTGATATCAGACGGAACGTCCATACCTTTTTCAGTTTCTCGTTGTCTTCGGCTATGCGTCTTTCGTGTTCCGAGAGGCTGTCGGTACGTCGTGCTTCCCAGTATGCATCGTCGTTGCGGTGCTCGTAGAAGTTCTTGCTGCGTGTTTTTTCGGTCTTGCCGACATAGAAATCGTCGGGCATTGGCTTGTTTATTTCGATATTGGAATACACGCCAGAACGTTTGCCATGAATTGCGAGTCCGAGGTAAAAGAGATCGGCTACGAGGCTGTATCTGGTAGGGAACATCACAGAGTCGACTTTCTCGTATTCCTGCTCGAACATCATGGCTTCCACAAAGTTCGTTCCTGATTGTTTCGGCAGCTGGAGCTGTACTTTCTTAACCATATACGACGAGTCGTTGGTGATCCAGAGGCTTCCGCATAGACCCAGGTCCATCTGGTTTGACGGCGTGAAAGCCAGCACTATGCAGTTTTCATTGTCATAATCGACGGTGTCGACGATATAATAATGATAGAACGCGATGGCGACAGGCGACATTGGTGATGTGTACTCGTTGTTGAACAGTCGGACGTTACGCTGGTACACGTCGACGAAGCCTATCCAGTTGTCGATGATTGACTCCATTGAGTTGAAGTCAAGGAATTTGCTGAGCAGCACGTCTTTAGTGTCGGTGACTTCGATTGTCAGCACGCGAGGGTTTTTGCGGTAATAAGTCTTGGAAAGCGTCTCCACGAAATACATCGAAAGGTAGTTCCTGCCTGTCAGTTCAGACGGGATGATGTTGTCGCATACGAAGCTGATGCTCCTCATGAACCGTTTGTTTGCCAAGCTGTCGCTGAGGTTTGACGGTCCCATTTCGAGTTTGCTGTATTCGTCGTATTGGTAGTAGTCGAAGCCGGTGAGGCTGTTGCGTTCGGCGTTTTTATGAACCTTCTTTATGAGTTCGACGGCGGGATTGCCTTTACGTTTGTAACGTTCTTTGATCCGTCGTTTCGCCTTGACTTCAGCTTTAGGCAGCGACACCACCTCTGATTCCAGTTTAGCGTTGATAGTCTGCGTAGTGAAACGGTTGATTTCCACAGTGTAAGGCTTGTATCCTGCAAACTGGAATGTCACATAGTCGAAAATCTTGTCAGATTCGAGTCGGTAGTTGCCGTTGATATCGGTTGTCGTGCCGTAAGTCTGGCCGTTTGAGACATAATGCACTGTTGCCATCGGCAACGTTTCTCCTGTTGCGATATCAGTAACCTTGCCTTTCACAACGGTATGCTGCGAAAACGCCGTCAGGCTGGCGATGGTTATCAGTATGAGCAGGAAACATCGTTTCATTTTTATTCTACTGTCACTGATTTTGCCAGGTTACGAGGTTGATCGACGTTGCAGCCGCGAAGTACAGCGATGTAATAGGCGAGGAGCTGCAGCGGTATTGTAGCCAACAACGGAGCGTAGGTGCATTCAGTATCAGGGATTTCGATGACGTAGTCCGACATTTCTTTCACGAGGACGTCGCCTTCGGTCACCACGCTGATAATCTTTCCGTGACGAGCCTTTACTTCCTGAACGTTGGATACCACTTTCTCATAAGTCGACTTGTTTGTGGCGATGAATATGACAGGCATATCCTTGTCTATCAACGCGATAGGGCCGTGTTTCATCTCAGCGGCAGGGTAGCCTTCTGCGTGGATGTAAGAAATCTCTTTCAGCTTCAGTGCGCCTTCGAGAGCGACCGGGAAGTTCTGCAGACGGCCGAGATATATGGCGTTGTGGCAGTCTTTCATCTCATTTGCGATGTCTTTCACGATGGCGCTTCTTTCCAATGTCGTCTGGATTTTCTCAGGAATCATGTCGAGCTCGTGGATGAGTTCCATGATTTTTGATTTCGGCATATGTCCGTTGAGTTCTGCGAGATGGATTGCGAGCATTGTCAGCACCGTGACCTGAGCAGTGAATGCTTTTGTTGACGCCACACCGATTTCAGGGCCTGCATGAGTGTAGACGCCGGCGTCGGTGACGCGTGAAATCGATGAGCCGATGACGTTGCATATTCCGAGCACTGTGGCGCCTTTTTCTTTGGCTATCTCAATGGCTGCAAGGGTGTCAGCCGTCTCGCCTGACTGCGATATGGCTATGACCACGTCATCAGGGAAGATGACAGGTGTACGGTAACGGAACTCAGATGCATATTCAACTTTCACGCGGATGCCTGCGTACAACTCGATGAGGTAGCTGCCGACGAGAGCGGCGTGCCATGATGTTCCGCAAGCCACGATGATGATATTGCGAGCGTTGAGAATCTTCTTTTCGTAATCGAAGATGCCGCCAAGTGTTATCTTACCTATATCGGTATGCAGACGTCCGCGCATGGTGTCGCGCACCGTCGTAGGCTGCTCGTAAATCTCCTTCAGCATGAAATGGTCGAAGCCGCCTTTCTCTATCGATTCGAGGTTCAGCTGGAGCTCTTGAATATAAGGTGTCATCTCGACGTCGTCGATGGTCTTGAGTTTCAGTTCCTCGCCGAGTTTTACCTTCACAACCTCTTCATTTTCAATGTAAACCACCTGCTTTGTCATTCCGACGATAGGTGTGGCGTCGGATGCGATGAAAAACTCACCTTCGCCTATGCCGATGACCATTGGACTGCCTTTACGCGCTGCAATCAATGTGTCGGGATGACCTTTTTCTATCAAAGCGATGGCATAAGCGCCGTTGACGTGGTTCAGGGCTATACGTGTCGCCTCGAAAAGGTCGACTTTCTGTGTGAGCTGAACGTCTTCGATGAGATTCACCAAAACCTCGGTGTCGGTGCTCGAATGGAACTTATAGCCGCGTTTCTGTAATTCTTTCTTCACGGTGAGATAATTCTCTATGATGCCGTTGTGAATCAATGCGAGATTACCCGAACGTGACAAGTGCGGATGTGCGTTGATGTCGTTAGGCTCGCCGTGTGTAGCCCAGCGAGTGTGGGCGATGCCGATATGCCCGCTGATATCTTTGTCTTTTGCAAAGACCTCTAAATCAGACACTTTGCCTTTTGTTTTGTAAATATTGAGTTCGTCGTTCGCGTTAAGCAGAGCCACTCCGGCGCTGTCATATCCACGATATTCAAGGCGTTTCAAACCGTTAATAAGAATCGGATAAGCGTCTCTTTTTCCAATGTATGCTACTATTCCGCACATTTTTTTTCAGAATTTAAGATTTAAAATTATTATTCCAAACTGCAAAGATAAATTTTTCTGAAATACAACTGTTAAAAAAATAGTAAAATTTTTTACTAAAGTATTTTTGATATTGAAAATTTGCTATTTTTGCACCTTGTTAGTAAAATGATTTACTATATACTAATTTACTTTTATGGAATATAGATTCAAAGGACATCTTGTAGAGGAATTATATAAGGATTACAGGATTAAGGAGGGAATGAAGGCTTGCATGAACTGCGGCGTGTGCACGGCTGTTTGTCCGGCCGCGGAGTTCTACAAATACAATCCCAAAAACATAGTGAACATTGTGGCTCGCAAAAACGAGGATGATTTGGAAGACCTCTTAAAGAGCGATCAGATTTGGTACTGCGGAGAGTGCATGTCGTGCGTGACACGTTGTCCAAGAGCTAATGCTCCAGGATTGGTCATCATGGCGTTGCGTAAGCTCTCGATGCGAAGCGGGCTTTACATGCAGTCGGAGAAAGGCCGCCAGCAGTATATCGTGGTTAAAGATTTATGTAGTAATATCTTAAACTACGGTTATTGCGTTTATCCGCGCACTTTTGCATATGAGACTCACAAGGAATTCGGTCCTGTCGGTAAGTGGATTAACGACAATTTGGATGACTTGCATGCACGCATGGGCTCTAACCTCGACGGCGATGGTCCAGGCGGACTGCGTAAGATTCCGAAGGAAAGTCTCGACCAGCTGAAAAACATTTTCGACGTGACAGGTGCCACCGAGTTGATGGAGCAGGTGTTGAACGACGCACATCAAGAGGCGGAAAAGGAACATCTTTCCGATGAGGAATATTTCATGAAAGTGTATACTGAAAACGACTGGGAAAAACACTTAAATCATTAAATTTTGAATATTAAATCTTTGAATATAACATGATTATTGAAGGAAAACAGAAGATCTGGGCTGATTATCAGAAAGACATTCCCGATGACCATTATTTTTATGTGAGAAGCTGCATACGTCAGGCGTTTTGGCCTGGTTCTGAGGTGACATTTTTGGACATCACGAGGAATAAACTTGGCAAGGATTTTTACGAGAACCCATATCATACAACATGTGGCGGCATTGCCTATCACAGCGACACCATCCCGCAAGAGACAGCGATGACAATCATTGCGCGTCAGTTTGCGCTGATGAAGGAGAGCGGTTACGAAAACTACGTGTGCTCGTGTATCACATCGTTCGGATGCTACACCGAGACTCTTGAAACATGGCACGAATATCCGGAACTCGAGGCGAAAATACGCCAATATCTGTGGGATTCCTGCAAGAAAGAGTTCGCAAAGCCGAAATATCTTGCACATGCCAGCGACCTTATATATAAATTCAGGTTTGAGATTGCGAAACAAGCTAAGTTCAAACTCGTGAATGTCAAGACAGGCAAGCCTTTGAAGGTTGTCGAGCACATAGGATGCCACTACTCGAAGATGTTTCCGTCGAAGGGCTTCGGTGGCGCTGAGTATCCGCATGTCCTCGTCGGAATGATTGAGGCATGGGGCGGCGAGGTCGTCGATTATCCTGAGCGCCGTCATTGCTGCGGATTCGGTTTCCGTCAGTATTTCGTGCAGGCCAACAGAGGCTATTCTGAGTCGAACACGCACAAGAAATTCGAGTCGATGGAACCTTACGAGCCGGATTTGATTATCACCAACTGTCCGGGATGCCCTTATTTCTTAGACAGATGGCAATATGTCATTGCGGAGCAGACCGGCAAGACATACGGCAAGAACGGCTACGGTATCCCGGCCTTGACATACGAGGAGGTGGCAGGCTTGGTGATGGGTTACGACCCGTGGGACCTCGGCTTGCAGATGCATCAGGTCGCCATCGAGCCGTTGCTTGAGAAGATGGGAATACCATACGACCCGAAGAAGAAATATCAGGGTGTGAACGGCAAGGACTTAGGTCAGCCGATGTGCCCGTCATGTATTAAATCAGTTTGAAAATCAACGTTATGAAAGAGAATATATTGATCATCGGCGGCGGAGCCGCCGGAATGGAAGCCGCCACGCAGCTGCAGAAGCTCGGGCTGACACCTATTATTATTGAGAAAAGCAACGCCCTCGGCGGTCACGTGGCACAATGGGACAGGCTGTTCCCGGCGTTTCATCCTGCCAAAGACGTGGTGGAGCAGATGCTCGCCAACGTGAAAGGAGTGGATGTCCGTATGAATACCGAAGTGGCTGATATTCAACGTAATGAGAATGGTTTTAAGGCCGTTTTGAGCGATAACACCACCATCGATGCGAAGGCTGTGGTGCTTGCGACGGGTTTTGACCTTTTCAAGGCGGAGAGAAAACAGGAATACGGCTACGGAATATATAACAACGTGATAACAAGCCTCGAACTCGAGAAGTTTTTCAGGACAGGCAAGGACGAGCGCATCAACAACCCGAAGAAAATAGGTTTTGTGCATTGCGTAGGCGCCCGTGACGTGAAGGTGTGCAACACTTATTGTTCTAAGGTCTGCTGCACAACGGCGTTGAAGCAAGCCTGCGAGATGAAGGAAGTGTTTCCGGATGCTGAGGTTTACACATTCTATATGGATTTGCGTATGTTCGGTCCGGGTTACGAAGACCTTTATCTGCGCACCCAGAAGGATTTCGACGTGAAATGTGTACGCGGCAGGGTTTGCGAGGTCTCGGAGGACATGGACGGACGCCTTGTCATCAAGGCGGAGGATACCTTGTTTGGTAAGCCATTGAAAATGACCCTTGACTTGCTTGTGTTGATGTGCAGCATGGAGAAGAACAAGAGCATCGACGCGATACAGCAGAAGCTCGGCGTTGCCAACAACAGCGACGGTTTCATGCAGATTAAAGACACATATCTCGGCATGAACGACACTGCAAAGGATGGTGTTTTCGTCGCCGGTACCTGCACAGCACCGAAGTCGTTGCCCGACACCATAGCAGAGGCACGCTCAGTGGCAGTTGAAGTGTTTAACTACGTAAACAACAGGTAGTTATGGATTTCGGATTCTGTTTATCACCAAGCTCGCATGTCAAGATGGACAGTGTCGACCTGACGACGTTCAACCGTCTTAAGGAGACGAATCCTGACATCAACACCTGCATCGCTTGTGGCTCATGCACAGCGACTTGCACTGCCGGAAACTTCACCGAGATGAGCTTCCGCAGGATTCTTCTGATGCTTCAGAGAGGCAAGGAAGAACAGGCCAAGAAAATGATTCAGAAATGCATGCTTTGCGGCAAATGCACTTTGGTGTGTCCGCGCGGCATCAATATTCGTAAGATTTTGTTAGACATTACACGATGAACCAGTATATTTTCCATCCATTTGTGCTCCCGTTTGTACTCGGCATGGCTTTCGTGCTGACGTACTGCCTCGTGGGGCTTTTGAGAATCATTGCTCAGCTGCCGAAGGACGACCGGAAACAGTTCTGGCGCTCTTTGGTGACGCCGAAGACAGCGTGGGCTAACATCCGCGACCTGTTTGGCGACTGCCTCTTCCATGTGAAGATTTGGAAACGCAACCCGATTCTCGGTTACATGCATTCGTCCATCGCGTTCGGCTGGTTTATGCTTATCGCCATCGGTCACGTGATGCTGTTTACGCTCAAGCCGCTCGAAGGTGTTGACGTTCAGGGTTTTGAGCGCACATTCACGAACTTTTATTACCCTATTTTCTACAAACATTTTGCGACTGAGACTCCGGTGTTCGCCTTCCTGATGGATTTCTTCCTCATCGTGATTATCACTGGCATTTTCATCGCTGTGGTGAAGAAGATCTACTCAGGGATGGTGGGAGTGAAGCGTGTAACGAAGTTCGGTTTCGCCGATAATATGATTCGTTTCGCTTTGTGGACGATTTTCCCGTTCAGATTGGTTGCGGAAAAGACCAATATCATGGCATTTTGGTGGCTGTATTCCATCGATTTGATGATTTTTATGTGTCTGCTGCCGTTTACGCGTTACATGCACATCCCGACGGAGGCGTTGTTTATCTTGTTAAGACATGCCGGACTGAAGGCTCGTGAGCCTCGTAAAGGATTCGCTCTGGCGCAGATTTATTCATGTCCTTCATGCGGTCTGTGTATCGACGCCTGCCCGATGAGCGTCAATGATAAGATGAGCGGCAACACTTCGGCATATTTCATGAAGAAACTGAGAAACAAAGATTCTGAGGAAGCACAACGTATCGCCGAGACCTGTTTGATGTGCGGCAAATGTGTTATGGTTTGTCCAGTCAGCATCGAGTCGTGCGACATCAAATTCAGCCAGAGAGCGGCTACACCTTATAATATTAATAGCGACCATGGTTATCTCGAAAGCGTGGCGCCTGCAATGAAAAACGACGCGAAGGTTCTTTATTTCGCCGGCTGTATGACCCAACTTACGCCTAAAATAATGCGTGCGATGAAGCAAATCATGGAGGCGGCAGGCGAGGATTACGAGTTTATGGACAAAGACGGTGGTATCTGTTGCGGCCGGCCGATGTTGCTCAGCGGAAAGACGGCTGAAGCCAAGGCAATGATTGAGAAAAACACCGAACTGATTAAGAAATCGGGAGCTAAGAAATTGGTGCTTTCATGTCCGATCTGCTATAAAGTTTTCAAAGAGGAATATCATCTTGAAGGAATTGAGATTCAACATCATACGCAGTATATCGACGAGCTGATAAAAAGTGGCAAGTTGCAAGTCGACAAGGGTGACGTGAACTATGTTTATCACGACCCGTGCGAGCTCGGAAGAGCCTTCGGTGTTTACGACGAGCCTCGTGAAGTCATCGAAAGCGTTGGCAATCTGCGTAAAGCGAAGTCGGAGAAAGAGTTGAGCATCTGCTGCGGCGGAAGTCTGGGCAGTTTCAACCTGACACAGCAGGAACGCGATGAGATAACAGAAAATTCGGTCAACGACCTGATGTTCAACCACCCTGATGAGATTGTGACAGCGTGTCCGTTGTGCCTCAAGACATTCGCGAGAAAATCGCCGGTGCAGGTTCAGGACATCGCTGAAATTGTTTGTGAAAAATTAAAAAAATAATATGAAACGAGGATTCGGAAGTGACAACCATTCGGGCATCAGTCCTGAGGTTTTGAAGGCTATAGCCGATGCCAATGTGGAACATGCTTTGGCTTATGGCGACGATGAATATTGCGCTCGCGTTGAGAAATTGTTCAAGCAACATTTTGGCGAGCAGGCTGTCGTGTCGTTTGTGTTTAACGGTACCGGTGCCAACACCATGGCCATTGATGCCATGGTACGTTCGCATGAGGCGGTGATTTGTGCCGAGACAGCGCATGTCAACGTGGATGAATGCGGAGCGCCGCAGCGTATCGTAGGATGCCGTCTCTTGACTGTCGACACGCCTGATGGCAAACTTACTCCTGAGCTGGTGATGACACGCATGCACGGCTTCGGTTTCGAGCATCATTCGCAGCCCAAAGCCATCACGATAACGCAATCGACGGAGCTTGGGACGCTTTATACTATCAGTGAAATCAAGGCGTTGGCGAAGTTGGCGCATGAGCATAACATGTATCTGCACATGGACGGCGCACGTCTCGCAAACGCAGCGGTGGCGTTGAACTGCACGTTCAAGGAGATGACTACTGACGCCGGTGTCGATGTCGTTTCATTCGGCGGCACCAAAAACGGTCTGATGATAGGCGAGTCGGTGGTGTTTCTGAATCATGAGTTGGCGAAAGACTACAAATACCGCCGCAAACAAGGACTTCAGCTCTGCTCGAAGATGAGATTTCTGGCTGTGCAGTTCGAGGCATATTTCAAGGATGAGCTCTGGCGCAGAAATGCCGAGCATTCCAACAAAATGGCGCAGCTGTTATATAATAAGGTAAAAGATATTCCTCAGGTGAAAGTCGTTTATCCTGTTCAAGTCAACGGAGTCTTTGCACAGCTTCCGCGAACGGTGTGGACCGAGTTGCAGAAACAGTATTTCTTCTACGACTGGGATTTGGATAAAGACGTCGTCCGTTGGATGTGCTCGTTTGACACGACGGAAGAGGATATCAATAACTTTGTGGATGCGTTGAAGAAGTTGGTTTAGACTTTCTTTCCGACGAACCTTACAACAATCACTAACGTTGCTATCGCTACCACAAACGCCAGCCACGAAGGCAATCCTAACGCTGTTGGCAGAACTCCAATTAATAAAGCTACTGAACCCACTGTCAGTGCGTAAGGCATCTGTGTCTTGACGTGCTGCAGGTGGTTGCATCCCGATGCCATCGAGCTCATGATGGTTGTATCGGATATTGGCGAGCAGTGGTCACCCATGACGGCGCCGGCCATCACCGAGGCTACAACGTTGTAAAACAACGGCATGGTGGCCGCGACGCTAAATCCTTGGTCTTGACAAAGCATCCATGATGCAGGTAAAATCAACGGATATAATATCGCCATCGTGCCCCATGAAGTACCTGTCGAGAAACCTATCAAGGCGGCTAAAATGAATGTCAAAGCCGGAACGATGACAGGTGAGAGCGAAAGCTTCAGCAGTATTTCCGACACAAACTCTGCCGTGTGCATGTCTTTGGTAACCAATGCGATAGACCAAGCCATCGTGAGAATCAGAACAGCGTTGAACATCATTTTGAAGCCTTCGATCATCTCTTCCATGATTTTGCCGAACTCGAGTGAGCCACGTAGCAATGTCATTATTATTGCGGAGAGCAGAGAGATGAGCGACGACCATAGCAAAGCGATGTAAGAATTGGCATTGCCTATTGTTGCCGATAGTTTTGCGAAAAAGTCGAGGTTGGAATCATGCCAAACCGAGGCATCGTAGCCTGTCGCGAAAAGTCCGATGATGGTTCCGAAAATCAAAGTCAATAAAGGAACTAATGCGTCAATGCTGTGAGCAGGTTGCTCTACGTTATCAGGTTTCTCTGAACAAGAATCTTCTTTTAAACGTGCGTCTCTTTCCGCTTTCAGCATCGGCCCAAAGTCGCGACCGCTGTGTATTATCATCAGGACGAACGCGAGGGTGAGAAGAGGGTAGAAACTGTATTTTAGTGAGTGGAAGAACACGGAATAAGCCGATGCGTTGATCCCGATGACGTCGATGCCTTCCTGGATGTAGCTCAACTCCGCGCCAATCCAAGTGGTGACGAAAGCGATGGCGACCACTGGTGCTGATGTGGAGTCGACGATGTAAGCAAGTTTCTCACGCGACACTTTCAGTTTGTCGGCAACGGGTCGCATGGTGTTCCCGACCATCAAAGTGTTTGAATAGTCGTCGAAGAAGATGCATATATCCATGAAGAACGTCATGATCTGTCCGGAACGCGGCCCTTTGGCACGTCGCAGCAGCCAGTTTACGATACCTTGCATGCCTCTGTTTGCCGAGATGATCTTCACCATTCCGCCTATTGTCAGTGTGAAAACGATGATGGTGACATGGTCGAAGTCGAAGAGTGAGCCTGTGATATATGTGTCGACAACTCGTAATAATCCGCTGCCTAATGCCGTCCCCGGTTCTTGCCCGTTGAACAATGCCATGATGAAGGTGCCTGAGAGCACGCCGAGAAACAGCGCTGATATCACCTCTTTCAGGAATAGTGCCATCACGATTGCTATGATAGGCGGCAACACCGAGAGCCATAACGGCGTAGGACTCTCGATCGGGACACAATGATACAGTAACGCCAAACAGACAAGAATGGCTGCTACAACTATTATAACAGCTTTTTTATTTTTCATCCATCATTGAGTTGCTTTCAAACCATTATTTGTCTTTATTGCGTTCTTTGACGATTTCCTCCTGTTTGTCTTTCGGCATCGGAGTGTAGTTGTTGAACTCCATAGAGTAATTTGCTCTTCCCGATGTGATGTTACGCAGAGCTGTGGCGTATCCGAACATCTCCATCAGCGGCACGAAGGCGTCGAGTTTCTGAGAGCCTTTACGGAAACGGCGCATTGCTTCGATACGTCCGCGACGTTTGTTGAGGTCGCCGGTCACGTTACCGATATAGTCGTCAGGGGTGTTGACCTCTACCTTCATCTGAGGCTCGAGAAGCACCGGGTTAGCCTTCATGAATGCCTGTTTGAAACACATCTGTGCGCAGAGCTGGAATGCCATGTCGGATGAGTCGACAGGGTGGGAGCTGCCGTCGACGAGCACGCATTTCACGTCCACGACAGGATAGCCTGCGAACGGGCCTTTGTTCATCGCGGCCTGCAGACCTTTCTCCACAGAAGGGATGAACTCTTTAGGAATCACGCCGCCCTTGGTGATGTCCATGAACTCGAATCCCTTGCCTGGATTAGGCTCAAAACGTATCACAGTATGCGCAAACTGTCCCTTGCCACCGGTCTGTTTCACGAAGCGGTAGTTGCATTCAAACGGTGAGGTGATAGTCTCGCGGAACGACACCGAAGGCGCACCTACAGTCACTGGAACTTTAAATTCGTCTTTCAGACGGTCGACGATAATCTCAAGATGCAGCTCGCCCATGCCTGCGATGATGGTCTCTTCTGTCTCCTCATCGAAATGAGCGCGGAACGAAGGGTCTTCGTTGCATAGTTTTGCCAACGCCTCACCGAGTTTGTTACGGTTTTTCTTGTCTTCGAGGTTGACTTTCATCTCGATGACCGCCGGTGGGATGTGGATATTTTCGAGCAACAGTGGTGCGTTCTCGTCGCACAGGGTGTCACCTGTACGTGTTATCTTCATTCCCACGAGAGCCACGATTTCACCTGCGCTTGCCTCTTGAATCTCCTCGCGTTCCTTCGCTTTGATGCGGAAGATACGTCCGATGCGCTCGCTTTTGCCTTTGTTGGTGTTGTAAACGCTCATGCCGTTGGTGAGCTTGCCGCTGAACACGCGTATGAACGTCTGCTGACCGACATAAGGGTCGTTGATGAGCTTGAACGCTAACGCTGACAGAGGCTCGTTTTCGACAGGGTTTCTCTGGCATGTCTTCTCCTCGTCGTAAGGATCGTGCGCGATGATTGCGCCGAGGTCTTTCGGTGAAGGCAGGTAGTCGACGATGGCGTCGAGTAAGAGCTGGATTCCTTTGTTTTTATATGCCGAGCCGCACAATACCGGCACCATCATCAGTTTGATGGTCGCCTTGCGGATGGCTGATTTCAGCATGTCTAACGGTATCTCTTCTTCGGCGAGATACAGCTCAGCGATGTCATCGTCGAAGTCGGCGACATGTTCTATGAGGTTCTGTCGTGCCGCCTGAGCCTGTTCCATCATATTCTCCGGAATAGGACCTACGATGCGTTCTTTCTCCTTGAAAATCACCGAGTTCATGTTGACGAGGTCGATCATGCCTTCAAAGTCGTTTTCCACGCCTATTGGCAGATGCAACGGCACCGCATTGGCACCGAGATATTTGTTCATCTGGCTCACCACCTCGTTGAAATCGGCTCCGGTGCGGTCCATCTTGTTCACAAAAGCGATACGTGGCACGCGGTATTTGTCGGCCTGGTTCCACACTGTCTCGCTTTGCGGCTGCACGCCTCCCACGGCGCAGAACACAGCCACCATGCCGTCGATGACTCTCAACGAACGCTCGACTTCCACAGTGAAATCGACGTGACCGGGAGTGTCGATGAGGTTGATTTGATAGTCGTTCCAGTGTGCTGTGATTGCTGCCGACGCGATGGTGATGCCACGTTCCTGCTCCTGTTTCATGAAGTCCATTGTAGCCTGACCGTCGTGTGTCTCGCCAAGTTTGCGGTTCACGCCTGTAAAAAACAAAATACGTTCCGAAACGGTAGTCTTGCCTGCATCAATATGTGCGGCGATACCGATGTTTCTAAGCTTTGAGATATTTTGACTCATATTTTCCTAATTTGCAATTCAATTGAAAACACCTTTCGTGTTTTGAGTCGCAAATATAAGAAAATTATTTTAATTAAAGTCTTTTTATTATTTTTGCACCGTTTTTTTAATTGAAAATGGCGATATCTTTTTACCATATTTTAGGTTTGGTTTTGTCGATACTTCTCATCGAAGTCGTTGGTATCATGTCGGTTAGGAAGGTGAAGAACGAGAGCGACTTCAACACCGGAGGGGGTAAGGCCGGCACGTGGGTTGTCACGGGAACGATAATTGGAACGTTGGTGGGCGGACAGTCGACGGTGGGAACGGCGCAGCTGGCGTTCAGTTTCGGCATCTCGGCGTGGTGGTTCACGATGGGAATGGCTCTCGGGTGTGTGGCATTGGCAATAGGATATGTAGTGCCCCTTAGGCGTAGCGGCAGCACTACGTTACTCGAGATAGTGCGCAAGGAATATGGCAGAAAAGCTGAGATCACAGGCTCGCTACTGTGTTCGTTCGGCATGTTCATCAGCATAGTGGCTCAGGTTTTGTCGGCATCGGCCTTGATGATGACGCTGTTCAGCATCCCGTTCTGGGTGTCCGCAATCATTTCTGCAATAATAATGACATTGTACGTCGTTTTCGGCGGCTTGTGGAGCGCTGGAATAGGCGGCGTGGTGAAAATCATACTTTTATGCCTCTCGGCACTTGCGGCTGGTGTGCTCGTGTTGTCTCTTACCGATGGCTATACAGGTCTCGTGGATTCGATAAAGCATCTTTTGTTAGGCACTGATTTACAGTCTGTCAGCGGCTTTGAAACCGTCAAAGACGTTGATTTACGATATCAATATCCGTTGGCGAGAGGCGTCTCAAAAGACGTCGGCTCATGCATCTCTGTGATATTGGGCGTGCTTTCGACGCAGACTTACGCTCAGGGAATCTGGTCGGGGAGAAGCGACAGCATCGCGCGCAAAGGTGCCTTGATTTCAGCTTTGATTTCCATTCCGATTGGTTTCGCCTGCGTGATGGTGGGAATGTACATGCGGGCCAACTACATCACCGCTGATGAGCTTAATGCGTTGATTCTCATTGGAAAAGAGATACCTGAAGGTCTCGGCGTGATGACGAGTTCGGCTCAGGCCTTCCCGATGTTTGTGGTCACTCACATGCCTAAGTTCCTTGGCGGAATTGTGCTCGGCACATTATTGATAACCATCGTCATCGGCGGCTCCGGATTGACTTTAGGTGCTTCCACAATCTTGGTGAAAGACGTCTTCAAGCCTCAAAACAAACTGTTGATTTCGCGTCTGACGATTGTCGGGATACAGATTATCGCCATTACCATAGCGGCTTCATTCTCAGGTAGTTATATCAACGATTTGGGATTCCTCTCGATGGGATTGCGTACTACTGCGACCTTCGTTCCGTTGACGTTGGCGTTGTTTTATCCTGGGCAATTCAAGCCGAAATGGGTGTTTTTCTCCATCGTTTTCGGCACAGCCTGTCTTATCTTCGCCGAAATCGTAGCGTTGCCCGTCGACTCCATTTATGTCGGTCTCGCCGGCTCGGTTTTATGCTGCTTGATTGGAAGAAAAAAGACTCAATGTTAAGAGTTCCTTAGAAGCTTCTCCACTATGTCGTTTATTCTCGTCAGTTGTTCAGGGATGTTGATGTGTTGAGGGCAGTGCGAGACGCATTGCTTGCATCCTATGCAGTGCTCCACTTGACGGTCGGCCTCCAGCTGGCGGTTGTATTCGATGAGGAAACGACGGCGCATTTTCCTGTAATCCTTTGACTGTGAATCCTCAATGATACTTCCTTCGTTGACGCATTTGTTGTAGAATCCGAAGTTCGTCGGGATGTCGATGCCATAAGGACACGGCATGCAGTACTGGCACGCTGTGCACGGAATCAGCGGATGTTCCAGATAGGCGTTCGCGATATTCATCAATAACGACAGTTCCTCTTCGGTGCATGGCTGCAACGGACAGTAAGTCCTCAGGTTATCCTGCAGATGTTCCATGTATGTCATGCCGCTCAAGACGGTGAGCACGTTAGGGTAGGTGCCCACGAAACGGAACGCCCACGATGCCACACTGCTTTGCGGAGTACGCTGTTTCAAGGTGTTCGCCAAAACATCCGGAAGGTTTGCCAGTCTTCCGCCAAGCAACGGCTCCATTATGACGACAGGGATATTCAAATCCGTCAGACGTTTGTAGAGATAGTCGGCGTTGACGTTGCTGGCGCTGAGGTCATGCGCGTGTTCCCAGTCGACATAGTTCATCTCTATCTGCACGAAGTCCCAGTGATATTTTTCGTGGTTATCCAAGAGCCATTCGATGACACGCTGGTCGCCGTGGAACGAGAAACCGAGGTTACGGATGCGTCCTGCCTTGCGCTCTTCCTGCACGAAGTCAATCATGCCGTTTTCGATGTAACGTTGCTGGAAAGTGTCCCATCCTGTGGCGCCTTTGCTGCCGTTACCCACTGAATGCAGCAGATAATAGTCGAAATATGTAGTCTGCAGCTTCTCGAACGAGTCGTGATACATCTTTATCGAGGCCTCGCGGCTCCAAAACTGCGGCGCGAAATTCGACAGCTTCGTGGCGAGATAATAGCTCTCACGAGGATGACGGCTCAACGCTATGCCTGTGGCTGCCTCAGAGTTACCGCGACAGTAAACAGGGGAGGTGTCGTAGTAGTTCACGCCGTGTTCCATGGCGTAGTCCACCAGCTTGTTGACCATCTCCTGGTCGATGGCCTCGTTCTTAAACGGCAGTCGCATCATGCCGTAGCCGAGAATCGACACCTTGTCGCCGGTGTTGTGGTTGACGCGGTATGTCATCTTATCCTTCGGGATGTCGCCCAAAGAATATGTTGTTTCTTTATCATAATGTTCTGATTTGCAACCGCTTAATGCGATGGCTGACACTGCTGTGGTGGCACCGATGACCTGCAGGAATTCTTTTCTTGATATATTTTTATTTTCCATACATTATATATTACGATGTACAACATTACCTTCAACGAATATTGCCGAGAACGGTCTTGCCGGACACACGTGTTCGCAGGCTCCGCAGCCGATGCAGCGTTCCTCGTTGATGATAGGTATTTTCAGTGATGTAGCGTCATCCGGGTCGTACGGCATCATGGTGATTGCGCCTGACGGACAATGTTTCGCGCAGTTGCCGCATTCCACGCCGTCGTGCAGCGGCACGCAATTTTGTCCGACCCACACTGCATGGCCGATTTGGATAGAGGTCTTTTCCTCGCGTGTCACCTTTTTGATTGCGCCTGCCGGGCATACTTCCGAGCATGCGGTGCATTCCGGACGGCAGTAGCCTCGCTCGTATGACATCTCAGGCTGCATCAGGGTTTCGAGACGTGTGGAGGCACGTAAGACATCGTTAGGGCACGACTGCACACACAGTTGGCATCCGGTGCAACGTGACGTGAAGTTGTCAAAACTCTCTGAGCCGGCAGGTTTCAATGGCGTATGGCGTTTCGGAGCTTTCTTCTTCACAATGGTGGCTAAACCGCCGTCAACAACCTTTTCCTGAGCTTTGAGTGTGGATGCAGTCGCCAAAACAGCCATCGTGGTGAGGAAAGTCTTGCGCGACGTCTTTCCCTCATTATCATCATTAAAGCCATTCATGTCTTTAACGCTCTTAACCTCCTTATTAATCCCATATCTCATCGCTCCTTTGTTGCATTTGCTCACGCAGTTGAAACAGGTCACGCATTTCGTGTAGTCTATTTTATGATTCTTCGCATCTATTGCCGAGCAGCGGCAGTTTTTCTCGCACAGACCGCAACTGATACATTTTTTCTCATCGAAACGAGGTTTTAAAACAGAAAATTTTGACAAGGAGCCCAGCAACGCTCCAACAGGACAGATGCTGTTGCAATACCAACGTCCGTTTACTAATGCTAATACAGTGATTATCAAGAAGTAAGCTATTGCTATGATGAACATCGGCAGACTCTTGATATAAACATCGACGTGATAGAACGCGTAGCTGTTCCAACGTTCGGCGAAATATGCCAACATATTGTTAATCAAGCGATAAACAGGACTGAAGAGGTTGGATGCGAAGCGTCCGAAGATGCTGTAAGGCTCAATGAAGATGGCGATAGAGGTGAACCCGAAGGCAATCAGCAAAAAGAAAGCCAAGCCTATGTAATAACGATATCTCTTGCTTCGCTTGAAACTGTAGCGGTTCTTTTTCCGTTTCTCCGCCACGTGTGCGATGCAGTCCTGATAGATGCCGAGAGGGCAGATTACAGAACAGTAGATTCTGCCGAAAAGCAATGTTATCACAACGATTGCGATGACGATAACGAAACTCGAAGCGAGCATGGCAGGCACAAACTGAAGCTTCGCCATCCAGCCGAAATAAGCATGAAGCGCTCCGGAGAAATCAAGAAAAAGCAGCGTTATAAGTATCAGACTTATAGTCGCTAATAATACTCGTAGTTTTTTTAACATAGTTTTATTTTATCATGTCCATAAATTCATTTTCACTCAGAATCTTCACGTTCAATTCTTCCGCTTTCTTACGTTTTTCTGGTCCCATCTTGTCTCCGGCGACCACGAAATCTGTTTTCGATGAGATGGAACTTGAATTCTTGCCGCCCAAATCCTCAATCTTCTGCTTGATGCCGTCTCTTGAGAAGTTGGTGAAGACGCCGCTCACGACGATGGTCTTGCCTGCCAACACCTGATTTTCGGATTTTACCTTTTTCTCTTGCGAGAATTGAAGTCCGAAAGCTCTCAACCTGTTGACAATCTGTATGTTACGCTCGTCGTCGAAGAAGTTTCTGATGCTCAGCGCGATGGTTCCGCCAACGTCTTTAATCTCCTGCAACTCTTCCAAGGAAGCGTTGATGATGTTGTCGATATTGCCCATGGTGTTGGCGATGGTTTTGGCTGTCGTTTCACCCACTTCCTTGATTCCCAAGGCATAAAGCACTCTGGCAAATGGCACCTCGCGTGATTTTATGAGTGAGTTGAGGATGTTGTTAACTGTCTTTTCTTTAAAAGAGACTTTTCTCGTCACCGTTTCCGGGAACAGGCTCGACTCATCGACGAATGTCTCTACTTTTTCAAGTCCGTAGAGTTGGCCGTAAGTTAAATCGTAGAGGTCGGCGTAGTTGTTAATCAAGTGGTTATCGAATATCACTTCAACCTTTCCTTCACCAAGGCTTTCGATGTTCATAGCTTTGCGGCTGATGAAATGCTCGATGCGGCCTTTTATCTGTGGCGGACATCCCATGCTGTTAGGGCAGTACCAGGCAGTCTCGCCTTCTTTTTGCACTAATTCGGCACCGCATTCAGGGCATTTTGTGATAAACTCGACTTGCTTGCTGTCGTTTTTGCGTTTTTCGAGGTCTATTCCAACGATTTTCGGAATGATTTCGCCGCCTTTTTCAACTTTAACAGTATCGTCGTAATGCAAATCGAGCTGCTTGATGAAGTCTGCATTGTTCAAAGTGGCACGTTTCACGGTCGTTCCTGCAAGTTGCACCGGCTCGAGGTTTGCTACAGGCGTTATCGTTCCGTGTCTGCCTACCTGAAAATCAATGCTTAATAGTTTTGTCGAGACTTGCTCAGCCTTGAATTTGTAAGCTATCGCCCAGCGCGGTGACTTGGCTGTCATGCCGAGTTCCTCGTGTTGCGCGAAACTGTTGACTTTTATCACGATGCCGTCGATGTCAAACGGCAGATTTTTCCTTTGAACGTCCCAATAGTTGATGAAGCTTTCAATCTCGTCGATGTTTTTGCAGACTTTGATGTATGGCGAGATGTTGAATCCCCATTCCTTTGCCGCCATAAGACTCTGATAATGAGTGGTATACGGCAGGTTATCCATCATCATGTAGTAGCAGAAGTTGTCGAGACGACGGCTGGCGGCTTCTTTTGAGTCTTGTAACTTTATTGTGCCGGCTGCGGCGTTTCTTGGGTTCGCAAACGTAGGCAATCCGAGTTCATCGCGCTCGGCGTTGACTTTCTCAAAACTCTCGTGGGGCATAATCACTTCGCCGCGCATCTCAAGGAAATCCGGGAAGTCGCCGTGAAGTTTGAGCGGAATCGAGTGTATCGTCTTGATGTTGGCAGTCACCTCGTCGCCTTGTGTTCCGTCGCCGCGGGTGACAGCACGCACCAAAACGCCGTTTTCGTAAGTGAGACTTATGGAGACGCCGTCGAACTTCAGCTCGCACACGAATTCCACAGGTTCTTCGATGGTTTTTTCAATGCGTTTTATAAAGTCGATAATCTCGTCGCGGTTATATGAGTTGGCGAGCGAAAGCATCGGATAGCGGTGCTTCACGAGCGGAAACTCCTTCGTGATGTCGCCGCCCACACGTTGGGTGGGAGAGGTGGAAAGCGCCAGTTCCGGAAACTCTTTCTCCAATGCAATGAGCTCGTTCATCAGCATGTCGAAATCATAGTCGCTGATGCTCGGCTGAGCCAAAACATAATACTTATAGTTGTGATTGTCAATTATTTCGCTTAGTTCCGCAATCCTTATTCTCGCTTCGTCTTTAGTCATAATCTATATAAAAAATGTTGTAACCAGCAAGGCTGTGTTTAACAATGCAAAAACGATGTAGCAGGTCAGCAATAACCATTTATTTTTGGCCCAAAAAGCCGATTGTTTGTAAAACTCTTTCCATCCGACATAACCTGCAATTAAGTAGGTTGGTATTGTCATCAACACAATATTCAAATCATTTAACACCAAAATGGAGTAGATAAACGATAATAATGTCGGTAAAACCAGCAGGATATATTTGCGAAACACTCTAAAAAATCCGAAAACCAGCATAAATGACATCGGTGGAACAAGAAACACCAGCAAGAGTACGGCTGTTGTGATAAGATTTTCCTCAATATCGGATGAGTAACTGATACCACTGCATAAATCATTGAAAAATGCTGTTATCGCAACGAATGGCCTATGGTAAATCACAAGGTCGACAACGGTTTGTGTGATTACTACGGCGACAACATAGCCAATCAAGGTCATCAGAGCGCCTTTCCAGTTTTTCAGGATGAAAAGCGTCGCCAAGATTCCGATGTAATATATCAAACTATGGTAATAGACAGCGAATCCGAGTCCGAGAACTAATCCGGCTATGATGAAAGAGGTGTGGTGAAACTTTTCTATCTCATTGTTATCCAATAAGTTGTGCTGTTTTATGATAAGCAAAGTGCCGTAAAGCAGAAACGGAAGCGAGACTATTGATGCGAACGGATGCACGGTCACGTAAGGAACAGCCCAGAGGAACGCTCCGAACACGGCTATCTCCAAAGCTGTCGTCTTGTCGGCTATGATTTTTGTAATTCTATACGCTAACGTGATGATTAGCAGCGAAAAAGCTCCGAGAACCAGTCGTGAAATATAGACAATCCAAGGATTTGTCATCCATGATTCCGGTATTGTGTAATTGTTGAACCCGTTGAACTGTATGTCTGTAAGCCATCCGTCAGTGAATATCGCCGCCAGGATTTTAACAATAATGGCCAGCGGCAAAATATACAACAGAGGATGCTTTATGCTGAAAAAAAGTAATTTTTCTTTCATAAGATGAATGTTATGATTAACTCGCAAAGATAATAATTTTTTTGTAGCTTAAATATTAATTGCAAAAAAATGTTTAATTTCGCAATATCAAATTTTTCGATTCAAAAAATACTGTCTTATGAGAAGAAAGTTGTCTATATTGTTGAGTATCATATTGTTATCGCTTTTCGCGGAAGCTCAGAAAGTGGAGATTAAGGATTGGTGGAACGACTTGTCGGTGTTTCAGGTCAACAAAATGCCGCCTCGCACCAACGTGATTCCAAGTCCGACCGAAAGATTCATGAGTAATTTCGACAGCGAATGGCGTTTTTTGTGCACTAACTCGCCGAATGGGAAAATTGAGGGCTTTTACGCGGCTGATTACGACTATCATCGTTGGGATTTGATACCGGTGCCCGGCAACTGGGAGATGCATGGCTACAGCACGCCTGTGTATGTCAATGTGGCCAACGAGTTCAAGTCGAATCCGCCTTACGCCCCGACGACATACAACCCTGTCGGACATTACATCACGGAATTTAAGGTGCCGGCAGACTGGAACGGACGTAACGTCTACATCAATTTCGGAGCGGTGAAATCGGCCATGTATCTTTGGGTGAACGGTAACTTCGTGGGGTATTCCGAAGACTCGAAGACACCGGCGGAGTTCGACATCACACCGTATGTAACCTGTGGCGGGTCTAACAGACTGGCACTTGAAGTGTACCGTTTCTGCGACGGCTCGTACCTCGAAGCGCAGGATTACTGGCGTATGAGCGGAATAACAAGAGAAGTGCTGCTGTACTCAAAACCGAAACTCAACATCTTCGACTACTATGTGCAAGCCGGCCTCGATAGCCAATATAACAACGGCACCTTCGCCATGGATGTCGACATCAACTTCGACCCGAAAAAGATGCCAAGCAAATGCACCGTGGAAGTGGAGATATCAGGTCTGGACAAAGATGGCAACAACATCAAAAAGACTTTCAAGAAAGAGATTACGAAAAAAGACCTTAAACCTTTCAAAAACAAGAAGTTATATACTGTGAGATTCGATAAGACGATGATTGCAGGCGTCAAGCCATGGTCGGCTGAGAAGCCTGATCTCTACACCATGACGATAAAGATTAAAGACAACAAAGGCGCCGAAGTGGAGAAGATTGTCTCGAATATAGGATTCCGCACCGTTGAGATTAAGGACGGACTGCTTCAGGTTAACGGAAAACCTATCATGGTGAAGGGCGTGAACCGTCACGAACATAGCGGAATCACCGGACAATACGTCGACAGGAAGACTATGGAGCAGGACATCAGCATCATGCTCGAAAACAACATCAACACCGTGCGCACCAGCCATTATCCTGATGATGTTTATTGGTACGAATTGTGCGACAAATATGGCATCTACGTCATCGACGAGGCTAACAACGAATCGCATCCGCAAGGCTATGAGGAGAACAGCCTCGCGAAGAAAGAGGAGTGGAAAGAGGCGTTTCTTTACAGATGTAAAAACATGGTCGAACGCGACAAAAACCATCCTTCAGTCATTGTGTGGTCGGTTGGCAACGAGTGCGGCAACGGCGTATGCACGGAATATTGCTACAACTGGATTAAGAAACGCGACACACGGCCTGTCATCTGCGAACGCGCCATCTATGACGACAACACCGACTACATCGGACTAATGTACGCCGGCGTCGACTACCTCACGAGGTTTGCAGAGGAACATCTCGACAAGAAAAACCGTCCGTTCATCATGGTCGAATACTGCCACGCCATGGGTAACAGCTGCGGCGGACTGCAGGATTACATGGACGTTTTCGAGAAATATCCTCAGCTCCAAGGCGGATGCATTTGGGACTTCGTCGACCAGTCGATAATAAAATATGATACGAAAATGAAGACAGAATGGTATGCGGCAGGAGGCGACCTCGGCACCATACCGGACTGCGGCAACGACGACAGCTTCTGCGTCAACGGACTGGTAACCAGCGACAGAGAACCACATCACCACATGGCCGAAGTGAAAAAATGCTATCAGAACATCTCCGTGACGGCAATGGATTTGAATAACGGCATGTTTAAAATTGATAATAAATTCATTTTCAGAGATTTAAGCGACTTTGAATGCGACTACACCATATTCTCCAACGACAGATTTTACACCGGCAGCAAAATCACATTGGACTGCAAGCCAGGCGAGTCGCAGATTGTGCACATCGACATCCCCGACCCATATAAAGCCGAGCATATCACCGGCGTTAACCCGAATCAGGAGTATTTCATCAACTTCTCGTTCAAAATCAAGGAAGGTAACGACCTGCTGCCTGCCGGAACAGAGTTGGCTTACGAGCAGATTCAGCTGAATATCACCAAGAAAGCTCCTACGGCACTGCCAACCTCACCTGAACTCAATGTGAAAAACGATAATATTGCTATCTTGTTGAGCAACAATGATTTCAGTTTTAGAATCGAGAAAAAAGAAGGCTTCCCGACCTCATTAATATATAAAGGTGAGGAGCTTCTGGAAGGTACGATGCGTCCGAATTTCTGGCGCGCCCCGACGCTCAACGACGACGTCGACTGGAACGCCAAGAGACTGTGGCAGGCCGCTGGCTTGGACAACCTCACCGTAAGCAAGAAATCGTTTGATGTCAAAAGAATAGACGCAGGCAACGTCAATGTGACAGTGGACCTCGAATTTGTAAATAATAAAGGCGAATTGGTGCTGAAAACCAGACAGTTATATAAAGTTAACGGCTTCGGCGACATCGTGGTGACGATGAAAGTGATGCCAACCGATAAAGTCGTGACATTCCCGAAAGTCGGCACTCAGCTCATGATGCCGTCCGAATACAACAAGGTGAGATATTTCGGCAAGGACACCGAGAATTATCCCGACAGAAACTCATCCGGAAGGGTGGGAGTGTACAACAGAAACGCCATGGATTTCTTTGAGATGCACGAGGAACCGCAGGAGAGCGGCAACCGCACCGAGGTGAGATGGTTCGCCATCACCAACCAGGCTGGCAACGGACTGTTCGTGAGCGGAGAACAGAAACTGAACTTCAGCGTTTACAGATATTCTGACGCTGCACTGACAAAGGCGGAACGTATCAACCAAATCGTTCCTGCAGGTTTCTGGACTGTCAACATCGATTACAAACAGGCTCCGTTGGGCACCGCCACATGCGGCCCCGGCGCACTCGATAAGTATCTGATTAAGAAGGATGTATACGAATATACCTTCCGTATGCGTCCGTTCACGAAGAGCGACACCACGCCCGACAAATTGTATATGCAAGAAGTATTTAAAAAATAAAGAATATGTTTAAAGGTCATCCAAAAGGTTTGTACGCCCTCGCTTTAGCCAACACAGGCGAGCGCTTCGGCTATTACACCATGCTTGCAATCTTCGTGTTGTTTTTGCAGGCTAAGTTCGGTCTCACCGCACAGACGGCAGGTCAGTTTTACGGTATCTTCCTCGCTGCGGTCTATTTCATGCCTATCCTTGGCGGATATATCGCCGACAAGTTCTGGGGCTTCGGAAGGACTGTCGTGACAGGTATCCTGGTGATGTTCACAGGCTATCTGCTTCTGTTCACGCAGAAAGACGCTTCAGGTGGCATGGCGTTCACCATGATGATTCTCGCCTTGCTGTGCGTCGCCATAGGAACAGGACTGTTTAAAGGCAACCTGCAGGTGATGGTGGGCAACCTCTACGATGACGCGAAATATGCCGCGAAACGTGACGGCGGATTCAGCCTCTTTTACATGGCCATCAACATCGGCTCGATGTTCGCGCCCACCACGGCGACAGCGGTTACTAACATGTTTCTCGGCAAGAACGGCTTCACTTACGAGGCAAACATCCCTTCGCTGGCGCATCAGTTTCTCGACGGCACCATCACTGCCGACGGCATGACGCGCCTCGAGACGCTGGCATCGGCACAGAGCAGCTACACCGGCGACATGACGGCGTTCTGCCAGAACTATATCGATTCATTGTCAGTGGCTTACAGCTACGGCTTCGGCGTCGCGTGCATCTCGCTGATACTCTCGATAGCCATCTACTTCGGCTTCCGCAAGTCGTTCAAGCACGTCGACGTGCGCAAAGGCGAGAAGGCGGCGAATGAGGAGAAGGTCGTAGAGCTCACGCCGAAACAGACCAAGGAACGCGTGGTGGCGTTGTGCCTCGTGTTTGCCGTCGTCATCTTCTTCTGGATGGCGTTCCAGCAGGCCGGCCTGACGCTGACATACTTTGCGCGCGACTACACAGCATCTGTGGCGACAGGCTGGACACGCATAGGCTTCGACGTGTTCACCTTGGCGATGATAGCAGTGGGCGTGTATGCTTTGTTCGGAGTGTTCCAGAGTGACACAAAACGCGGCAAGACGTTGTCGGGACTGCTGTTGGCGGCTTGCGTCGCAGGCGTGTGGTATAAGGCTCTGAATGTCGACAAGTATGTGGTGATTCTCCCTCAGATTTTCCAGCATTTCAACCCGTTCTTCGTGGTGGCTCTGACGCCGGTCTCGATGGCGTTGTTCAGTGCTCTCGCGAAGAGAGGCAAGGAGCCGTCGGCACCGCGTAAGATTGCGTTTGGAATGCTTGTGGCAGCCTTGGGATATTGCGTGATGGCAGCGGCGTCGTTCGGACTGCCTTCACCGAAGGAGTTGTCGGCGACAGGCGGCGTGAGCGGCGTGCTGGTGTCGCCTAACTGGCTGATTAGCACTTATCTGGTGCTGACATTCGGAGAGCTGTTGCTCAGCCCGATGGGAATCTCGTTCGTCTCGAAGGTGGCACCTCCGAAGCTCAAGGGCCTGATGATGGGACTTTGGTTTGGCGCCACAGCCATCGGCAACTATCTCACTTCTGTCATCAGCTCCATCTGGAACACCGGCCTCTCGCTGGTGATGATATGGGGAGTTTTGATAATCCTCTGCGTCATCTCCGCGGTCTTCATGTTCTCGATGATGAAGAAGCTTGACAACGCGACGAAAGAGTGCTGAAAGGGGATAGCTTCCGGTATTTTTAAGCAATTTCATCTGCTCGTTAATATTCGTTGCAGATTTCATAAATTAAAATATTTAAAAGGGAGTTGCTGAAACAACTCCCAAATCCTTATTATAGTGCAAATAAACAGCTTGTGAATATTGGCACTGTTCTTTTCACGATGCAAAGATACAACCCTTTTTTTGTTATTGTGACTTTTTTTTTGAAAAATTTCTCCATTTCTTAAAAAATTAATGCTATTTTTGCAGTGCAAACAGCTGTGATTGAACATATTTGATTATCAAGGAGATGGCGCGAAATGGATAGAAATAATCAAATAAAATTGCCATATTAAAGGCGTAAATTCAAACAAAACAAAAATAACTAAACTAAAACTAAACAAACAAAATGAAACAAAAATTTACAATCTTAATCGCGGCAGTGATGCTGCTGACAATGATTAACCTGCCTGGAGCGGCGTGGGCAACCACCGACCAAGTGACATCCCAAACTGCGACAAACAATGGTGAATACGTAATTGCCATTTATTATAATGGCGACTATTATGCACTTCCCAAAGCTTCTACGATGAGTTCTGCCACCACTTATGCTGGCACAAAACTTACTTTAAATTCTTTAGGTAAGGTTAATACTTCCGATGCTTCGGATATTACTTGGAAATTGGTTGAAAACTCCAATACTTCTGGTCAGTTCTATATCCAACAGACTATTAATAACACGACGTATTACTTATATAAGAATGGAACTACTAGTTCAACAAATTATAATATCAAGACCGTCACATCTGGTCAACACTATTGGACGTTTGCTCAACAATCTAATCAATATAAGACATATACAGTAAAATCAGAAAGAGGATCTGCATGTCAATATTTAACAAACACTGCGAACACATCGACTTTTAGTGTGAGAGGATCCACAAATTCTTATATTACTTTATTGGCCGTTGGCGATGCTACACCATGTACCGTTACTCTGGGTGACGACAACACGCAATTAACAGAAACTTCAGCTGGAGCAGGCGTAACGTTGCCTTCTAGAAGTGACGTTAGCCCTTATACTTTTGAAGGTTGGATAACCGACAATATTACAAATGAGACAACAACTGCTCCTGCAACTATTATACCAGCTGGCACTTATTATCCAACTAGCAACATCACCCTTTATCCGGTTTATACAAGAATAGAAGGTGGTGGTACAACAACAGAATGGCATCTCACGGAACTCGCTGATGCCGACGATGGTGTTTATGCATTATTATCTTCAGGAAACAAAGCTTTTAATGGTACTATAAGCAATGGTCATGGCCAATCTACAGCAGATGCTTTTGTTTTTAGTGATGGAGTTGCTACTACCGCTCCGACGGGATTGTGCGAAATAACATTAGTGGGTGTTACCGGAGGCTATAAAATGTTTAATTCAAGCAATGGATATCTTTATGGTGCGGCTGCATCCGTAGGGAATCTAGCTTGGCATGAATCCGAAACAAGTTATTGGTCATATACTAGTTCAAACTGGATTTATAACACAAATACGGTTTATTTAAGATCTTATAACGACACCTTTAGGACATATGGAAAAGCTTCAAATAATGAAATCAAATTAGCCAAAAAAATCTCTGTTTCCTCTGCCACGACTTATTATATCTCAGTTGTATCAACGGGCGAACCTACAATCGTAGCTTCCAATGTTGAAATTCTTTACTCTGCTACAAACGGAAGCATTGAATACATAATCAACGACGATCCAGATCCGGCCGGAACGCTTACTGCCGCTATCAAAGCTGGAACCACAAGCACCATCGCAAATCTGGTTTTTGGCACTATTACTAACGACGAAGTGCCTTTCACTTGTGATGCCAATAATGCATTTTCAGCACGTACAGATACCATAACGCTTACATACACATACAATACCGACCAGACTGTAACGACAGATGTTACCATAACACAGGCAGCGGCTCCGACTCCAACAATCTCAGTTGGTAATGTTGAAATAACTTATAATGCCACTAACGGAGATATTGCATATACAATTTATAATCCTGCTGACGGTACTTTAACAGCAAGCACTACATCAGATTGGCTTACTTTGCCGAACACGTTTGCGAGTCCTATAACTTTTACTTGCAACGCCAATCCAACCTATACAGCACGCACAGCAACAGTCACATTAACATATACATACAATACCAACCAAACAGTTGTGAAAGATGTGACAGTTACGCAAGCTGCAAACATGAGTGTGTTTGACAATATATCAAGTATTAATTCAGTTGGTACATCATACCGCATTAAAGGAACAATAGTTGCAATTAATAGCAAAGGTTTTGTATTAGGAGACGGTACTGGTTATGTGCAATGGTACAAGGGAAATACTCATGACTATGAAACTGGTAATAAAGTTATAATATATGGGACAACAGGTTCATATGGTAATATTATTCAATTTACCAATACTGCAACAATTGAAGAAGTTGCATCATCCAATTATAACGGAGCACCAGGTGCTACTGCAATTACAGCAATCCCAGATTATACATCAGGTAATCATTTGAGTACATATTTACAATTTGAAGGTGAATTATCAAAGTCTGATAGTAAATATTTTATTACTTTGGGAGAGGCACAGATTCAGATTTCATACCCGACTACTGCACAAAGCACTGCTTTGGATGCATTGGTTGGAAAAACAGTGGCAGTGAATGGTTATTTTGCTGGAATAAACAGCGACGACATATTTACAGTTATGCTTGAAAGTGCTGAGGAAGTAATTGGTACAGACCCGACAATTTCTGTATCTTTGATAAACCTTTCTGGATTTACCTATTTAATCGGTAACGGTCCAAGTGCATCGCAAACTGTTTCTGTTTCGGGTGCAAACCTTACTGCTAATATTTCGTTGTCGCTTGGTGAGAATAGCAATTATGAAATGTAGTTATCTTCTAATAGCGGTTACACTAACAGTCTTACACTCACTCAGAGCGAAGGTTCTGTATCAGCCACCAAAATTTATGTACGTCTTAAAGCAGATTTGGAAGCTAATAATAACTATAGTGGTACAATCACTCTTACATCAACAGATGCTACAAACGCTACAGTTGGTCTATCGGGTAGTGTAACACAACCAAGCCAAACTTGGGATCTGAGCACTAATTCATACTCGGAATCGACAGAAGACTTGGTTACTTGGTTAAGTGACTACGTAACAATGACAAATGCAAAACATAATAGTTCAACTCCGGCAAACAATTATTTTGGGGGCAATAGTTATGATCATACTCGTTTTTATAAAGACCAAAAGCTAACAATTACACCTGTTCCGGGTTATGCTATCACGAGTGTTGAAATAACGGCAGTGAGTAATTATGTTAATGGTTTCACACAAAACACATGGACTAATGCTACGGCTTCAGCAGATGGGACTACCATTACCGTAACGCCTGCCACGGGTACGCAGGCAATAAGTGTTGTGATTTCCGCTGCTTGTCGTGCAACAGAAGTCATAGTTTACTACACAGAACAAAATTCCGCTCCTGTTTGGGAGACGCTACCAGCACCAACTATTGCCATCAATGAAGGGTATGAGATAACTTTGACTGATTACGTGACCGCTTCACCGGCTCCAACTATTACATTGTCATCAACATCAGTTGATAATGAATTATATGATTATGAAGATGGCTATTTAGTTTTTCAACCTACAGCGGCTGGTACATACGCATTTACGTTCACAGCAACAAATATCGTTGGCTCGGCAAATGTAACACTCACAGTTACGGTAGCCTATACTATTGAATTTAAAATCAATGGTGAAAAAGACGATGATTTGAAAATGTTTGTGAATGCAGGAGATGCATTAGGCGAATTACCTGTTCCTGCCACAACTCCAAACGGTTTTGCTTTTGTCGGATGGATGGAATCAACAGAAACACCATATTATAATGCAACAACTCAGCCAACTATGGTTAGTTCAAGTTCTGAGCCATCAGGCAATATGACTCTTGAAGCGGTGTTCTGTGCAAGCCAATGGTTACTTACAAATGTGGCTCCAGTTGATGGAGATAAAGTGATATTGGCAGCCTTTGATAATGGAACATATTATGCAATGGCCGGTGCATCACGTTTACAATTGGCTGTTGAAAATGATATAATTACAACCACAAATCTGACTACTCCTAATCCAATATTTACGGTAAATGTTAGTGAAGATAATTTATATCTTAAACAAGGTGATAATTATTTGCATGTTAATAACAGTGCTTTAAATGTTACAACAAACACTACGAATGGTTCTGTTGTATTTAACTCTCAGGATGATGGTAGTTTTATTGTCGCAAGAAAAAACAATGATAGGTGGATTAGATATACAGACTCGGGATTTACATCGGCTAGTAGTTTAGAAAACGCTAGTAAATTGTTTTTATTCAAATACATTTCATCATCTTCAGAATACACAACTGAAGTTACAGAAAGTATAGCTGCTGGTACAGTGTCAGGTTATAACCATATATTTGGTGAAGTGTCACTGACCGGAAATATAACTATTAGTGGGAATATAGTTATTCATAAAGGAGGAGTGTTGAATATGGGTTCTTATTCACTTACAAATGGTACTGCAGCCAACCTCATCATCAAAGACGGCGGTCAGTTGAAAGTTTACGCCACTGATACTAAAGACGGTGAGGTTCAAGCCACGGTGGAGAAGAATATTACACACTACACTGTAATTCAAAATCATGACGAGTATCTTACCGACGGCTGGTATTTCATTGCCTCGCCCATCAACAGCAACGCTCTTGCTCCAACTGATGTGACAAATATGCTCTCCAACGCTTACGACTTGTATCAGCTTAACAATACGAAGTGGGAAAACTATGAAAACCAAGAGCATACCGAAGGATTCACCATCGACAACGGCCGTGGTTACCTCTATGCCAACAGTGAAGATGTCACACTTTCGTTCGCTGGTGCTATCAAGCCGTTCAATAAAGAGACTCCTACAGCTAACCAAGTGGCGGTTAAAACAGGATGGAACCTCATTGGCAACCCATTCACATTCAACGTTTACGCAGATGTTCCTTACTATGCTATGAACGCTGAAGGCACTGGCATTACAGCCAATACAGTCGCTACATCCACAGCAATAGCGCCATGCACTAGTATTGTTATAAAGGCCGAAAACGCTAGTACTGTCAATTTCTCAGAAACCTCACCGGTTTTATCAACTGGCGACCACGGTAACCTCCAGATGCTTCTCGCACACAAAGTCGCCACACGTGACGGTGCTTCAGTCAACAAAAACATCGATAACGCCATAGTGAGTTTCAACGAGGGCAGCCAGCTTGAGAAATTCTACTTCGGCAACCCGTCAGCAAGCATCTTCATCCCTCAAAACGGTGAGGATTACGCCATAGCGTTCTCCGACCGTCAAGGCGACGTGCCGCTGTATTTCAAGGCGAATGAAACAGGCACCTACACCATCAGCTTCGCAGGCGATGAGATGAGCCTCAACGGAATCTACCTCATCGATATTCTGGCGGAAGAGGAAATCGACCTGAGCGTCAACCCGAGCTACACTTTCATCGGCTCACCTGCCGACAGAATGGCGAGATTCAAGATTGTATTCAGAAACGCTGGCGGCGATGGCACGAGCGACATCTTCGCATACCAGAACGGCAACGACATCATCGTCAGCGGCGAAGGCGAACTGCAGATTTTCGACGTCATGGGACGCATGGTTTCAAGACAGCGTGTGAATGGAGTGGAAACCGTCAACGCAATGCCATATGGCGTATATATTTTCAAGTTAAATGGAATGACACAGAAAATTGTTGTAAGATAAAATAATAGGAGAGAAATAAAATGAAAAAGATATTATTCGCAATCGCAATTATAATGACAATGGGTTTTGCCGCTAACGCACAGAGTGATACTTTCTTCAAATGGACCGACGGTGACAACGAGATATACAGAGTATCCGATGACAATTATATTTTCACGTTGCCTAACGCTCACGGTTATGAAACGGACGAGCAGGCTCCTCTCGGCAGCGGCCTCTTGGTTCTCACCGCTCTCGGTGCAGGATATGTCGTGGCGCGCAGGAGAAGAAACTTATAGCAAATGACAATTTAAATTTCGTGTAGTTTGAGCCCGAACGTCACCGTTCGGGCTTTTTTACTAATGACAAAAAATAAGGAGCGGACAATTATCCGCTCCTTATGAAATTTGCTGTTACCACTGCACGGGCTGTCGCTTCAGCGGCATCGTCATGCATCGTGCGCCGCCGCCGCCACGTGAGAGCTCGTTGCCCTCGAAAGCGACCACGCAACGCTTGTAATCGTCGACGCTGACCTTTCCTGATGCCACGTCGGCGGCTTTAAGCACCTCGAAACCGTTCTGGTTCAAGGCTTCTATAGTGTTGTAGTTTCTTGCATATCCCAACACCTTGCCAGGGGCGAAGGCGAAGAAATTGGCTCCGCTGTGCCACTGCTCGCGCGGCCCGAAATACTCGTCACCGCCACCGCAGAAGATAGGCTCGAGGTTCATGCCGAGCTTGCCCAAGGCCTCAATGAGGTTCGTTTCCTCAGTGATTTTCGTGTATTCATGCCCCTTCACCTCGTAATGCACAGTCTTGAAGTCGTCGTTCATAATCACCGGCTTGTACGCCATGCAACGGTCTCTGTCTAAGAACGTGAACACCATGTCGAGATGGATGAACGACTCAGGCTCCAACGGCAGCTCCTGCGTGATGAGATGACGCACGCCGCCAAGACTCCTCAGATGGTCGAGCAACGCCTGGACGCCTTCTTTGCTCGTTCTGGCACCGCAGCCGCTCAAGATGATGTCGTGACGCGCTATCTCGACGTCGCCACCCTCAATGGAACCGATGCCATTCTTGCTGTAACGGTTAATCGGGTCGACGGCCTCAACATCAATGATGCTTGAATTGTTGAAGATTGCATTCCAAATCATCGTCTCACGGTCACGCACGTCGGTGGCCATCTTGCTGATTATCACGTTGTTGTACATCGTGAGCGCAGCGTCTCTCATGAAGAAGAGGTTCGGAATAGGAGGGAAGATGTAACGTTCCTTGAGGCTCTTGTTGTCGTAGCCCTCGATGAACGCCGTCGCCAGTTTCTCGGCATCGAAATCCAAAAACAACTCTTTGAGATATTGCAGGTTTTCTCTTGCGCAAATGCTGGCTATGAGGCTTTCCTTGACGTCTTTGTTTTTAAGTATGTCTACCAACAAATCCTTGAAATACAATACGTTGGTGACTTTCTTCAGGCTTCCTTCAAAGTCTTTGTAGTTCTCCAACGCTTCACGATGGTTTAGGATGTCACTGAAAAGGAATTTGTGGGCGTTTTCCGGTGTCATATGCTCAATCTCCTCGCCGGGAGCATGCAAAATGACATAATCTAATTTACCAATTTCTGATTCAACACACGGTTTTACGCATCGAAAATAATCCATAAAGTATTTTTTTAATTAGACTGCAAAAATACAACTTTTTTTTGAAAAAAGAAAAAATTAATAAAGTTCAATGAACTCGTACCCGTTTCCCATCGCGTCTAAAAACTTAACCAAATCTGTGGTCTTGATGACGCATGTCCCTGTATTTTCGTTGGGATGGAAGCTGATATACTCGCGGTCGAGCAGGTTCTTGTCGAGATACAGATACACGTGGTGCTCCTCGTCGTTGATGATGCCGAAGGGGGAGACGCTGCCCGGTTTCAAGCCGAGATATTTGTCCATGCGCGCCTCAGAGGCGAAGCTGAGCTTGCCCTGTTTCAGACGGTGCTCCAAATCGTGGATGGCAAGCTGCTGCATGCAGTCGAAAATCACCAGATAATGGCGGTTTCCCTTGTGATTCCTGAAAAACAGGTTCTTGCAGTGCGTCCACTCGAACTTGCCCCAGTAACTCAGCGCGTCTTCAATGGTCGGTAGCGCCGGATGAAATATCAGCTTAAACGGGATTCCCAACTCGTTCAGCTTGTCGACGACCTTTTTCTGTCTTTCCGATAACTCGTGATTAATCTCTGTCATAACATTCAATAAAACCGTCATTTAGAGCGAAGTCGAGAAATCACCGCCATCTAATTGCTGCAGATAATTCAAATGCCGGAGATTTATTCACCAAGGTGAATGCTTTCGCAAGCTCAGGTCTCCATTCCGCTTCGCTTCAGTCGAAATGACGAGTTATTTAAATATTTCCTTAATTCCTCCGATGCTTCCCAGCAGATTCGTTGCCTCGTAAGGGATGTAAACCGTCTTGTTATCCTTACCGCTGGTCATCTCCTTCAGAGTCTCGATGTATTTCGTCGCGAGCAGATACGATGCCGGGTCGGTCTTCGTCGCCTTGATGGCGTCAGCAACCAGCTGGATAGCCTTAGCCTCGGCTTCAGCCTGCATGATCTTGGCCTTCGCAACACCTTCAGCCTCAAGCAATGTCGACTGTTTCACAGCTTCGGCCTTGTTGATTGCCGATGTCTTTTCACCTTCTGAATTCAAGATTGCCGACTGTTTCTCACCTTCAGCCTTCAAAATCTCGGCACGACGGTTACGTTCAGCCTGCATCTGCTTCTCCATTGCCTGACGTACTGTCTCAGGTGGTGTAATGTCTTGAAGCTCAACGCGATTAACCTTGACGCCCCATTTGTTTGTGGCATCGTCCAAAACGGCGCGAAGCTTGGCGTTTATTGTATCACGTGATGTCAATGTCTCATCGAGTTCGAGCTCGCCGATGACGTTACGAAGCGTGGTCTGTGTCAGCTTCTCGATAGCATTCGGCAGGTTGTCAATCTCATAAACCGACTTTATCGGGTCAACAATCTGGAAATACAGCAATGCGTTGATTTCTGTAGTGACGTTATCTTTTGTAATCACGTTCTGTTTAGGGAAGTCGTACACCTGCTCGCGGAGGTCGATTCTGGCGGTCTCGCTCATGCGCACTATTTGCCGGCCTTGATAGCCGTCGACAACCTTTCTTGTGATGATGATTTTCGGGCGGTCGATGATAGGCCAGATGATATTGAGACCTGCAGGAAGCACCTTATGGAACTTGCCCAGGCGTTCGATTACTTTTGTTTCCGACTGTGGGACGACCTTCAGTCCTGCCAATGCGAATATGATAACTATCGCAGCTATTACAATTACAACGTAAATCATGATTATAGTTTTTTAACGGTTAATATTATGCTTTCAAATGATTCTATCCGTACTTTCTCGCCGACTTCGGCTGCCGCACCGTCTGCTGTCTGCGCTTTCCAGTCGTCGCCGTCGATTTTAACGCGGCCGTAGCCGTTTTCCTCGATGCGTTCAGTGACAACGGCGGTCTTTCCGATGATGTTGTCCATATTGGTTTTAATGTGATTGTCGTTGGTCTTTTTGTCAAGATACCTCATCACTACCGGACGAATCAGAATGAACGAGAGGAATGTTCCGATGGCGAACGCCACCACCTGCCATGTGAGCGACAAATCGCATGCCGCCAATATTGCGCCAAACACGCAACCTACTGAGAAACAAGCGACTGCGAATCCTGAGGTGAAGATTTCAATCACCACGAACACAGCCGCAACCAGTAACCAAATCTGCCAAATAGTCATAGTATTTAAATTTTAAATCAGTATGCAAAAATACAAATCATTTTTCAAATTTCAAAATTTTTCGGAAAAGGAGTCTCAAATTTTAAATCTTCGCCTGTTATAGGGTGGATGAAGCACAATTTATATGCATGCAGTCCCAAACGCCCGATTTTATCGTCACCGTCGCCGTATTTCGGGTCACCGACGACAGGGAAACCGATGTCCTGCAAGTGAACGCGGATCTGGTTCTTGCGTCCGGTGTCCAATCGAAGCTCGACGAGAGAGTATCCGTCCGACACCTTTATTAATTTATAGTGTGTCGTCGCAAACTTGCCGCCGTTGTCGGTCTTGCTCGAATATGTCACAAACTGCGCGTTGTCCTTGAGCCATGAGCTTATCGCGCCTTCTTTTTTGTGCATCTCGCCGTGCACCAGCGCCACATAGCGGCGGTCGTAAACCGTCTCTTTCCAGTTTTCCTCGAATTTCAGCGCCACTTTTTTGTCTTTCGCAAACAAAAGCAGCCCCGAAGTGTCTCTGTCCAAACGATGTATCGTGTGCGCGTGACATTTCTGATGATTCCGCTCAAGATACTGGTTCAGGATGCCTTGCACCGTCTCCTCGTCAGTATGCGGCGAATTACAAAGGATTCCGCTGCGTTTCTCGACAACAAAAAGATACTGGTCTTCGTACACTATCCTCACCCAATGACTGTTCAGAGGCTCGCCTGTCTGGTTACGCCCGATCTTCACTTCCATGCCCGGCTTAAGCTCAAAATCATGCTGTGTAACCTTCTTGCCATCGATAACGATTGAGCCGCCCGAAAGGATGTTCTTGGCCTTGTTGCGACTGATTCCGTTCATCTTCTTCATCACGAACGGTAAAAGCGTGTCGGTTTCCAATACCTTGAAAATCAAATCTTTAGGTTTGCTGTCTTTCTTGTTTTGCATAGGAAAAATTATTTACACAAAAATATTAAAAAATTTTCAAACTTCAAGAAAAATGTATAAATTTGCAAAAGAAAACGAATTATTTAAAACACTTAGATAATATTATGACTATCAATGAGTTAAAAGATGTCGCGTCGCAAGTCAGACGTGATATTATCCGAATGGTTCATGGTTGTCAGTCGGGACATCCGGGCGGCTCGCTCGGCGCCACCGATGTTGTGACGGCTTTGTATTTCGACCAGATGCAAATCGACCCGAAGAACTTCAAGATGGACGGGGCAGGTGAGGACATGTTTTTCCTTTCCAACGGTCACATCAGCCCGATGCTGTATAGCATTCTGGCTCGCCGCGGTTACTTCCCGGTAAGCGAGCTCGCCACCTTCCGTCGCTTGGGCACTCGTCTCCAGGGGCACCCGACACCGGTAGAAGGTCTCCCGGGCATCCGCGTGGCAAGCGGCTCGCTCGGTCAGGGGCTCTCTGTGGCGGCAGGCGTCGCACAAGCTAAGAAACTCAACGGCGACAACCATCTCGTGTTCTGTCTCATGGGCGACGGCGAACAGGAGGAAGGTCAGATCTGGGAAGCCGTGATGTATGTACCGGCAAAGAACGTCGACAACCTCGTGGCAATCGTCGATTACAACAAGAAACAGATCGACGGCAGCACCGACGACGTGATGAATCTCGGCGACCTCCGTGCGAAATACGAATCATTCGGATGGAAAGTGTACGAATGCAACGGCAACGACATGCAGCAAGTTGTTGATACTCTTAATATTACACGTCAGAACGCTCACAAAGGCCAGGCGCAGGTCATCCTCGCTCACACCGAAATGGGCTGTGGCGTCGACTTCATGATGGGAACGCATAAATGGCACGGCACGCCACCTAACGACGAGCAAGCCGCGAACGCTCTTTCACAACTTAAAGAAACACTTGGAGATTATTAATTATGAAGATAGAAGTTCAAAACTACAAAGATACAAGAAGCGGTTTCGGCGACGGTCTGCTCGAAGCCGGAAAACGTAACCCGAAGGTTGTCGGCCTCACCGCTGACCTCACCGGCTCGCTGAAGATGGGCGATTTCGCCAAGGCATTTCCTGAGAGGTTCTTCCAAGTAGGCATCGCTGAAGCTAACATGGTCGGCATCGCGGCAGGATTGGCCATCGGAGGCTACATACCGTTCACCGGAACATTCGCCAACTTCTCATCGGCGCGCATCTACGACCAGATCCGCATGGTGGTGGCTTATTCCAATAAAAACGTGAAAATCTGCGCGTCGCACGCCGGCGTGACATTAGGTGAAGACGGCGCTACACACCAGACTCTCGAAGATGTCGGAATGATGAAGATGTTACCTAACATGACGGTTCTCGTGCCTTGCGACTACAACCAGACCAAGGCCGCAACAATAGCCGCCGCTGAGCTCAACGGACCGGTATACCTGCGTTTCGGTCGCCCGAAAGTGGCAAACTTCACCCCGGCCGACGAGCCATTTATAATAGGTAAGGCACAGATGATTCAGGAAGGCACCGACGTTTCAATCTTTGCTTGCGGTCACCTCGTGTGGAAATCTATCGAGGCGCTCCCGATTCTGAAGGAGATGGGAATCAACGCGGAGCTCATCAATATACACACTATCAAGCCGTTGGATGTCGAGGCGGTGCTTAAGTCAGTGGCAAAGACAGGCTGCGTGGTGACAGCAGAAGAGCACATGCGCAACGGCGGTCTCGGCGACAGCATCGCACAGGTCCTCGCCTTGAACAACCCACGTCCGCTTGAGATGGTCGCCGTCAACGACGTCTTCGGTCAGGGCGGCACCCCTGATGAGCTGCTGAAGCACTATCATCTCGACACTCCGGACATCGTGGAGGCGGTGAAGAAAGTTATTGCGAGAAAGTAAAACTTACTTATTAATATTTTTAATGCCATTCGCAGAATTACGACTTACCACAGGGTACTGAGAGTAATTCGAGAATGGCATTAAAAATGTCTAAAAGCTAACAAGGATGTCGCTTGCGGCATTTTTTTTGTGGCTATTCTATTGCCAAAGAGGCTCCTGTTCCCAATTTTTAGGAAAACCCATAGCAGCAACGTCAACAATAGGATATTTAAGTAATAATGTTTTCAAATCAGCCACGAAAGTGTTTTGTCGGTTGATGTTTTTAAACCAGTAAGCTATGCAACAAAGTTGTGAATATAAACGACCTTCTGGTATGTTAAAACTTGTTATCCATGGATGCGGCAATTTGTGTGGTAGTCTAAGTTTAATAGATGAAAAATTATTCCATAAGCGGGCGTGATGGGCGCATATATTGCGAACAATAGTTAGGTTTTCCAACCAATTTCGCATAAACTCATGTTGAGGAATTGTAAAGCTTCGAGCCACTTGTTTCTTAACTGCATTGTCGGAAAAGTTGCTATACATGCGTGAAAGGGTGCCTAATGTAGCCAATTCAAGTGTTTTCCACGCTGGTGGCATTTCGGGAATGTTATAACGTTTGAAGTGTTCTACTATGAAATCGTCATTGGTTTTCTCAATTGCTTTTTGCAAACTGATTAAATGCTTTTGAAATATTTCTTCATTTGCGAATAACCTTTTGTCCATAAACCAAAACGAGCCATATTTCATTGAAAATTTCTGAATCATCTGAGTACGCACGGCTATCTCAATGTGTTGAATGGAGCTAAAGAGAAGTGTTTTAAGTTCGCTGTCAAATTGATAAAGTGCAAGCACATTACTTAAATAGCAGTAGCTTCGCATTCATCATCAATAATTAGTCCGCGCTGTTTTAATGTTTCAATTTGTTGCGCAACGGTAATAGGTTTCTTAGTGTACTCCATAGTATAAAAAAATAAAACGTCCCGCCCTGGTGCGCTGTTCAGCGGGAAGCGTGGCGGGAACTATCCGACTGCAAAAATACAACTTTTTTTCATTTATGTAATCTTTTTATAGAAAAAATCTTCTTTTTTTCAAAAAACATTTCTATCTTTGCAGTCGCATTGTAAAACAAAAATATCATGTAGAAAAACAAACAGACATACATAAAAAATAGCGTTTGTGCTATTCCTTGAAGCTCAATTTCCACAAGTCTTTACAGACAAACCAATCAAGGGACAGTTCACAAACGCCGTATTTAGGTACGGCGTGGAACAACTTGTTTGATTGGTGGGCGTGGAAACCCGAGCTTCGGCAAGTTGGTTTCCACGCTTTATTTATGTCTTTTTAGGAAAATAACAATTAACATAAACTATTAACAAATTAATTACAAATGAAAACAAATTTACTAAAATTGAAAAGGGCGTTTAGCTATGTGTTATTCGTCTTGCTGACAGGAGTTTTGGCAATTGCCAAGGCAAATCCCCAAAGTAACAACCAAATTTTAAACGAAACTTTTGAATCGTATACTGTGGGCAATAAAATTGCATCAGAAGCAAATCTTGCCGGTAATAACTGGTGGACAACATGGAGTAATGAACCCGGCTCTACGGAAGACGGCGTCGTAGCTGAATATAACGACACAAAATGTGGTTTCGTTTCAGGATCTACTGATCAGGTCATCTTGCTTGGCGGTTATGAAGAGGGAATCTTTAATCTTGAACTTGATGTGCTTATTCCTGATGAAAAAACGGGCTACTTCAATATACTTCATAGTTTTAGTGGCGGCTCGTCCAAATGGGCACTAGAAGCATATCTGCATTATCAAGGCAATGAAAGTAATCCTTATCATGGTTTGATATATGTCGGTGGAGGTTTTAATGGTGATGCTCCTGTGGTTTATGACGAATGGATGCACTTCAGAATAAATATTAATATGGGTACTGATGTTGCTATATTATACTATTCTTCAGAATCAACTTATACAGAAGAACAGCAAATATGCCAATGGCAATGGTCAACTAATGCGGGTGGTGATACTTATGGTCCAAAATTAGATGGTATGGATTTCTTTTGCCCATTAAATACATCAGAGTTTTATATTGATAACATAAGTTTAAGTTATGACGATAGTTATATACCAACAACTCCAATAATTGATGGCATTAAATATTCAATAAATGAAGATGGAACTTCAGTAACTGTAGAAGGTCTTGCACCTAATACAACAGCATCTGGAGACTTGAACATTCCTGCGACAATAACATTCAATGAGACACAGTATGATGTGACAAAAATTGCATCAGAAGCATTTTCTAACACGGGCTTTAATGGTACACTAACACTGCCAAGTTCAATTACATTTATTGGCGAGAGCGCATTTTATCATTCAGGTTTCACCACATTGAATTATAATATAACAAACTTGGAATATGACGAGGATGATTACTACGGTGGGCCATTCTATGGGTTAAGTAACTCTCTCACGACATTAAACATTGGCGATAATGTCGAGACAATTCCAGCTAATATGTTTAATTATTTTACTGGATTAACAGGAACACTAACTATTCCTGAAAGTATGACAAGTATAGGCAGAAACGCTTTTTACAGAACAGCATTTACCACTATAAACTATAATGCTATAAACTGTGAAATGGGTGCACAATTTGATGAGTTGGAAAACACTTACACTTATGAATGTGTTTTTGGATGGTGTCAGAACTTGGAGACTTTGAATATTGGCGAAAATGTTCAGACCATTTCACCACACGCCTTTTGTGTTGATGGTTTTACTGGTGATTTAATTATCCCTAATTCAGTGACAACCATCGGTGCTAATGCGTTTTATAATACTAATTTTAATGGCACTTTGACTATCCCGGAAAACGTTACCACAATAGGTAGCAACGCTTTTTACAGAACCCAATTTACCACTATTAACTATAACGCAATAAATTGTGTTATGGGAGAAGGAGTGGATTGGTATGACAATCCTTCTTATGAGTGTGTATTTAGTCAATGTGAATATTTGGAAACTTTGTACATTGGCGAAAATGTTCAGATTATTCCAACGCGAGCTTTTAATGTTGAAGGATTCTCGAGTACACTTGTTATTCCAAACTCAGTGACAACGATTGGAGATTATGCTTTTAGTGGAACTGGCTTTACAGGAGATCTTGTTATTCCTAATTCAGTAACTACTATTGGAACTAGCGCATTTTATAATGCAGGTTTCAATGGCGCACTGACTATTCCTGAAAACATTGCTACAATAGGAAGAGAAGCTTTTAGAGAGACAGGTTTTATCACTATAAACTATAATGCAATAAATTGTGTTATGGGAGAAGGCGTGGATTGGGAAAATAATGTTAGCTATGAGTGTGTTTTCGGATGGTGTCAGAACTTGGAAACTTTGAATATAGGAGAAAATGTTCAGGTGATTCCGATAAATGCATTTGCTGTTGAAAACGCTTTCTCTGGCGATCTTGTTATTCCAAACTCGGTCACAATGATTGGATCCGCTGCTTTTTATAATACTGGTTTTAATGGCACTTTAACTATGAGCAATGCCGTGACAAGTATCGGAGCATATGCATTTTACAACACTCAATTTACTGGTACATTGACAATTCCAAGTTCTGTTACACATATTGGATATCACCCTTTTGACGGCTCAGGATTTACAACATTGAATTATAACATAACAAACTACGATGAAGAGATTCCAAGTGGTTATGATTCGCCGTTTTATGGAATGAATAGCCTTATGACATTGAATATTGGAAATAATGTTGAGGTGATACCAAATTCTATTTTTAGTATATCAAGTTTGACGGGAGAACTTGTTATTCCAAATTCTGTGACATATATTGGAGACTATGCATTTGGTGGAGCTGGTTTTACTGGTGACCTTGTAATACCTAATTCTGTACAAACCATCGCTTATGCTGCATTTTACGGCTGTGGTTTTAACGGAAATCTAACAATCGGCAATTCCGTTACTACAATTGATGGATACGCTTTTGGTAATGTCGGCTTCACGGGAGACCTTGTTGTTCCTAATTCAGTAGTGACTATTGGTGATAATGCCTTTAGCTATTGTGAAGGCTTTACTGGAAATCTTACTATTGGTAATTCAGTGACAAGCATTGGAAATGAGGCTTTTTATAATTGCTATGGTTTTAGCGGAAATTTAATAATTGGCAATTCTGTTGAAACAATCGGTGCTAGAGCGTTTTATCAATGCAGCGGTTTCCATGGAGAACTCACTCTGCCTGAAACAATTACTTATATTGGCGATGCAGCGTTCAGAAGTTGCGATGAGATTACTAAAGTTAATTATAATGCAACCAACTGCACATATATGGGTAATTCCAATTCACCGGTGTTCTACGATTGCGTTTCATTACGACAGATTAACATCGGTGAGAATGTTGAAAACATTCCAAACTATGCTTTCAAACGTTGCTCAAATGTAACATCAATGAATGTGGCGGCTACTGTGCCTCCGACAATATATTCGAGTACTTTCGGAACAGTGTCGCGCTCAATTCCAGTCTCGGTTCCATTCGGAACACGTGAAGTTTACCGCACAGCTCCATATTGGAGTGAGTTTATAAACATTAGTGATGATTATACTCCAACACAATATGATTACCATTGGACTGTTAATGTGAACCAGTTTAGTGGCGATATGACAGTTATCGGTGTTATTCAGATAAATGGTGTCGAACAAGAAAACCTGGCATTGGAAATAGGTGCTTTCTGTGGTTCTGAATGCCGCGGACGCCAAATGCTTACTTATTATCCTCAAATTGATAGATATCAGGTTTTACTGATGCTTTATGGTGAAGATGGCGATGTGTTCAGTTTCCGTTTGTATAATCATGAAAATGAAGAGGAACTTTTGTTGGGAAGTGAAAACGAAATCACATTTGAGACCAATGCTTCACTGGGCTTACCTCTTAATCCATATGTTTTCAACTTCATAAGTATGCAAACCACGGCTCTTAATTCCGGATGGAGTTGGTATTCGACTTATATCGAACAGAACAATATTAATGGATTGGAAATGCTTGAAAACAGTTTGGGAGAAGCAGGATTGATGATACAATCAAGAAATAATGGTTATGTTGAAACTTATGAGTATAATAACAATGTTGCTTGGTATGGAACTTTAAACAGCATAGTTAATGAACAAATGTACAAAGTGCACACAAATGCATCATGCAATGTGATGATGACAGGATTGTCTGCTACGATGTCAAATCACCCAATAACAATAAACAACGGATGGAATTGGATAGGTTTTCCAAGTGGACACAATCTGAGTGTCAATACCGCATTGTCTGGTATTACTCCAGAGATTAATGATATTATTAAAGGTAGAAATGGTTATGCGACATATGTTTCATATAATGAAAGTAACTTCTGGTATGGTACTTTAAATGTATTGGAACCAGGACAAGGTTATATGTATTTGTCAAATAGTGAAACTCCAAAGACTTTAGTTTACCAAACAGGTAATCGTGATGCAAATCTGTTAGAGAATGTAATTGCAGAGGGTAATGTTTTTAAACCATTAAGTGATAGATTTGCCGATAATATGACAATCACAGCAATTGTTGAGTTAGATGAAGTTGAATTGAAATCTGAAAACTATGAACTTGCTGCTTTTGTTGGCGATGAATGCCGTGGAAGCGTTAAATTGATGTATGTGGAGCCGTTTAACCGTTATGTTGCATTCCTTACCGTTTTCGGCGAGCAGACTGATGAAATGAGATTCATTTTGGCTGATGACAACAATGTGCTTAATTCAACAGAAAAAATCGTGTTTGTCAATGACGGCGTTGTCGGCAATTTGATGGATCCGGCAATTATACACTTCGGTACTTTAAGTGTCGAGAACGAAAATAGTCAAGCAATTTCGGTATATCCAAATCCAACTTCAGGATTGATTAACATCTATTGTAATGATGTCAAGAGAATAGAAGTGATTAATGCGGTTGGACAAATTGTTATGGATATGAATGTTGTTGATGACTCAGTATCAATAGATTTGAGCAATCAAAATGATGGTGTTTATATGTTACGCGTCATCACCGATAATGAAATAATTGTTAAACGTATTATTAAAGAGTAATATGAAGAAATTATTAATAATCCTATTTGCCTGTTTGTTGACTGAATCTACATGGGCAAATCATTGGACACCGCAAAGTTCTGCTTATTCGGAAGTGATGGCTTTGACAAGTGTCATTCAGATTGATGGGATTGAGCAGTTCTCTGATCAACTTGAAGTAGGTGTGTTTTGTGAGGATGAATGTCGAGGCTCACAGATGGCAATTGAATTTGATATTACTCATCGATTTCTTGTTCAATTAACAATATACGGCGAAAATGGTCATGAACTGACATTCAAATTGTTTGATCATAGCATCGGGGAGGAGCTTGATTTGGCATCTCCCGATGCTATAATATTCAATTCTAATGGAATTGGTCAATCAATTAGTCCAATCAATCCGTACATACTTGATTTTACAAGCTTTACCATACAAAACGTGTCGTCTGGTTTATGGAGCGATCCAAGTAATTGGAATAATGGTGTTGTTCCTGGAGCATATGCTTCTGTTATAATTGCTAATGATTGTGTTATAGATATGGATGTTATATTATCTTCTCTAACTATAACTGATGGCAAGGTGTTAACAATATTGTCAGGTTGTACAATGACAGTAGTTGGCAACATATTTAATGACAATATCAATGGCCTTGTAATCGAAGACGGCGCTCAGGTTATCAACGCCTCGCCCAATGTGAAGGCAACGGTCGAAAAAGACGTCATGGCTTACACCGCCAAGGATACCGACGGCTGGTATCTGATTTCTTCTTCAGTAAACGAAATGGCTATAGCCGGCAGTGATTTCATTACGGAAACATACGATTTGTACAGGTATAAAGAGAACGGAAACGGCAGCGTTTGGGAAAACTATCGTGCCGGTCATGCCGACTTTACCGCTTTTGAAAACGCAAGAGGGTATCTGTATGCCAACAGCAACTCGTTTACACCTGTGTTTACTGGCGATTTGAATTACGATGACATTGCTCGACCGATAACATGCACAGGCAGTAATGCAATCAGCGGATTCAACGTAATAGGCAACCCGTTCCCACACAATATTTACAAAGGTGCAGGCGGCGCTATCGACGACGCAAGTCTCGCAGCCGGTTATTACACCTTGTCATTTAAAGGCGAATGGGAGGCTCATACCTACGAAGAGGCAATCCTTCCTGAACAAGGCATAATGGTGAAGACCACTACATCTAAAGACCTCATAATCGTCAAGACAACCGATGCCGCAACTTCAGAAACAACTGCGAAGAATGAGATAGCACGTCTGAAATTCATGGTGTCGGGCGAAAAAGGCGAAGACCGCGCTTACGTTTATTTTGGCGAAGGCATAGGACTTGATAAAATCGACCATCTCAGCGATGTCGCTCCGATGATTTACATTGCCAATGATGGCGGCGATTATGCTATAACGATGATAGATGAGGAAACAGAACGTTTCAACCTTAACTTCAAGGCTAAAAATATTGGTTGGTATACATTGAATGTCAACGCTGACGGCGATTTCAGTTATCTTTATCTCTTCGATAGATTAACAGGCGAAGAAGTGGATTTGCTTCTTGAAAACAGCTATACATTCATTGGCGCACCAGGCGATTCTGAGAATCGTTTTTTTGTTAAAGTTAAAGATTTCACCGATGTGGATGAAAATTATGCAAACATGACATTTGCATACGTTTCAAACGGCGAGATAATTGTCAATGGTAACGGTACGTTGCAGATGTTCGACATCACGGGAAAAAACGTGATGAATGTTAACGTGAACGGTGTTGAGACGGTTCGCAAACCGTCTCCCGGATTATACATCGTTAGAATTGTCAATGAAACCAATGTTAAAACCCAGAAAATCGTTGTGAGATGAAAAAGGCAATCGTAACATTATCAATAGTTTTGGCGTTAGGTTTGTGTGCCAATGCACAATTTAATCATAATCGTAGCGACGGTTTTTTCAACACGTGGGACGATGTCAGCAACGGTCTTGACAAACCTAGTGATGTGTTGCCGGTGATTCCTGGCGGTCACGGTGGTGGCGACGATGTCAACGTTCCTGTCGGCAGCGGTTTGCTTATTCTAACCGCGCTCGGAGCCGGATATGCTTTTACTCGATCCCTCTCAAATCCTTATACAACTGCACCGCATAAAGGTCAGTCATGTTAGAGATGTAATCAAGGACGACTTGTATCTTAGAATACAGGTCGTCTTTTTCTGTCTTGAACTGGTCGGGGATGATCGACATCAAACGCTTGTGATAACCGCTGTCAGGATGCAGAATGGCGTCCATAAACTCGTTCATCAGGCTGCCTATGATGTTGTATCCAGTGACTTCAATCTTTACTACAGATGGATGCTTGTAAATATTTGGTACTGAGAAACTTCTGCATTCTTCAAGGGCGTCTTTTTCAAGCTCCGGCAGATGCGAAATCAAGCTGTTTTTGAACGTTCCGGACATGATGTCGTCGTAGTTCTCGATGAACACCTTCGACACACAGTCGACGAGCTTGTTGATGACCGTGGCACGCAGAAACGCCATCCTCTCGTTTGCGTCGGTGACGGTCTTGAAGATGTGCTCGCGACGCTCAAAAAACCACTGTTCCTCTGGCCTGTCTTCTCTGAAAAACGCCGTGAAATGCTTGTCGATGTCGGCAGTCTGTATGATGCCTCGTTTGTGGGCGTCTTCCATGTCAAGAATGAGATAGCAGATGTCGTCGGCAGCCTCCATCATATACGAAAGCGGATGACGTGCGTAGATAGGCTTTTCGCTGTCGATACGCGGGATTCCGCAGCCTTCCATGACCTTCTCAAACTGCTCGATTTCTGAGTTGAAGACGTTGTATTTTTTACGGTCGCCTTTGCCAAACGAAGGGTAGGGGTATTTTATCAGCGTGGCTAACGATGCGTATGTCAGCGACAAACCGCCTTCACGACGTCCTGCAAACTGATGCGTCAGCTGACGGAAGGCATTGGCGTTGCCCTCGAATGAAATCAGGTCACTCCATTGATTCTCAGGGATTTGACTCTGTAACGCCTTGCCTTCGCCGAACTTGAAATAGCTGCTCATGGTCTCCTCGCCGGAATGTCCGAAAGGAGGGTTGCCGAGGTCGTGGGCGAGGCATGCCGTAGAGACGATGGTGTCGATGTCGTAGATGACATCATGGAAATCGGGACCGTACTTATCGATGAGGAACTTCGACACTTTGCGCGCTATCGAACGTCCGACGCTGGCCACCTCGAGGCTGTGCGTCATACGGTTGTGCACGAGCTTGGATCCAGGCAACGCAAACACCTGCGTCTTGTTCTGCAGACGGTGAAAAATATTCGAGAAGATGATTCTGTCATAGTCTCTCTGAAACTCGTTTCTGATGTCGGCGACACTTTGCGCCCGAGCCTCACGCTTTGCTGATAATAACGATTCCCAATTCATTTTTTTAAAGTTAGTAGTTACAAGTTAGTAGTTAGTAGTTGGTTGTCAAGTTAACTTCTAACTGACAACTTCTAACTGCTAACTACTGCGCAGCAGTGCGCGCATACGGTGTCATGTCCTGACTTCCAAATTCACCTCTCTGATACTTCAGATATCCCGCCACGCCGATCATCGCTGCGTTGTCGGTGCTGAACTTGAACTTCGGGATGAACACGTCCCAATGATATTTCTTTCCGGCGGCACGCATAGCATCCTGGAGTCCGGTGTTTGCCGACACTCCGCCCGCTATCGCCACCTGTTTGATGCCTGTGTCCTTCGCCGCCTTGATGAGTTTCTTCATCAAAGTGTCGATGATGTCTTTCTGGATGGAAGCGCACAAATCGGCCTTGTTTTCCTCAATGAAATTCTCGTTTTCCTTCAATTTGTCTCTCAAAAAATACAGGAAACTGGTCTTCAATCCGCTGAAGCTGTAATCGTAGCCTGGGATGTGCGGCTTGCTAAACTGGAACGCGTCGGGGTTGCCTTCCTTGGCCAGTTTGTTGATGATAGGGCCTCCGGGATAGCCTAATCCCATGATTTTCGCTGTCTTGTCGAAAGCTTCTCCTGCCGCGTCGTCGATGGTCTTGCCCAAAATCTCAAGGTCGAAATAGTCGTTTACCTTCATGATCTGAGTGTGGCCGCCCGACACCGTGAGACAGAGGAACGGAAACTGCGGAACCGGCGTAGGATCGTCGGGCTCCTGGGCGAAAAGTGCCAGAACATGACCGTTCGTATGATTAATTTCAATCATCGGGATATTCATCGCAAGAGCGAAAGCCTTTGAAAATGAAGTACCTACGAGCAATGAACCTAATAATCCCGGTCCACGTGTAAAAGAAATTGCGCTTATTTGATTTTTTTGTATATTTGCTTGCTTAATTGCGGCGTCAACAACAGGTATGATATTCTGCTGGTGCGCACGCGATGCGAGCTCTGGGATGACACCCCCGTACTGGCGGTGAACCTCTTGATTAGCAATGACATTCGATAAGACTGTCGTGCCTCTGAGGACTGCCGCGGACGTGTCGTCACACGATGATTCGATGGCTAAAATGTATTCGTTCATATCTTAAAAAGAATGCGCAAAGGTACAAAAAAGAATATTATACACGGCATTTTAATTATCTTTGTGATAATTTTTGCTCTCATGGCAAGCATCGTGGCTGCTTTCCGTGACGTCACCGTGCAGAGTATGGTTGCGCGTTCCATCGCCGGCACCTTGTCGGAAAAACTGAATACCGTCGTCAAAATCAAGACGTTTTACATCACAGAGAAACTCTTCGTGTGCATCGAAGACATGCAAATCAACGACTTGGAAGGCTATCCGATGTTTATGATAGGCCGCCTCGACGCTAAGATAATCCCGATATTAAGCACCAACGAAATCTGGATACGTGACATATATCTGAAAGACGTGCTCGGAAGGGTGGTGAAATACGAAGGGGAGAAGCGCCTGAACATCATGGAGATAGTGGCCCAACTGAACGGCAACTCCGACAAAAACAAGGACAAGACGGAAACAGACGACGGCAACGGCATCCGTCTGCGTATCGATAATATGCAGCTCGACAACGGCCATGTGGTCTACTGGAACCAGAACAAAGACAAGCCGGAGAAGCTGATTATGGACTATGCGCATATCGATATCGACAGCATCTACGGCAAATTCAGCAACCTCGAGATGTATAACGACACTGTCTCGGGCGTAGTGCATACCCTCAGAGGCAAGGACAAATGCGGACTGCCTCTCGACGACGCCAGCGGAAAAGTGCTGTTCTGCGAGAAAAGCCTTACTGTCGACAATCTCATACTGAAAACCAACCAGTCGCATGTCGACCTCGACCTGAGATTCGAATACGAGAAATCAAGCGCTTATTTCGAATTCGTCAATTCAGTTTACATCAAAAGCAATATCCGCCAATCCACGATAGTGCTCAGCGACCTCCAATATTTCTGCTGGACGTTGAGGAAAATGCCCGACAGATTCGACTTTACAGCGAATTATGATGGCTTTGTGAGGGAGTTTACTGTTACCGACTTCGTCGCTGACTTTGGCAACGAGTCACATATCGACCTCGATGTGTCGTTCGCCGGACTGCCTGACTTCTTCAACAGTTACATGGATATCAACATCAAGGAATTGTCATCGACGTATGACGACACGAAGAATTTTGCGATACCTGTTGAATCCCAGACAGTGCCAATGCCTGAAATGCTGGCCGGAATCGGGAGATATTCATTGTCAGGAACTTATCAAGGATCTGCCAGCGATTTCAAAACGAATTTCAATCTGGTTTCGGAAATGGGTGACATCGACGCTCAGATTTATGTCGACGCCACCGAAAATGTGGATTATTCGTTTATTATCGATGCTAATAATTTGAAAATCAATGATTTGATTGGTATGCAAGATCATGCTGAAGTGTCGCTGAACCTCGATATGAACGGTCATGGAATGAATGTGGAAGATGCTGATTTTGAAGCCGATCTGAATATCAAGCGTTTGAACATCTATGGCAATGAATTTGAAAATTGGACAATTCATGGAGACCTTGAAAATAAACGGTTTATAGCTCTCTCAGATGTCCGTCAGCAATATCTTGACGCCGACTTGTCGACAATGATTGATTTTACAGGTGATAAACCGAGTTACAACATCATCACGAAAATAAATAACGCAGACCTCGTGAACCTCAACATGCTTGACAGCGACTCGATAATGCTGCTCGCCACGAATATCGACCTGCAGTTCAGCGGCACAGATATCGACGATATCACCGGACACCTCGATATCAGCAAGACGAGATATTTCAACGGCGAAGAGTTCCTGATGGACAAGTTCTCAGCCAATATCAGCGAAATGAGCGGTATCAAGGATGTCACTGTCGACTGCGATTTCTTCAGATTCTACGGCTACGGCATCGTAAAGGCGAAAACTTTCGTCAACGCGTTGAAAAACACCGCAAAGAGGTACGTTGACATACCTGTTTGGTTCGCAAACACCGTGCCTGACGTCGACAAACAGGAGTTCTCGGTTTCGATGGAACTGAAAGACACGGAAATGCTGTCGAGACTGTTTATGCCTACACTGTACGTCAGCAGTGGCACTACTATCAACGCTACATATACCGACGGATATTCGTATCACGGCTCGACTATTGAATCAGATGAAATTGTATTTAATGGACTGAAATTCAAGGGTATAGACGTTAGAAACACCGCTAAGTTCGATGAGTTTGTATCAAAAATAGATATCAGCGACATCATACTGCGCGACACGACGGAGACCAACCCGGATGCCATCAACCTCGAAAATGTGGTGCTCATCTCGCGATGCGGCGACGACTTGATTAACTTCGACTTGTCGTGGGATGACAACGATAGGAACGACCATAACAAGGCGATGATAAAATCGACATTCACGCCTCATCCTAACGCCGGCGGTCTGCTGACAATCAGGCCGGAGCTGATTTTGGTGAACGACACCGTCTGGAGCATGCATCCCGATTGCAATATCAATTTCCAGAAACACGAGACAGGTATCAACAACCTTGAGCTTTACACTGACAATCAACTGATATCGGTGCACGGTGTCTATCCGAATACCGATGCCGACACCTTATACGTCGATTTCCAGAATCTTGACATTTCTGATTTCGATTTCATAACAAAGGGCAATAACCTCAATTTTGACGGCTATTTGAACGGTTTTGTGGGACTTTCCGGCTTGAATGGTAATCTTTCATTCTCAGCAGATATCGACCTGCAGAGCTTAAATGTCAACGGTCAGGAAGTGGGCGACGTGCTCGCAAGCGCGAAATGGTACGACCCGAAAGAGTCAATATTCATAAATCTTATCGTATACAACACGCTTTTCAGCACTGAACAGAAGGAATCGATAGGCATGGTCGGTTTCTATTATCCGCGGAAAAAGAACGATAACCTCAGTTTCGACCTGTTTTTCAACGATTTCAAACTCGAGACGGTGTCGCCGTTTGTGTCAAAAGAGGATGTGGATAGAATCGGCGGCCTGGCAAGCGGAAACCTCGGCTTAAGGGGCTCACTGAGCGAACCGGAGATTTTCGGAAACGTCAAACTGAAAAACGCAGGATGCGAGGTTAAATACATAAATAGTTATTACTCAATCAATAACGACATCAAATTAGAGAAAAACAAAATCGTATTTGAAAATATCATAGTGCAGGATTCTCTTGGCAATACGGCTGAAATCAACGGCGCCATAAATCATAACCATCTCAAGGATTTTGATTTCGATTTGAATCTGACATGCAACGATTTCCTCGGTTTGAACATACCTCCTGAGAATGCCAGCGGCTTTTATGGCACTGCTGTCGCTGATGGTACAGTATCGATAAAAGGCCCTGTCGACGACATCAACATGAACATTGACGTTGTGACGAAAAAAGGCACGGTGATAGATGTGCCGCTTTCAGGAACAAGCAGCGTGGATAACAATTTCGTCGTTTTCGTCCAGGATATCAACGAACCTGACACCGTTGTGGAGCAAGTGGTGACGGAGATTGAGAAAAAAGACAGCAATTTTAAAATGAATCTGGATGCGGAGGTCAATCCTGACGCTCTCGTCAACATTTATCTGCCTGAAAACATGGGAAGTATCAGCGCGAGAGGCAACGGAAACATCAATATCGGACTGACGCCACACGACTTCGAACTCCGTGGCGATTACGTGATAACAAGCGGTTCCTTCGTCTTCAAACTCGAGATGGTGCGTAGGACGTTTACCCTTCGCAGAGGCGGAACGTTACGTTGGACAGGCGACCCTACCGATGCCGACATCAACATCGTGGGTGTTTACAGAACAAAATCGTCGCTTACGTCGCTCGGAACACAGGCTGTCGACTCCTCAGCGTTGACAAACAACATCAACGTCGACTGCATTATCAGGCTCACCGACAAGCTCATGAACCCGACAATCACCTTTGGCATCGAGCTCCCGAACGCGACGGAAGATACTAAAAACACTGTTTATTCCGTCATCGACACCACCAACCAGGCGGTGATGGCGCAGCAAGTGTTCTCTCTCATGGTGCTCGGCTCGTTCTCGAATACAGCAGGCAGCAACATCGCGCGATTCGGCACAACGGCAGGCTACAGCGTCATAACAAATCAGCTGAGCAACTGGCTGTCGCAGATTTCCAAAGATTTCGATATCGGTATCAGCTACACTCCAAACGATAATGTCACTAACGAAGAACTTGAAGTGGCGCTCTCGACACAGCTGTTCGACGACAGGCTCACCATCGAAGGCAATTTCGGCGTGATAAGAGGCAACAAAAACGACGCAAACAACGCCAATAACATCGTGGGTGACGTGGATCTCTCATTCCGACTCACTAACCGCTTGAGCCTCAAGGCTTATAACCATACCAATATCAGGAGTAATTACTATTATTCGTTTGAAAACTATTCGGATTTCACACAGGGAGTGGGTATCTCGTTCTCGCAAAGTTTCGACAATATCAGGGAGATTTTCCATTATAACAACAAGAATAAGAAGACAAAAAAGCCAAAACTGAAGCTGGACAATGAATCGAAGCCATAACAAGCCGTTCAAGATATACAAAGCCTCCGCTGGCTCTGGCAAGACTTTCACCATCGTGAAGGAATACTTGACGCTTTGCCTTGGCGACACAGCCGACGCTTACCGCGAAATCTTAGCCGTGACATTCACAAATAAAGCGGCTAACGAGATGAAAGCCAAGATATTACGCTATCTTCTCGGCATCATCGAAGGCTCGAAAAAAGAAGATATCGTCCAGATGAAAGAGTATCTGATTTCAGCCGTTGGCATTGAGGAACGATTACTTGTTGAAAGAGCCAAGCGCTTGTATGTCAATATTTTACATGACTATAGCGATTTTGCGGTATGCACCATCGACAGCTTCGTGCAAAGGCTTTCCAGGACATTCTCGAGAGAACTGGAGCTCCCAGGTCAGTATAGCGTCATCTTGGACAACGACGACCTCGTGGATGAGATTATTCAACGCATCTCCGACGAGATAGGAAAAAACCGGTTCATCACTACGATTCTGTCGAATTTCGTGGAATATAACCTCTCGGAAGAGACATCGTGGAACGTCAAGAAACTGATTGGCGAATATATCGAAAAACTGCTTTCGGAAGACGCTTACTGTAAAGGCAACTATAAGAATTTCAGCGATATCGACGAGACAAAATACAAAGAAATCAAAGACTACGTTCATTCTGAAAACAAGAAAATGGATGAGGCTTTATCGTTGATTATCAAAGATATAGAATCTGAAGAAGAACGGCGCGGAATTTCTGAGCAGGATTATAACGGAAAGGCGAAAACCGGTCTGCCGTCGGTGAAACGCAAGATGCAGGAAGGCAAAAGTGTGCTCACGACGAAGACTATTGAAAGTATTTTGAACGGCGAAAAACGCTGGAACGACGCGAAAAGCAAGATATCCGACGATTCTATTGTTGATGTTTACAATGATGCGATACAAAAATATAAGTCGTTGTATTCCAAGAAGTTAATCTTCAATGACATCGAAAAGGATTTGTACCTTTACGTCTTGCGCAACCATATTTTCGAACTGATTAGGAATTACATCGCGGAGACGTCGCAGGTGCATATTTCAGAGTTCAACAAGCGTATCTCCGACATTTTGGACGATTGCTCTGTGCCGTTCATTTACGAGCGGATAGGCGAGAAGTACAAGCATTATTTCATCGATGAGTTTCAGGACACGTCGGTGTTGCAATGGCATAATTTCCTGCCTCTCGTGGAAAACAGCATCGCATTGGGCAACATGAATCTGATTGTAGGCGACGCGAAACAGTCGATTTACCGTTTCAGAAGCGGCGAGGTCGAGCAAATCATAAGCCTGCCGAAGATTTACAAACGTCCGGAAAACGAGTTCGGAATACGTTGCGAGGCGCAGTTTGTCGGTTCGGCGCAGAAGATGTCACTGACAACGAATTACCGTTCCTCGAAGAATGTTATAAAATTCAACAACACGTTTTTCCGTGCTGCAGGCACCCGTTTGGCTGACGATGTCTATCATGACGCCGAGCAGGTTTACGACCCGAAAAATCAGGCCGGATACGTCTCCGTCGAAGTGTTTCACGGCGAGTTGAAGACCGCGGAATACAAAGAAAAAGTCAAGAAATCAATGTTAAAGCAAATTATAGATTTGCACAATCAAAACATTGATTATAAAGATATTACAATTTTGGTTCGTTCCAACAGCGACGGTACCGACATAGCGAATTATTTGGTCGCAAACGGCATCGGGGTGCTGTCGGCGGAGTCGGTGCTGTTGCAGACTTCAGACAAGGTGCAGCTGGTCATCAACATATTGAAATTGATGGTCGATGTCAAAAATCCGGTGACAAAAATGGCGGTGGAACATTTTGGTGGCGGCGACGCTACGAATCACGTCTGTACGGGTGGTTTGTACGATGTTTGCGCTCAGATTTGTAAGGAATACAATTTCAATGTGTTGGAAGACGTGTTCCTGCAATATTTCATGAACACCGTCTACGAATGGCAGTGCCGTCACAGCACCGGAATAGGCGATTTTCTGGAGTTTTGGGACAAGAAAAAAGACAAGCTGGCGGTGCAGATAACAGGCGACCTCGACTGCGTCCAAATCATGACAATACACAAGGCTAAGGGTTTGGAATTCAACGTGGTGATGTACCCTTACGCCGATACAAGCCTGAGTCCGTCGCATGGTTTCACACAAAACGAGATGTGGGTACAATGCGCTGATAATCAAGATTCTAAAGATATTCCGTATCTTGACGCGTTCCTTCTGAAGCTGTCGAAAGACAAGCTGACTGGAACCACATACGAGCCTCTTGTCAAGAAAGAGAATGAGAAAACAATGCTCGATATCCTCGATATCATGTATGTCGCCATGACGCGTGCCAAGAACATGCTGTTTGTTTACACTAACGACAAGCGGCCTGTCGACGGATACAACCTCTTTACCGATTTCTTTGCTGATATACCTGACATTCAACATGTTAAGTCGGGAAATGATGATTCTGACTTCAATGATTATTTCGTTAAAAACGGAGAGTTTGAGGTTCAGGAAGGCGAGGAGATGACGTCATACAATTATGGCGATGCCGCTGCTACGCTTTTGGTTATCAATGAGAAACGCAAAAAAGATGACGATGTCAAGATTCTTGAATTGAAAGAAGGCGAGGAGCTCCCGAAAACGTTGAACTGGTCGGAGAAACTGCAAGTTGACGCCGATCCGACCATGATTTGGGCTGAAAAAGGCTCGTTTATGCCCGAAGAATGGGGCTCGTTGGTGCATCAGATACTGTCGAAAATAAAAACGATTAAAGACGCTGAGAACGCCTTGAGACCATATATCAACGACGGCACGATCGACGGGGAACAGGCGGCCAAATTGCTCGACACATTCCGTAAAGTGACTGATATTAAGGAACTTAAGCCGGCGTTTTCCGACGATGCCATCGTGAAAAACGAGATGGATATCCATATCTGCGACGGCCGTATCATACGTCCCGACAGATATGCGGAGACACAACAAGGCATCATCCTGATTGATTACAAGACAGGTAAGGAGCATGAGAAATATTACGACCAGCTGCGCGATTACATGAGCGCAATAATTCAAATGAATCGCATGCAGCAAATCAAGGCATATCTCGTTTATATAGGAGATGAGGTTAAAGCCGTTGAAGTGAAAATGGACAGACTATTTTAAATTTTATACTATGAAAAAGCATTTCTTTATTTTCAGCATGTTGCTTGCTTTGGGCGCATTGTCGCTGCAGGCACAGAACGAGGCTAAGATGCTGCGTTTTCCGGCAATACACGGAAACCAGGTTGTCTTCAGCTATGCCGGTGACCTCTACACCGTCGACATCAACGGCGGAGTGGCTCGCCAATTAACCAACGACCCTGACGGCTTCGAGATCTTCGCAAGATTCTCGCCCGACGGGAAAAACATCGCGTTCACAGGACAGTACGACGGAAACACTGAGGTTTATGTGATGCCTGCACAAGGCGGTGAGCCTCAGCGTGTTACGTATACCGCAACCCTCGACCGCGACGACCTGTCCGACCGCATGGGACCAAACAACATCGTGATGACTTGGAGAGACAACGAGAACATCGTATATCGCTCACGCAGAATCACTTGGGACGATTTCGTGGGTCAGCTTTTCGTTGCCAACATCAACGGCGGGCTCGGTGAGCAGTTGCCGTTCGAGGAAGGTGGCTGGATTAGCTATTCGCCTGACGGTCAGAAGATTGCGTTCAACCGTGTGATGCGTGAGTTCCGTACCTGGAAATACTACAAAGGCGGTATGGCCGACGATGTCTGGATCTTCGACTTCAACACGAAAGAACTCACAAACATCACTAACAACGTCGCACAAGACATCTTCCCGATGTGGGCAGGCAACAAGATTTATTTCTGCTCCGACCGCGACCGTACGATGAATATCTTTTGCTATAACCTTGATACTAAACAACTTACAAAGGTTACCGACTACACATATTACGATGTGAAATATCCTTCGCTCGGCGACAACGACATCGTTTATGAAAACGGCGGTGAGCTTTATCGCATGAGCCTGAAAGACAACTCAATACACAAGATTCCGGTGAAAATCATCGGCGACGGCATCTCGTCGAGAACGAAATATGTCGACGCATCGAAATTCATCACCTCAGGCAACGTGTCACCCGACGGCAAACGTATCGTTTTGGGTGCTCGCGGCGATGTCTGGACGTTGCCTGTAGAGGAAGGAATCACAAGGAATCTCACGAAATCCGACGGTGTCCACGACCGCAACGTCGCTTGGTCACCGGATGGCGAATACATCGCTTACATCTCCGACCGCACGGGCAACGACGAGCTTTACATCCAGAAACAGGATGGCAAGGAAGAAGCGATACAACTCACTGACCCTCAAAAGGTTTCGGAGACTTACAAATACCAGCCTTCATGGTCGCCGGATAGCAAGAAAATCGCTTGGTACGACAAGATGAACCGCCTCATGATGATTGACGTCGCCACCAAAAAAGTGACTGAGGTAGCTAAGAGTCAGGACGGCGAAATGAGCGATTTCAGCTGGTCGCCCGACAGCAAATGGATTGCTTACTCAGATGAGAATATGTCGGAATTCAGCAGGATCTTCATCTATAACGTTGATACTCAGAAGACTGAAGCCGTCACCGACACTTGGTTCAATTCGGCAAATCCGGCCTTCGACAAGAACGGAAAATATCTGTACTTCACCTCTGAACGTGATTTCAACCCGACTTACAGCAGCGTGGAATGGAACTACGCCTACCGCGAGATGAGCCGCATCTACATGATTACCTTGCAGAAAGACACTCCGTCGCCGTTCCTTGCAAAGAACGACGAGGTAACTGTCGAAAAAGGCGAGGCAAAAGATGAGAAACCTGGCAAATCTGACAAAGGCAAAGACAAGAAAAAAGATTCCAAGAAAGAGGATGACAAGTCGATAAAGATTGATTTTGAAGGCATTACGAGCCGTATTATCCCGTTGCCAGACCTCAACACCGCATATTATTACTACCTTCAGGCCGTAGAAAACGGACTTTATTACATGACATGGGGCAATCGTGGTGGCGGTTTGTATTACTACAACCTGGAAGAAAAAGAAGCCACGAAAATCGGCGATTTCAACGGTTATTACCTGACTCCTGACGGCAAGAAGATGGCTCTCAGAAAACGTTGGGATATTACTGTTATCAACACTCCGACACGTGAGGTGAAAGGCATCGAGAAGCCTATCGACCTGTCAAACATGAAGAAATGGGTCAACCTGCATGAGGAATGGGCTCAGATATACACCGAGGCATGGCGTCAGATGCGCGACTTCTTCTATGCGCCTAACATGCACGGCAACGACTGGCCTGCAATCCACGACAAATACTCTGTTTTGATTCCTTATTGCGGCGACCGTAACGACGTCAACTACCTCATCGGTGAGATGATTGGCGAATTGAACATCGGGCATGCCTATACCGGAGGCGGCGACCGTACACCAGCAAAACGCCTTAAACTCGGTCTGCTCGGCGCTCAGCTGAAACGCGACGACAGCGGTTATTACCAAATCGACAAGATTTTGAAAGGGGAGAGCTGGAACGACGCTACAATATCACCATTGACGGAAATCGGCGTCAACGCTAAGGAAGGCGACTTCATCGTGGCAGTCGACGGCGTCCCGACAAAAGACATGAACAACATCTTCGAGGCATTGGTCGACAAAGCCGGGAAGCCTGTCGTTTTAAGCCTGAACAGCAAAGCTTCAGAAGCTGGCGCCCGTGACGTCGTGGTGAAACCGCTGGAAAGCGAGAACTCGCTATATTACTACAACATGGTGCAGAACAACATCGAGAAAGTCAGCAAGGCGACTAACGGTCAGGTAGGTTACATACACATCCCTGACATGGGTCCTGATGGCTTGAACGAGTTTGTGAAATATTTCTATCCGCAGCTCACAAAGAAGGCTTTGATTATCGACGACCGTGGCAATGGTGGCGGCAACGTCTCACCGATGATTATCGAGCGTCTGCGTCGTGAGGCCTCGATGTGGACCGTGACACGCAACGGCAACGCAGCCGAAATCAAGCCTAACCAGATGATGAACGGACCTAAAGTGCTGTTGTTCAACAAATATTCAGCATCCGACGGCGACTTGTTCCCGTGGCAGTTCAAGCATTACAAGCTCGGCACCACCATCGGCACACGCTCATGGGGCGGCGTCGTAGGTATCCGTGGAAGCCTCCCGTTCATCGACGGCGGCACCTTGAACCGTCCTGAGTTCGCTCCGTTCGACCAAAACGGCAACTGGATCATCGAAGGTCACGGCGTCGACCCTGACATCGTCATCGACAACAATCCTTACGACGAGTTCAATGGCATTGACGCTCAGCTTGATAAGGCTATCGAAGTCATCCTCGAACAGATGAAAGATTGGCCTGAGGCACCGGCAATTCCGGCATGGCCCGACAAGACCAACGTGAAGTAACGAAATATTGTTTTTGAATGTTTATAGGAGAGCTGATAGCTTTGTTTGTTGCCGTTTCGTGGACCGCCACCGCCTTGTTTGCGGAGGTCGGCTCGAAACACATGGGCTCTCTGCCGTTCAACACCATCCGCATGACGATGTCGCTGCTTTTTCTCGTGCTCACTCTGTGGCTCGTGATGGGCGTCCCGTATCCTCGTCATGCTGATGGTGGAACATGGCTGTGGCTGATTCTCTCAGGCTTAGTGGGCTATGTCATCGGCGACTACTGCCTGATGCAGGGATACATATATATCGGCTCGCGTTTCGGCCAGCTTTTCATGACGCTGTCGGCACCGACGGCGGCTCTCACCGGAAGGTTGCTGCTGGGCGAGCACATGCGCCCGATAGCTGTCATTGGCATGATTATAACTGTAAGCGGTATCGCACTTTCGATACTTTCAAAAAGTGATGATTCTGAACACCGAACCTTGCATTTCAAGTTTCCTGCAAGAGGTATCTTCTACGCTGCGATGGCCGGAATCTGCCAGGGTTTCGGGTTGGTGCTAAGCAAAGAAGGACTGACGCATTACGACGCGGCGCTTGAGGCTTTGAACATCGCGCAAGACTCTGTTTTTGAAGGCGCTATACTGCCGTTGCCGGTGAGCATCAGCGTGCCGTTTGCAGCCACCACTATCCGCGCTTATATCGGCCTGACGGGCTTTTTCTTGGCTTTGGTGCTGTTCAATAAAGACGGCCTGGCGCAGTTACGTCACGCTGTCAACGACCGAAAGGCGATGTGGTGTGCGCTGGCATCCACTGTCTTCGGCCCGTTCATCGGAGTAAGCGCTTCGTTGCTTGCCACGCAGTACACCTCAACTGGTATCGCGCAGACGCTCTTCGCCCTCACGCCAATCCTCATCATCGCTCCGGCGGCGATACTTTTCCATCAGAAAGTCACCGTCCGCGAAGTCATCGGCGCGATTATCAGCGTCGCTGGCGTCTGTTTGTTTTTTGTTTAAAACCTTAGATTATGACCGAGCGCCATCCGTTGCAACCCTTTCTTCCAGCTAATGCTAAAGTGCTGTTTTTAGGCAGTTTTCCGCCGCCGAAGAAGCGCTGGTGCATGGAGTTCTATTACCCGAATTTCCTGAACGACCATTGGCGTCTGGAGGGTGAAATCTGGTTTCACGACAAGAACCATTTTGTCGATATGGAGCGTAAATGCTTTAAAAAAGATGAGATCATCGCATTTTTACATGAAAAAGGAATAGCGTTTTTCGACACTGCAATGGCTGTAAACCGACTGAAAGACAACGCTTCCGATGCGTTTCTTGAAATAGTTGAGAGAACCGACATCAGAGCTTTGTTGGCGAAGATGCCACAATGCAAAGCCATTGCCACGACAGGGGAGAAGGCCACCGTTGAAGTCTGTGAATATTTCAATATTAGTGAAATTCCGGCGCCGAATAGCAAAATCACATTGGAAAACGCCCTCGTTTTATATCGTTTGCCGTCATCATCGCGAGCTTATCCGCTGGCGTTTGA
>R20__coassemble_64_pt1 | contig 79558 bp, 76 predicted proteins | sample R20__metabat2_high_PE_049 | metagenome-assembled genome bin R20 | reverse complement strand
CGCGACCCCGACCTTGGCAAGGTCGTGCTCTACCAACTGAGCTATTTCCGCAAAATTTTGTTCCAAAATTTTGCGGCTTCTTGTCACGACTCGGCAAAACCAAATTCTTTGTCTTTGCTCTCGCTGCTCCAAGAAGTCCGCTTGGAACCACAAAACAACTTGCTTCTTGTTTTGACGGTGCAAAAGTACAACTTTTTTAAATATGAAAATAAAAAAAATGAAAAATTTTTTCCTAATTATAATCGCTTGATTATCAATTACTATAAAGTATCAACCCTACACTTTTCAACTGCTTTAAGCCCTAAACGATAAACTCTAAACTAAAAAATCAGTAGTTTTTCAGCATTTTTTTAATCTCATTCAGCTTCATCAGAGCTTCCACAGGCGTCAGTGTGTCGATGTTGATATTTAAAATATCGTCTTTTATCTGTAGCAACAGTGGGTCGTCGAGCTGAATGAAACTGAGCTGCATATTGTCGATTTGCTTGCTTTCCTTCACGGCTTCGTCAAGGTTGTCGTGCGAGTGAGATTTCTCGAGCATCGAGAGCAGTGCGTCGGCTCTGTCGATGACTTTACGAGGCATTCCGGCCATCGCAGCCACATGAATACCGAAGCTGTGAGCACTGCCGCCACGTTTCAGTTTGCGCAAAAACACCACTTTGTTGCCCACTTCCTTCACCGTCACATGGTAATTCTTAATCCTCTTGAACGAGGCTTCCATCTCGTTAAGTTCATGATAATGAGTGGCAAACATCACCTTTGCGCGCATCGTCGGGTGCTCGTGAAGGTATTCGGTGATAGCCCATGCTATGCTGATGCCGTCGTAAGTGCTCGTACCGCGTCCGATTTCGTCAAGCAAAATCAGACTTCTATTGGAAACATTATTCAAAATCGAGGCTGTCTCGTTCATCTCCACCATGAAAGTAGACTCTCCGGAAGAGATGTTATCACTTGCGCCAACACGTGTGAAAATCTTGTCAACCAAGCCGATACGTGCTTCCGATGCCGGCACAAACGAGCCTATCTGCGCCAACAAAACAATGAGCGCAGTCTGCCTCAGCAGTGCCGACTTACCCGACATGTTAGGTCCGGTGATGATGATAATCTGCTGTTTCTCGCGGTCGAGATAGACGTCATTGGAGATGTACTCCTCTCCCACCGGCATCAGTTGTTCGATGACGGGATGTCTACCTTCTTTAATATCAATGACATACGAGTCGTCGACCGTCGGCATGACGTAGTTATTATTCAGTGCGATGAAGCCGAAATTGACGAGACAGTCTATCTTTCCGACCAATGCAGCATCAAGCTGTATAGGTGCGATGAACTCCGCTGTAGCTGCCACGAGTTCTGTGTATACTCTCTCTTCAATGACCTGTATCTTCTCTTCCGCGCCAAGGATTTTCTGTTCGTATTCCTTCAGTTCTTCCGTGATGTAACGTTCCGCGTTTGCCAGAGTCTGTTTGCGGATCCATTCGGCAGGCACCTTGTCTTTGTGTGTGTTCGTGACCTCGAGATAATACCCGAAAACATTGTTGAATCCGACTTTCAGCGAGCTTATTCCTGTCGCCTCCATCTCACGGCGCTGTAAATAAGGTAATCTTTACCTGAACGTGAAAGGCTGCGCAGGTCATCAAGTTCCGCGTTCACACCTTCGGCTATGTAGTTGCCTTTAGATGTCAATGCAGGCGCATCGGGACGTATCTCTTTTTTGATTCTGTCTCTTATTGATTCACAAGGATTTAGTTGCTCAGCAAATGCCTTTACGGAATCATTTTCACTATCTTGACAGAGTGTACGAATTTCTTTGACTTGTTCGAGAGCATGCGCCACCTGCAGGAGCTCGCGAGGGTTTACCCGAGCGAGCGACACTTTGGAGATAAGTCGTTCCAAATCACCGACTTGGCGTATCGCATCCTGAAATTTGTCGATGACATCCCTGTGTTTGAAGAAATAATCCACCACCTCATAGCGTGCCTGTATCTGCTCTTTGTTCTTCAACGGCAGCGAGATCCAGCGGCGCAAGAGACGCGAACCCATTGGCGAGACAGTCTTGTCGATGACGTCAATAAGCGTTTTAGCGTTAGGATTCGGGGTGTTCAGCAGTTCCAGATTACGTATCGTGAACTTGTCGAGCCACACAAACTGCCCCTGGTCGATTCGCGAAAGCGAGGTGATATAATCTATCTTATCATGTTGAGTCTCATGCAGATAATGTATAGCAGCACCAGCCGCCACGATGCCTTTTGGAAAATCGTCGACGCCGAAGCCTTTCAGCGAAGTGGTGTTGAAATGCCTTGTCAGGATGTCGTTGGCATAATCATCGGTGAAGACCCAGTCGTCGAACACGGTGAGGAAATACTTATCGCTGAAAGTCTCGATAAAATCACGGCGTTTGTTACGCTGGCACAGCACTTCCGAAGGGTTGAAGCTCTGCAGGAGCTTGTCGATATACTCGTTGTTGCCTTGTGTGAGGTAAAACTCGCCTGTCGAGACGTCGAGGAACGCTATTCCGCTTTCGTTTTTCTCGAGGTGCACCGACGCAAGGAAGTTGTTCTCTTTCTGTGTCAGCACGTTATCATCGTAGGTGACGCCCGGTGTCACCAACTCCACCACACCTCGTTTCACTATGCCTTTGGCTGCTTTCGGATCTTCAAGTTGCTCACACACAGCCACTTTCAAGCCTGCACGCACTAACTTCGGCAGGTAGGTGTCGAGCGCATGATGCGGAAAACCAGCCAGCTCGATGCTTTGCGACATGGCACTGGAACGACGCGTCAGAACGATACCCAAAATCTCTGAAGCCTTCACCGCATCATCACCATAAGTCTCATAAAAATCGCCCACGCGGTACAACAGCATCGCCTCAGGATATTTCGCCTTGAAAGCATAATACTGCTTCATCAATGGAGTATCGTTGGATTTTGCCATAATTTAATGCTAAAAATTTGATGCTAATAATTTACAAAATTACAAATTTTTCCAGAATCATCACTCAAAAAAAAGACTATTTTTGCAAAAATTTTTCATCTATGCGCAAGCTTACAATGCCAGAGTTAAACCGTCTTAATGTGACTGATTATCACAATGTTACGAAATTGCCAGTCGTTATTGTGCTTGACAATGTCCGTTCAATGGAGAATGTCGGCTCGTTTTTCAGGACTACCGATGCGTTCCGTATCGGGGCGATTTATCTTTGCGGAATAACAGCACGTCCGCCGCATCGCGAGATTCACAAAACCGCATTGGGTGCCGACGAAAGCGTTGATTGGCAGTATTTTGAGACGACAGCCGAGGCTTGCGAACATTTGAAATCCGTCGGATATAAGATTTTTGCCGTCGAACAGGTGGAAAACAGCATCAAACTTGACGATTTCACGCCGGAAGAAAAATCAGCATATATCTTCGGCAATGAAGTGGATGGCGTCGACGATGCGGTACTTCCCTATTGTGAGCAAGCCATCGAGATACCCCAGGAAGGCACAAAACATTCGTTAAACGTGTCGGTAAGCGGCGGAATAATCATGTACCATCTCTTCAGATGTTTGAAGTCATTTTTGAATTAATTGTATTATTTTTATGTATTTTTAACATACATATCATATTTTTTTGTATTTTTGCATGCGATGTAAAGTGAAAATTTTAATTAATAACAAAATTCATAATTATGAGTAAATTTACTATTAAATCATTGTTAATCATTGCATTAGCAGTATTGCCATTAACATTCTTCGGTCAGGAGAACACTAATGACAATCAGAAAAAAGAAAAAACAAGCCACTGGTTTGTAGGCTTTGATGAAGGTACGACATTCCTTTATGGTGACAATAAGGATTTCGACTTCAAGAACATTATCCCACAGGTTGGTTTCCATGGCGGTTACGCATTTGGCAAGCACTTCAGCGCTTACTTAAGATTCACAACCGGTACACTCAGAGGTTCCTGGAAAAATCATTTCAAGATTGAAAACTGCGGTTATTTTGAGTATGACATCAATTTGGCAGCTGACCTCGTAAGCCTTATCCTGGGTTACAATCCTGACAGAGTCATCGGTTTCAAGCCACACGTTGGTATCGGTCAGATGCATTTCCAGACAAGAATCACTGACGCAAACGGCCAGATGGTAAGATACGGCTACAGCGATTCTCCAAGTGAAAATAAAGGTGACGGTTTAGACGGCAGAATCCTCGCTTGGGAAGTCCCGTTCGGTGCTGAACTTGAATTCAACATCTACAGAAGATTCTCTCTCTTTGCTGATTTCACATGGACATACACCGACACAGACCTTTTGGACGGTTATGAAAGCGGAGACCACTATGAATGGTATACATCACTCAACGTCGGTTTCAGATTCAAATTCAGAAAACCGAAACCAAATCCATGCGAACCAGTTCCATGTGAGCCGGTTCCTTGCGAGATAGACCAGGATGCAATCGACAAAGCTATCCAGGACGGTATCCAGAAGTATATAGACGAACATCCATACGCTCCTGAAGAAGATGAAGCTGATGACGCAGAATCACTCGACAACTTTGAAGAGAAAGACATCCACCTCACATTCAAAGTCGGCAAAGCTGAAGTTGAAGACAACGAGGCCAACAGAGAAGAAGTCAACAAGGTGAAAGAAGATATCGACAATGGCAGAGAAGTCAACACCATCATGACTGTCGGTTACGCTTCACCGGAGGGTAACGACGAGCAGAACCAGAAGCTCTCAGAAAACCGTGCACAAGCAACAGCCGACTTCATCCAGGAGAAACTCGGTGACCAGGCAGAAGGCATCACATTCTCTGCAAAGGGCATGGGTTCAGACTGGGACGGTTTCTATGCAGCTCTCGAGAATTCTACAATCGCCAACAAAGCTGAAATCGCTGAGCAGATTAAGAACTCAGAAAATCCAACAGCTACATTGAACAAGATGAGAATGCAGAATCCTGAGCTCGGCAAACTGTTAGACAGCCTCAGAAAGACACAGGTCTTCATCAACAAATAAGATTTGTGTAACACAAAATAGAAAAGGTCTCCGATTTGGAGACCTTTTTTTTTATTATCATAAAACCAAACGGTGAATGCCTATATCATAAGGCTGGTCGATGGCTTCGACGACCTTTTCGTAATCACGCCTGTTAGCCACAAAGTCAATGTTATTTGTGTCCAGAATCAAGATTCTCATGTCGGTCTGCTGTTTGATAAAGTCGAAATAACCTTGCTGCAGATGCTCGAGATATGAGTCTTCTATCTTTTGCTCATATTCCCTGCCACGTTTGCGGATGTTGTGCTGCAGATGATCGACGTCGAGATAGAGATAAACCATCAGCTCAGGCTTAGGTATGTTCGAAAAAATGATATTGAAAAACCTCGAAAACAGGTCGTATTCGTCAGGTTGCAGGTTCTCGCGCGAGAAAATAAGCGATTTCGCAACATAATAATCTGATATTATGAAATCGTGAAACAGGTCAAGATTGCCGAGTTTATCCTTCAGCTGTTGAAAACGCAGTGCAAGAAACGTCATCTCAACCTGGAAGGCATATTTGTCGGGTTCCTCATAAAACTTGGCAAGGAAAGGGTTCTTGTCGGGTTCAAACTCTTCCAAGATAAGCTTTCCGTTAAAATCTTTGGAGATTTTCGTCGAGAGTGTCGTCTTGCCGGCGCCCATCGTACCTTCTATTGCCACGTAATTATACCTCATAACACCTTATAATATATATTGACTTTCCCTGAATCCTCACACGACTCGAGGAGCTGAATGTTAGTCATTTTAAGCAGCGGATGCACGAAATCAGGTGCAATCTCACATAGCGGCAGCAGCGTAAACCGGCGCTGGTGAAGACGCGGATGCGGCGCCGTAACCATCTGTGTTTCAATTATTTTATCACCAAAATAAAGAATATCGAGGTCTATCGGACGCGAGACATATCCATCATGATGAACGCTACGGTCGCGGCCAAGCTCTTTCTCAATCGACAGCAGTGTGCTCATAAGTTCATCAGGCTGCAACGAAGTGTCCATCACAACCACCTGATTGAGAAACCATTGTTCCGACTGAAATCCCCAAGGCTCCGATTCGTAAAGGCTCGACTTGTCCACAATCTCGCCGCACCTCTTCCCCATCATCTCACACGCCTGATTTACAATCAGTTCGCGGTCGCCGAGATTTGAACCCAACAATATGAAAACTTTTTCAGAAGCCATGAAAATTTTTTTGCCTTACAAAATGCAAATATAATGAAAGAATTTGTATCTTTGAAAAAAATTTTGTTGTATGAAACAATTCTTCAAATTTATGTTCGCGTCATGCCTCGGATCGGCATTGATGCTCGTCATTTTATTCATAATATTAATTTGGACCATCGGTTCAAGCAGCCAAAGCACGGTCACAGTGAAGCCGAAATCTGTTCTCTACATGGACTTAAGCTATGACATTCCCGAGAGGACATCCAGCGACAATTTATCATCGGTTTTGGGCAGTTTGCAGAATAAAAACGCCGACATGTCGGGCATGAACGACATCATCGCTAACATCGACTACGCGAAAAACGACCCTAACATCAGTGGTATTTTCCTTGAGATGTCATCAGTAGGAACGTCGCCGGCAAACATTGAAGAAATCAGAAATCACATCATAAGTTTCAGAGAATCAGGCAAGTTCGTCATCACTTACTCTGAGACGATGGCGCAAAACGCATATTATCTCGCCACCGCCGGCAATGAGATTTACATCAATCCTGACGGCATGCTCGACATCCACGGAATGGCCTCGCAGATAATGTTCTACAAACACCTTTTGGACAAGCTTGACATTGAGATTCAGATAATTAGAGGTCCGAACAACAAGTTCAAGAGTGCTGTTGAGCCGTATTTCCTCGACAAGATGAGCGACGCCAACCGTGAGCAGATGGAGAAACTCCTCAACTCAATCTGGTTTAAGATTGTCAGCGACATCAACGTTTCGAGAGGCATCAGCATACAGAGAATCAACGAGTTAGCCGATAACTTGGCCTTGACTTTCGATGCGGGAGTGGCTCTTGACGAAGGATTTGTCGACGGCCTCGCCTACAGAGACGAAATCATTGCGAGAATCAAAGACTTGGCAGACATTGAAAAATCAGGGAAAATCAATGTTGTGACTAACTCACAATATGCCAGTGCACGGCCGGAGCCGAAGGCGAAGGCCGACAAAATCGCTGTCATCTATGCCAACGGACAAATCATCGACGGTGACGGTGACGATGCGACCATCGGCTCGACAACGTTGTCGAAAGCCATACGCGAAGCACGCGAGAACAAGAAAGTGAAAGCCATTGTGATGCGTGTGAACTCTCCAGGCGGCAGCGCCTTGGCATCAGAGGTGATTCGTCGTGAAGTGGAACTGGCGAAAGCAGAGAAGCCGTTCATCATCTCCATGGGCAACTACGCCGCATCAGGCGGTTACTGGATCTCATCAGAAGGCGACTATATCTTCGCTGATCCAACGACACTCACAGGCTCAATAGGAGTGTTCGGCACGTTCCCTAACGCGAAAAAGTTCCTCAACGAGACCGTCGGACTCACATTCGACGTGGCGAAAACAAATAAAAACGCTGACTTCGGAAGCATCACCGAGCCTCTGACAGACTACCAGAAAGCGATGTTACAGAAATACGTCGGCAAAACATACAACGATTTCACCGCTCTCGTGGCACGCACACGCGGACTGCGTCAGAGCTACGTCGACACCATCGGACAAGGCAGAGTGTGGACCGGAGCCGACGCCCTAGAACTCGGTCTCGTCGACGAACTCGGCGGCCTCGACAAAGCCATCGAATATGCCGCAAACAAAGCTAACCTAAAAGATTATTCCATCAAAAATTATCCGAAACAAGAGGATCTGATGGAGACACTGCTGAACGGCAACCTTACAGAACCTTACACAAAATCATTGATTAAGAAGAGATTAGGAAGCAATTATACATATATTGAGACCTTCGAAAACGTCTCAAGGCTCAACGGCATACAAGCTCTTATGCCCTTTATGATAGTTGAATAGATGATTTTAAGATGATACCTGAACAATTTGAAGATATAAGGTCTTATAAAGATGAAGAAATTCCAGCCGCAATGGAATACTTCATCCATGACGAGGCCTCACTTTCGTTAGCTAAAATGGCGTTCCCCGGCATGTCGGATGAGGAGGTCAACAACGTATTGAGAAGCATCAAAACCACCGACGAGTTCCAACGCATAATTATGACACGTTTTGTTCAACTTATTACGACCACAACAACAAAACGCGTTGACACTCAGGGATTTGACCTTATTAAAAAAGACAAGGCATATCTGTTCACCGGTAATCACCGTGACATCACATTAGACGCTTTCATCCTTCAGATGTGCTTGTTTAACAACGGTTTCGACACCTGCAACATCGCATTCGGAAGGAATCTCATTTTGAGCGAAGCCATCGACATTCTCAGCAAATGCAATAAGATGTTCAAAGTCGAGAGGTCGCAGAATGTCAGAGAGCTGACACAAAATTCGCAACATCTTTCAGATTATATCAGATATCTCATCAGAGAAAACAAATCGGTATGGATTGCGCAGCGCAACGGCAGGACGAAGGACGGAAACGACAAGACAGACCACGGACTCATCACCATGTTTTCGATGTCGGGCGACAGAAAAAATCTTGTCCCGAACCTTGCGGAACTCAACATCACACCTATTGCGACGTCGTATGAATACGAGCCTTGCGCCATAATGAAGGCACGAGAGAGCTATATCAAGGAACGCGACGGCGTATATGTGAAACAGCCGATGGAAGACATGGACAGCATAGTTTCCGGCATCAAGAAGAAAAAAGGCATCATGAACATAGCTATCTGTCCGACAATCACTTACGACGATTTGAAACAATACGAAGGCGCCGACAAACACGAGATTGTGCCGGCTGTAGCTGACTTGATTGACAAGAGGATTTACGAGAATTACAGGCTCTATCCTAATAATTACATCGCACACGACTGGTTATCGGGCACTTCCACATTCAAAAGCCATTACACTCAGGAAGAGAAAGACACGTTCAAAGCTTATTGCGACAAGATTTTCTCGAAACTTTACGCGGAGCTCGGCAATGAAGCGGAGAAGCGGTTTACTGAGATTTTGTTGGGAATTTACGCGATACCGGTGGAAAACAAACTACATTGCTAATTCCCCCCACTTGTCAATCAGATATTGCAAGTCTTCTTTCTTTTTGCCGTAACTCCAATAGAAGTTGTCGTCGACAGTGATGTCAGGATGTGCGGCAGGGTTTGCCATAACCTCATCTAAATCAGCAAGTTCCTTCTCGAGAGCATCAATCTGTTCCTCGAGTTTCTTTATTTCCTTCTCGACACGTTTTTTCTCGCGATCGTCGCGTTTTTTAGCTTCGTAATCTATTTTATTTTGAGATACGGCAGGCGTGGTCTGTTGCTGAATCTTCTGCTGACGGTTCAAATCGTCGAGTTCCTTTAGGCGTTTCTCCTCCAAGAAATCGTAGATGTCGCCGATATATTCCTTGATATGCGGTTTCCTGAACTCGTAGACCTTGGTTGTCAGGCCTTGAAGGAAGTCGCGGTCGTGTGATACCACAATAAGCGTGCCGTCGAACTGAAGCAGTGCCGACTTCAGGATATCTTTCGAGAGCATGTCGAGATGGTTGGTAGGCTCGTCGAGAACCAGTAGATTCGTCGGGAAAAGCAACATTTTTGCCAACGACAGACGCGCTTTCTCGCCACCCGACAGCACCTTGACTTTTTTATCGATGGTCTCGCCGCTGAAGAGGAACGCACCGAGCAACGACTTCACCTTCACGCGCATGTCGCCAGTCGCCACATCGTCTAAAGTCTCGAACACCGTCTTCTCCGGGTCGAGCATATCCTGTTGATTCTGAGCGTAGTAGCCGATTTTCACTTCGTGACCGAGTTTCACCTCGCCAGTATGGTCGAGCACGCCGCAGATTATCTTCGCCAAAGTCGATTTTCCTTCGCCGTTACGACCCACGAACGCTATCTTCTCCCCTCTCGGAATCAACAAATTGATGTCGTTGAGGATGTTTTTCTCGCCGTAAGATTTCGACACATGACTCAGTTCCAGCGTCACCTTGCCTGAATGCGGCGCCGGCGGAAACTTGAAATGCATCACCGACTTGTCGCGGTCGTCGATTTCGACCAAATCCATCTTCTCAAGCTGTTTCACTCGCGACTGCACCTGTTTTGCTTTCGTGGCTTTATATCGGAAACGTTCGATGAACGCCTCTATCTCCTTGATTTCGCGCTGTTGGTTGTCGAAAGCGGCCTTCTGCATGTCGATACGCTCCTCGCGACGCTCCACGAACTCTGTGTAGGCACATTTGTAGTCGTAAATCTTGCCGCCAGAAATCTCGATGGTTCTAATCGTGATATGGTCGAGGAAAGCGCGGTCGTGCGACACCATGAATATTGCGCCGTAGTAACTCTTAAGATAGCCTTCGAGCCATTGTATTGACTCGATATCGAGATGGTTGGTAGGCTCGTCGAGAAGCAGCAGTTTCGGCTTGCGGAGCAAGATTTTCGCCAGTTCCACACGCATCTGCCAGCCGTTACTGAACTCGTTCATCTCACGCAACATGTCTTCATGGTCGAAACCCAATCCGACAAGGATGCGTTCGGCCTCACCTTCTGCCGAATGACCACCGATGAGGGTGAGACGCTCGTTGAGAGCACTCATCCGTTCACATAGTTTCTGATAGCTATCGCTTTCATAATCAGTGCGTTGCGAGAGTTCATCCTGCAACTGAGCCAGTTTTTTCTCAATCTGATGATACTCCTCGAATGCCGTCATCGTCTCCTCAAGAACCGTCTTAGTGGAATGGATGTTCTTTTCCTGAGGCAGGTAGCCGATAGTGACGTCATCAGACATAACCACGTCGCCGTGTGAAGGCTGCTCGAGGCCTGCGATTATTCGGATTAGAGTGGTCTTTCCGGCGCCGTTCTTGCCCACGAGACCGATGCGGTCCTTCTCCCGAATCATGAAATTGATGTCGGTAAACAGGTCCTGACCGGTGAAATGTATGCTCAGATTTTGAATTGAAATCATCTTATTCCTCTCTCCATTCAGCTATGCTGTCGCGTGTCTCTTGAAGCGTAACACTATATAAATCAACGTGTTGCGGCAAGCGTTTCTTGATTCTCTCAGCGAAATCGGCAAGCATGTTTTCAGTTGTAGGCTGATAAGGCAGTTCCACGACTTTATCGAAGTTATGTTTCGTGATTTCGACAAAATCCTTTGGCATATTGTTTCCGATTATGAACGCGTGGTCGAGTTTATCCACAACCTCCTGATTAACAATGGTTTTCAAGTCATGGAAATCAATCACCATGCCGTTTTTAGGGTTTCCCGGTTCGTTGAGAGGCAAGCCTTTCACCGTCACGCGCATTTCGTAAGAGTGACCGTGGATGTTACGGCATTTCCCGTCGTAGCCGTTGAGGGCGTGCGCCGCTTCAAAATGAAATATTTTTGTAAGATAAAACATTATTGCACAACGACTTTTTTAAGAGCCGAGCCTCCGTTTCTTGTTATTACATTCATAAAATAGATGCCGCTGTTGAAGCCGCTTACGTCTATTGTCGACTGCTCTTCGGTGTCGCTGACATCGATAGTGAGGACGAGTTGTCCAACGGCGTTGTACATATATACAGCCTCGAGGTTCTCGCCTTTGATGTTTATTGTAGATGTCGCAGGATTCGGCCACACGTTAACCAGAACAGTGTATTCATTCTCGCCTATGCTCCAGTGAGGATCCCATATCTTGTTGGCGAATTCAGGATAATCGATGAACGGATTTCTGTTGTGCTGTATGTTGTAGACAGCGTTGTTTCTGTTGATTTCCTTTTGTGACACCGGGTCTTCCTCGTGCCAGCGGAGCAGCATTGTCATGGCCCAGTCTTTGATGACTGATTTCGTTGTCATGTCGGAGTTATCCCAGCTGCTGTCTTCAGTATAGTAGCGTACGCTGACGTACATAAGTGCGCGGGCGATGTCGCCTTTATATTCGTCGATAGGTTCAAACACGGTGCCATTGAAGCCGTTTACTGCGCTTGAGCCAAGCTTGCTGCCGTTTCTGGATGTCCATGTGGCGTTTCTCACCTCTCCGAAGGCATAGTTGCTTCGTTTACCGTTGACAAAACCGTCGGTTGGGAGGACATGGTTAAGATCGGTTTTATGTGTGCCGTCGTTGTTTGTCCACGACTGTGCCCACAGATGTTCGCGGTTATAGCAGTCGCCTTCGCCGCTGTAGTTACCGCAGTTATCAGAGAAATTATACTGATAAGGAGGCGTCCCGTTCGGCACATCGGAATAGATATCCCAAACTTTGCCGTTAGGTTTGGCGTCGGTCTGCTGATAAGCCGTCAACATACCGGAATATGAAGAATGATTATCATTTTTTATGATATTATGCAGAGCCGATTTCAGGCTGTTTCCTGTGAGGTTTTCGGTGCCGTTGTAATATCCTTGAGGCTGGGATTTTACAATCAGCGCAGAAATTAAAAAAAATAATATTACACTCAACTTCTTCATATTCAATAGTTTAAAATTTAATTAATTATATTAATTAGGATTACAAAGATACAAAATTTTATATTTTCAACCATCTTTACATAATTAATAAGATTTTTTCTTTTCCGATCCCCATTTTCGAGAATGCGAACACACTCTTCCCCAAGTCTTTGAATGATGCCCCAATGTGGTAAACATCGTTATCTATAATTAAAAAACGGTCATGAAACTTCTTGAAAATCTGAATATTTATTGGCGAATACTGAGAGTTGTGCTTATCTATATCTAATTTTAAATTTTCAGATATTCTGGATGTATAGATTGTTGCCAAAACATTTTCTTCTCTTTTATTCAAGATTTTCAAAACAGAATCGTCAATATAATTATCAATTAAAATGATTTCTTTCTTGGCTTTTCTTATCAAATCTGAAATGAAATTATAAGAATCAAAAATCTGGCCGTTATAGAACAGGCCTTCGTTAACTTCTTTATCAGATTGCTCCATTAACGAGAAAAGTTGTTCGATTTTCCTGTCATTTTCCTTGTGATGAATATCCGACTCTATCAGATGATTTTTTATATCCTGGATTTCCACAAATATTTTAGCATTATTCATAATAAAATGCCGCATTGCCACAAAAGCTCTGACAATTTTGACACTTGCATCAACAGCAGTCTTTGTTTTAAGCACGGATGCAAGCATGGCGACACCCTGCTCTGTAAAAGCATACGGATTTTTGCGCAATCCCATCCTATCTGAATTGGATGTCGCATTTTGCGATTTCCAATTTCCAAATTCCTCATCATTGAGTTGAAAACAAAAGTCTTCAGGGAAACGTTCTGTATTACGTTTTACCTGTTCGTTCAAGCGTCGTGTTTCAACGCCATAGATTGCGGCCAAGTCTCTGTCTATCATTACCTGACGATTACGGATTATGTGAATTTTTGACCTCAAATCGTCTTCGTCATAAATCATTAAATTATTATTGTCCATGTTTGTTAAAATTTAAAAGGTTTCACAATAAATTTTTGAAACTTTCCGCAAAAATATACTAAAAATTCTTTGGTTTTCGATTTTTAACAATTTTTAACACACCTTGCAGAAAAAAGGTGGAAATCTTAAAAAAATTTAACAATTAAAGCCTTATTTCCCTTAAAAACGACTGCAACAGCGGCTGCATTAACGCCATTAATTAATGGCGTTAAAGCCGTTAAGGCAGCCGCTATAGTAGGGAGTTATCTCCGACGCGAGGCTTCGTCATCCTCCGCGCCTTTTGAGGCTTCGTCCCTCGCCTCTTTTGGCGCTGCGGCGACTCGCCCCCGCCTGTTGCTCAAAATTATGCTATTTGCCTGCGGCCAGGCGGAAGCCCAGATAGTCGTCCCTGTTGTCGGGATAGTCGATGCCCCGATTCGACACTCGGCAGCTTCTCGCGATGCTGCACCAACTGCCACCACGGCTCACGCGGTGAGAGCCTGTAGAAGGCCCTGTCGGGTTCGTCTGACTGCCGCTACTGTAACTGCCATACCAGTCCTTGCACCACTCCTGAACGTTACCGTTCATGTCATATATGCCCAACTCGTTCGGCGATTTTGTTCCTACCGGATGAGTCTTACTTCCACTATTGTCACCGTACCATGCGACATTGCCAATGTTATTGCTTCCGCTGTATTTGTATCCGTTGCTCTTGTTTCCTCCCCTAGCGGCATACTCCCATTCTGCCTCTGTTGGAAGCCTGAAGTTGGCTCCTGTCTTTTGGTTCAGTTTGGTTATAAATTCCTGCACGTCGTTCCAACTCACATTTTCCACAGGCAGATTGTCGCCCTTGAAATAACTCGGATTACTTCCCATCACGGCCATCCAAAGTTTCTGAGTGACTTCATATTTCCCAATGTAATAGTCGCCCAAGGTTACATTGTGTGTCGGTTTCTCAAAATTATAGGCGTCACTACCCTGTTCCGAAGTTCCTCCCATTATGAACGTGCCGCCTTTAACGTATATCATCTCAAACGAAACGCCGTTCACCGTATATTTCTGATTAGTTTCTCTCGCTTTTTTCTCAGCTTTAGCTTTTGCTTCAGCTTCTGCTTTCGCCACACTCCTCAAAGCCTCCTTCGCGTCCTCATTGCCTTGGTCGGCGGCTTTCTGCCACCAGTATTTGGCATCCTTCACGCTTTTAGTGACACCTACGCCTTGGTAATATATGGTTCCCATATAATTCTGTGCCTGTGCATGGCCGTTTTCGGCAGCCCTACGAAACCATTTCACGGTTTTGTCAACATCCTGTTTTATGTTCAAATCTTTATTTCCTTTGTTATATAACTCGCCTATTCTAAACTGCGCCTCGGCAAGAGACAAACCACTTGCTTTACGTAGCATCTCAACGGCCTTGTCATCACTTTGAGGCACCCCCAATCCTTCAAGATACAAAATAGCCAATACACTTTGTGCTTCTTTTGCCAAGTCTCCGCCTTTCTTTTCCACCTTTAAAAACAACTCAGCTGCTTTATTATAATCCTGCGGGACTCCTCTGCCATCAATATAAAGGTCCGCCAAAACATACTGTGCGTCAACCATATCGTAAGCTGCCGCCCTCTTTGCCCATTTTGCAGCTTTTTCATAATCTTGTGGTACTCCAACACCGCCATAATACATGACAGCCAGCATGTTTTGAGCTTCAGGATAGTCTTTTTCGGCAGATTTTTTCAGCCATTCGGCAGATGTCTCATGGTCTTCTTCAACACCAAGTCCGTTCAAATAAAGATCGGCTATATTGTATTCAGCCTCAGCATTGCCTTTTTCGGCAGCTTTCTGGAAGCATGCCATTGCCTCGGTGTAATTCTCGTTTTCAATATGGTTCTTGCCTTGTTCAACAAGCTCTTCAGGCGTCGGGCCGCATGCCGTCAGTCCAAAAACGGCAATCAAAACGATAAAAAGGAGTCTTTTCATGATAAAAATGTATTTGAACTGCAAAATTAGGAAATGATTTCGGGAAATGCAAGAAAAAAAAATGAGATTCCTCGCTGCGTTCGGGATGACAACGGGTTAAATTATCGCCACGATACCTGTTGCCAATATTGCCAAGGCAGATGCTATGTTTAGCAAACTATTTATGAGGAGTTTGGTTTGTGAGAATTTGGTTCCGATTCCGATGAGACCCCAGATTATGGATAATCCTATTAATAAAATAGGTGTGGTTTTGCCAAACAAAGGCAGAAACGCCTCACCGGCAATCAATCCGGCTATCAAAGAGTTGACACCCAATGCGATGGAAAGGATTATCAGCTGTTTTGGTTTGTCGATAAGGAAAAGGTTCTTTCCGCTTTTGATTTTCAGCGTGTCAGTCATCATCCTGAATGCTATCATGAAACAGATGATGAGCACGATGACCTTAGCGAAGCTCTCGAAACGGTGCATGAATGTGCCGCCGAGCAGCGAGCCGAGCCAATACATCAGCCCCTGCCCTGCCGCCAACGCGCACACAAAAAGCATGTTGCGCCACCAACCACTGCGTTTCTCTATGTTAAACGCAGTGGAGGCAGTGCATATACAAAATGTCAATGAAATGACAAATACGAGATTCATTTATTTCAAACGTTTGAACTGGCATGTGAAGTGACGCATGAGTTCAGCTTCCCAGGTGATTTCCAGACCACGTTTGATGGTGTCGCGGCGGTCGTAGACGTTCTTCAGAGCGGCTGCGATGACATCCATGTGGTTGTTGGTGTAAACACGGCGTGGGATGCAGAGACGCACGAAGTCGTTGCCACCGAAACGGTTCTCACGTGTGACAGGGTCACGGTCGGCGAGGACGTAGCCGATTTCGCAAGCACGGATACCTGCCTCGAGGTAAAGCTCGCATGTCAAAGTCTGTGCCGGGAACTCTTCCTTAGGGATGTTGGTCAAAACCTTGTCGGCGTCGACGAAGATGGCGTGACCACCTGCAGGACGCTGGTAAGGGATGCCGTATTCATCCAATTTTGCAGCGAGGTAATGCACCTGTTTGATACGTGTCTCGACCATTTCGAATTCGATGTTTTCCTTCAAACCGACTGCGAGGGCGTCCATATCACGGCCGTTCATACCGCCGTATGTGAGGAAGCCTTCAAACGGGATGCAGAACAACTTGGCGCCTTCGTACCAGTCTTTCTTGTTTGTTGCGATGAAGCCGCCCATGTTGACGAGAGCGTCTTTCTTTGCTGACATTGTCATTGAGTCGGCATAGCTGAACATCTCTTTCACGATCTCGCGGAGGGTCTTGTTTTCGTAACCTTTCTCACGTGTCTTGATGAAATAGGCGTTTTCGATGAAACGAGCACTGTCGATGTTGACCGGCACACCGTATTTATGACAGAGTTCGCAGGTCTCGCGGATGTTCTGCATGCTCACCGGCTGACCGCCAACGGTGTTGTTAGTCACTGTCAATACGAAGAACGGGACGTTGCCTTTGTTTTCTTTCAGGATCTTCTCGAGCTTGTCGATGTCGACATTGCCTTTGAAAGGAGCTTCGAGCTGTGTGTCGTATGCCTCACGCACTGTGACGTCGATAGCGAATGCCTTACGGCTCTCGATATGACCTTTTGTGGTGTCGAAGTGAGCGTTTCCCGGGATGATCTGACCTGGCTTCACGAGGTAGCTGAACAGCACGTTCTCGGCTGCGCGGCCCTGGTGTGTTGGGATGACATATTCGAAACCGGTGAGTTCGGTGATGGTGTCTTTCATGTGATAGAAAGAGCGTGCGCCGCCGTAGCTCTCGTCGCCCTGCATCATTGCTGCCCACTGACGGTCGCTCATGGCACCTGTACCTGAGTCGGTGAGGAGGTCGATGTAGACGTAGTCGCTTTTCAGCATAAACACATTCTGATGGGCTTCGTTGAGCCACTTCTCACGTTGTTCACGAGTGGATTTCTTAATGGGTTCGACCATCTTGATTTTCCACGCTTCTGCAAATGGTAATTCCATAATTCAATATTTAAGATTTAAAAATTCAAAATTTAAAATTGCATCTTTTCAAAAGGTTTGCAAAGGTACTACTTATTTTTTGATTGGCAACATTCTTTAGCTAAAATTTACTTTCCCACTCTTGCCTCCACGACGTTGATGACATAGTCGCCGAGTTTCTCGCAATCGGTTACAAGGTCGGAGAACATGGTGCCTACGGCGTAGTCGTATTTCTGTTCGTTGACGTTGCGTACGTTCTCGTTTTTCAGCATGTGACGCATTGCGTTTATCTCGTTTTCGATGCGGAACGATTCATTGATGTCGTGTTCGGTACGGTGTCCTATCATGATGGCGTTCATCTGAGTAAGCGCGTCGTCGCACGGTTTCATAATCTCGCGCAGGCTCTTATACTGCCACTGGGTGAAACTTTTCCCCGACTCCATCCTGCGCCGCAATGTCCTCGCGATGTTATAGCATGCGTCGCCGACGCTTTCCAGCTCACTGATTTCGCGCATCATCTGCCTGATTTTCACCTTCGTGTCAGCACTAAGATGGTCGAAACTCACCTGTTCGATATATTTTGCGATAGCTATCTCCATCTGGTCGGAGACATCTTCCTTATTCTCAATGCTGGCAAAGGCTTCCGCGAATTTGCCGTCGTTTTTCTCGTTGAGGAGCAGCCGCACTTTGGCGAACATGTCCTGCACGAATAATCCGAATGAGGCGGTCTCTTTCTCCGCCTGAAGCACAGCGATTTCAGGTGTTTGCACGAGTCCGTTGCCGATATATTGCAGACGTACGGCCTCTCTCTCAAATTCTTTCTTGTCTTTGATGGCCCAGCACACCACCTTCTCGATTTGCGGTATAAATCCGATGAGGATGACGGTGTTTGTGATATTGAAGCATGTGTGGAACATAGCCAGGACCACGCTCAGTTTAGCCGGGTCGGAGACGCCTTGCTCGTAGCTCACTATGGAGCACACCATGTCGATGAACGGATGCAGCACTATGAGCATCCAGAACACGCCGAAGACGTTGAAAAACATATGTGCGAAGGCGGCTCTGCGAGCCTGTGTGGAGGCTGTGAGCGCCGCGAGGTTTGAGGTCACTGTGGTGCCGATGTTCTCACCCATCACCAATGCGATACCCTGATATATCGGGAGTGCGCCGCTGGAGCATAGAATCATGGTGATAGCCATCACTGCCGCCGACGACTGCACGCACATTGTGAGAACGCTTCCAATGAGCAGGAACAACAACGTGGTCCAGATGCTGTTGGGATTAAACGACGAGAAGAATCCGAGCACTGCCTCGTTCTCGCCGAGGTTCATCTGCACGCCGGTGGCACGAAGTGTGCCGAGACCGAGAAACATGAAAGCGAGACCGAAGAGGAAGTCGCCGAATGTGGCACGACGTTTCTTATAGATGAGAATCATCGCGATGATGAAGACCGGCCACACGAGGTCGGTGACGTTGAACGAAAAGCCTGCCGACATAATCCAGGCGGTGAGTGTGGTGCCGATATTGGCTCCCATAATCACTGAAATAGCCTGTCCCAACGTGAGCAGCGACGCGTTGACGAACGACACCGTCATCACTGTGGTGGCAGTTGAGCTCTGTACCGCTGCGGTGACGAGGACACCGGTGAGCATTCCCGTAAAACGGTTTGTTGTCATCTTGCCGAGGATGTGACGCAGCTGCGGTCCGGCCATCTTCTGCAACGCCTCGCTCATCGACTTCATACCGAAGATAAGAAGTCCCAATGAGCCTAACACCGTGAAAATCAACATAAAAAGATTTGGAGAAGTATCCATTTACTCAGATTTTATCTGGTACAAAATTACGAAAAAATCGTATCGGTTTTTAGAATTTTTGAAAAAATCTACTTCACGAATTTTCCCATCTTAACATTTCCGCTAAAGTCAACAGCCTCAACGAGATACGTGCCGACAGCAAGTTTCGTAATGTCGACTTCCACAACATTCTGGCCTTTCACGGAGACTTTCTTCACCGTCTGCCCTTTCATATTGAAAACTCTGATTTTCTTAAATCCGTCAGACTCAATTTTTATCAATGATGTGGCCGGAACGGGATAAATTTTCAAGGAATCGTTGTCAGAAATCTCAGAAACAGCGTCAAATCCATAGGTGTCGTTGCCGTCGGTGAGCCATTCGATGCTGAAGTTGTAGAAAGCGGTGGAATAATTACCCATCTCGCCGCTTGGATTTTCCTCAACGTAGAGGCCGATGGTGCCGTCGGGAAGCACGCAGAGCGACGAATATGCCGAGCTGTAAGGCACTACGGTCTTGCTCACAGGCCAAGTCTCGCCTTCGTCGTAGCTCACATACACAGTGACGTCGGTGCGCTGGGTGCCTTTCGGTACCGAATGAAGCAGGCGGTTCTTGTTATGTCCTTGATTTACAGAAGTGTAACGAATCAAATCGCCGTTGCAGGCAGGTGCTATGATGTCGTTCCACGATGAGACGTTCGGTCGCCATGTCTGTCCGCCGTTTGAGGATATGTTATACCAGCGTTTTCCGTTGTGTCTGATGCTCATGAGTATGCGTCCGTCGACAAGTTCCGTGACTTTTGCCTCGTCGCCCCCTGTTGAGGCGCGACCCGAGACCTGCCAAGTGAGTCCGTTGTCGTCGGAATAGACAGCGTAGTTACACAAAGACTGTGCCGAGCCTTCACGTATTGCAGCCACGAACATGATACGTCCTGTCGAGGTGAGCAGTCCGTTGCCTGAGCCGAAAAACGAGGCGCGCCATGTTTGATGTTCAGGAATTATGCAGTCGTCACCAAAGATGAAATTTGTGATGTCTTCAGGTTCCGTCCACGTCTGGCCGTTGTCGTAGCTATAGCATTTGTAGGAACGTATAGGTTCACTTGGCGTCGAGTTCCACAGTCCCACTCCGCCCACGAAGACAGCGATGAGGCCGTTTTCGTCGTTGCTCCAAGCGAGTGCACAGTCGCCGAAGCCATGGTTGACGCCGGTGCCTTGCGCTATTGTATACGGCTCGCTCCATGTCTGGCCGCCGTCGGTGCTGCGGTTACATACGATGTCGATATCCTGAGGCAGGTCGCCCTCATTGAATTTACGTTTGTCGGTGACCGCCACTATGCTTCCGTCCTTGGCGGTGATGACGGCAGGGATGCGGTAGTTTGTCGAGCCGTAGTCACCAGGATGGTAAAGCTCGGTACGTGTAAACAGAGTGTCGTTCTGTGCATAGACTGCGACAGCCGTCATAATTGTCATCAGAATGATGATAAGGAGTTTTTTATTCATATATTATCAAGTCAAATAATCAGTCAAAAACTATTTTCTACGCACTCCGCGACGCACCACGGTGGCAGGGTTGCCTGACAGCACCGTGAACGGCTCCTCATAACGTCCTGTAAGACGCGTTCCTGCGGAAACAGTGGTATTGGAAGCAAGCTGCACGCCTTTGGTGATTATTGCGTTGCATCCGATCCACACATTATTGCCGAATACTATGGCGCGGTCAGGATTGACGACATTGCCTTGGAGGTCGACGAGGTCATGCTGGTCGGTATCCATAACGGTGCAGCACCACGAGAAACGCACAGTGTCGCCAAATGTCATCTCTTTGTGGCATATCACGAGAGAACGGGGACCTATGTTAAACTCATTTCCCATAGTGAGCCGAGCCCCTTCGGACACTTCCACACTGCTGCCGGCGCCTATCTTACAGTTGCCACGTATCACAAAAGTGCCGCGAATATTAAGATGAGTGTTTTCATGGCGCCAGTTGGTGCCCTCATAGACGTCGAAGCCTATCTTCACAAGCCCGATCCGCAAGTCATCGGTATCGAAGACCACTTTGCCCGACATAGATTCTATTTTTGTTTTGTTAGAGATCAGGATGGGAAGCTTGCGCGCCTGCGACCAAGGCAGAAACCTGAAGTTAAACCATACACTCCGCGGAAACGCCAGAAACAAACGCCATGCCTGTATACGTTTTTTACGATGCCTGTAGTTCATATTATCATATTACACCAGCGCAAAAATACAATTTTTTCTTAATTTTCGCAAAAGTTTAAAACTTTTTGTAATTTTGCAGTTACTTATAACTTAAAAAAATAAACATCATGAAAACGTGTAACAAGTTTTTCGCCGAGTTGTTCGGCACATTCGTTTTGGTTTTCGGAGGTTGCGGCACAGCACTCTTCGGACATGTAGGTTTTCTTGGAGTAGCTATCGCATTCGGCTTGACCGTTGTGGCGATGGCATACGGCATCGGTCATATCTCCGGCGCACATCTCAACCCGGCGGTAAGTTTCGGCGTGTGGGCTAACGGTCGCATGTCGTTCAAAGAGATGCTCACCTACTGGGCAGCTCAGATTATCGGCGGTATCATTGCAGGCGCATTGTTGCTCGTCGTTTGGAAGTCAGCAGGACTTGGTCAGACAGGCGTTTTCGCAGCTAACGGTTATGGTGAAGCCTTTATGAAGGCTTGCGACGGTCCTAACGCAGGATACATGTCAGTGTCAGCAGGCGGCGCATTCCTTATCGAGGCATTGCTCACCTTCGTATTCCTGATGGTCATCCTCGGCATCACCGACAGCCGTCATGAGAACGGTAAGTTCGGCGGTCTCGCCATCGGTCTCACCCTCACGCTCATCCACCTCATCAGCATCCCGTTGACAAACACCTCTGTCAACCCGGCACGTTCACTCGGCGTGGCGATTTTCTCAAACAGCCCTGTCAAAGAATGGAGCGCATGCGGTCAGTTGTGGCTGTTCATCGTGGCACCACTCGTAGGAGCTTGCCTCGCAGGATTGGCATACAAATGCATCATGGGTGACTGCTGCTGCAAAAAATGCGAGAAATAGCTATGATTAACGATTTCATTTACGACATCCCGGTAAGGGTATATTTTGGCAAGGACCAGCTGCACCATTTAGGCGCTGAGCTGAAGAAATACGGCAAGCGCGTGCTGATGACCTACGGTGGCGGCTCGATTAAGAAAATCGGGCTTTACGACCGTGTGGCAAAAGAGATTAAAGACGCTGGCTTGGAGCTCTTCGAGCTGTCAGGCATCGAGCCGAACCCACGCATCGACTCGGTGCGCAAGGGCGCTCAGATGTGCAAGGAACATAACATCGACGTGTTGCTCGCTGTCGGCGGCGGCTCGACCATCGACGCCACCAAGCTCATGGCGGCAGGCGCCTGCGTCGACCACGACCCGTGGGACTTCCTCGACCTCAGCAAACGCTCGCCTATCGAGAAGGCTTTGCCTATCGTGACGATTCTGACGTTGGCGGCGACAGGCTCGGAGATGGACATGGGCGGCGTCATCAGCAACCCTGAGACTAAAGATAAATTAGGTCGCCTCGCTCCTGCCATGCTGCCTAAGGCGTCGTTCCTCGACCCGACAAACACCTTCACGGTGAGCCCATATCAGACGGCATGCGGAGCCGCCGACATGTTATCGCATATCTTCGAGGTGTATTTCAACAACAACCTCGACCTTTACATGCTCGACTGCTTCATGGAAGGCATGATGAAGACCATCATCAAATATGCTCCTATCGCCATGCGTGAGCCTGACAACTACGAGGCACGCGCCAACCTCATGTGGACCTCTTCGTGGGCTATCAACGGCTTCATCGACGGCGGCAAACGCCAGCCATGGAGCTGTCACCCGATAGAACACGAGGTGTCGGCGATTTACGACATCACACACGGCCTCGGTCTCGCTATCATCACGCCACGCTGGATGGAATACTGCCTCGACGAGACTACTGTCGACAAATACGTGCAGTTCGGCGTCAACGTGTTCGGCATCGACGCCAAGTTACCGAAGATGGAGATTGCCAAGAAAGCCATCGCGGCGCTCAGCGACTTCCTGTACAACACCTTACAGTTGAAACGCACCTTCCCGGAAGTGGGCATCGACGAGACCAACTTCGCCATCATGGCAAAGAAATCGGTCAACGGAGGCACACTGAACGGATTCAAGCCGCTTCAGCAGAAGGATGTCGAGAACATCTTTAAGATGTGTATGAATTAAAAAATAATCTTCACAAACACCGGATAGTGGTCGGAAGGATTACGCCGGGTAGTGTTACTAAACCAGATTTCCTGCGGTGCGTCTGATGCCTTCAGCGCCTCGTCGGAAATCTGGTTTTTTGTCCAGTAGCTGTTGGTGAGGACGCCGTATGCCTCAACAGTGATTGCCGGTGACACGAAGACATGGTCGATACGGCTGGCAGTGAAATATTCTGTTTTGAAAGCGTTGAACGTGCCGTTTTCAGCGAAGCGGATGCGTGCGGTTTCGTAAGAATCTTTCAAGAGGCCTGAATCGGTGAAGATATTGTAAATCTCGTTAGTCTGGTCGACGTTGAAGTCGCCGGTGAGGATGACGCGAGCATCGTTTGCAATCTCTTGAATGCGAGCCACCACGAGTTTTGCAGCCTCACGACGAGCCACCACGCCCACGTGATCCATGTGCAGGTTGAAGAAATAGAACGTGGTGCGGTCTTTTTTCTTCTTCGCGTTCACTTGGAACTTGCCCCACGTGCAGATGCGGATGCAGGCAGCATCCCAGCCGAGGCCGGGTTTTTCCGGCGTCTCGCTGAGCCAGAAGTTGCCGCTGTCGAGGAGTGTCAGTTGGTCTTTTTTATAGAAAATAGCCTCGTGTTCTCCTCCCCTTTCGCCGTCGTCACGGCCAATGCCGATGTAATCATATCCGTCAAGGCCTTGCTGCAAATCTTGAAGCTGATTGTAAAGCACTTCCTGTGTGCCGAAGATGATCGGATTCATGAAGTTGACCTGGTCGCAAATCACCTGACAGCGCTTAGCCCAGACATTGCCGTTGACACTGTCGTTCCAATTTTTATACCTAATATTATATGATCCGACGAGCATTTCCTGCGCCGGGACAGCAAGCATCAAGATGATGAAAAGAGTGAGGAAAAGGAGTTTTTTCATGATTTATAGTATCTGTGTCGTGTGATTTTTCGTGTCGACTTTGCCGATCGCATCAATGATGATACCGTTTTCATCGATGACGTAGGTTGTTCTTAATGTTCCTTCTGTCACCTTGCCGTACATTTTCTTCTCGCCCCAGGCTTCGTAAGCCTTGAGAATCGTAAGGTCGGTGTCGGCAATGAGATGGAACGGCAGTTCATATTTCGCAATGAACTTCTGATGCGAGGCGGCGCTGTCACGGCTCACACCCAACACATTATAACCCAATGCGATGAAACGATTATAGTTGTCGCGGAGGTCGCATGCTTCGGCGGTGCAACCTGGGGTGCTGTCCTTCGGATAGAAATACAAAACAAGCTTCTTTCCGGCGAAATCGCTGAGCTTCACAATATTACCGTTTTCATCTTTACCCTCGAAATAAGGGGCTTTTTGACCTTTTGCTAACATAACTGATAAAATTTTTATTCTTTGTTCGCAAAAATACAAAAATTTCGTGTATCTTTGCAGAAATTTAAAAAGGATATTTGACATGGGTACTGACTAACATACATATAATTAAATGAACTTAAAAACAAAAGAAACCTTATTATTTTAGCTTGCTGTATAGCGAATCGGCAATGGTGCATTTTCATGCAGAAATGGATGACATTGACAATAAAGCTCACCCTCATCTTGATGTCAAAATTGAAGATCCAATAAGTTTGGTTAATTTTAGAGTTATTTTAGCCTACAAAGAGAAAGATTTTACAAAATCAGCAATATTTAAACGCAAATTAATCAGTAGTTCGATACCGACTGATTATGAGAATATCGAATCTGTCAATTTTAACAGTCAATCAAAAAGTTATGAGTATGTCCTGACCAATCCTGAAGTAGGATATTATTATCGTTTGGAGTGGAGTAAATAAGCATATCCGAAACAGACTATTTATTACCACCTTCCGGAAAAGCCGCCGCCACCGCTTCTGCCACCGCCGAACGAGCCTGATGAGCGTGAGCCCGACCAGCCTCGTGACGAGCCACCGTAGGAGCCGCCAGTAGTGACAGTACGAACAAGTTTCGGCGTGGTCTGCCTGATTATCTGTTCCTCGCCGCAGAACTGGCACACGTAAACAACCTCGTCGACACCACCTTTATAATATGTCGCCCTCTCGATTACTTTCACTTTAATCTGCTTCAAAGCGTGAACGCCACATTTCTGGCAGTCCTTGTATTTATTGTAGTTGGCGCCACTATCCACTTTCACAAAAGGATGACCTTGCACACAGTGCAGCGACACGTATTTCCTGATGTTATTTCCGGCCTCAAAAGTTTGTTTTTTAGAAAGTAAAACATCTTCACCTTGTGTCATGACGCTATGACATGTAGGACATTGCATATCAGGGCAGGCATTTTTCAAACGGTCGTATTTTTTATTATAATAGGCTCCGATCCATGGTGTTATGGCATTGAGAATCAAGGTAGTTGTATTTGTCTTCGCTGTTTCGTACACTTTTTTGGGGTTCAGTGAATCTTTCGCCACTTTGTTAGCCATCTTTAAGGTACGGACGTTATGACGCCAGCAAATCCAAGTGAGATAAACGACTACAGCCACCGCCGCTACCCAGTTGTTGACGTAAAGTTCTTCCTTGCCTGCCATAGCGACAGTGATTATCGATGCGCACAGTACGAACCACACCATGCCTGAGAAACCGAAAGTGAGGGCGCGCGAGCAGCCATTGCCCTGCCATGGCGAGCCTGTCCAGGTGTTTTTGAAGTCGTAGATATAGCTCACTCCGTCGACATCCTTGATAGTGTAAGAATCTTTGATTCCGGTGTTTCTGGCTTGTTTATCATTGGCCCACGAATACAGATAATACAATCCCGCCACTATAGGGAGGCTGAACATGATAAAAATGGTCAAAAGATAAAAATCGCTCATTGTCTCCTTGTCTCTCTCGGCAATAGCCGTATTGTACACATCCTCGTCGGGCAGCGTCTCTATGAGATCCGTCGGCACACTGCCCCCAAAAACTTCGACTATGTCGAGGACACCTGCATAAAGTCCGCCATCGTAGTCACCTTTTTTAAAATAAGGTTTTATCGTATGGTTGAAAATCTCGAAACACTTAACGTCGGTCATCACCGGCTCGATGCCGTAGCCTGTCTCAAATTCCAATGCATGCTGGTCTTCGACGAAAAGCAGCAGCATACCGTTATTCTTGTTTTTGTCGCCTATTCCCCAGTGTGCGAATAATTCAGTGCGGAACATTTGCGGATCCTCGAAGCCGATGCTGTTGAGTGCCACTATGAACACGTCGGCGGTGTCCTGAATGGCCGACAACGCGGTGTTGATACGCTTCTCGGTCTCAGCTGATATATATCCGTCAGGGTCGGAGACGTGGATAAAATCACCTTGAATGCGAGTATTCGGCACTTTCTCAACTGTCCAGGCATTTTGAGCAGAGACGCTTATCGTTATAAGCATCGTGAAAAACAAAAACGACAACAACCTTTTCATAGTTCAATATTTTCGGTTCAAAATTACAAAAAAATCAAATTCCTTTGTTTGATATTATAAAATTTGTATATTTGCAGACTAATCCTTAAAAAAATCTATATGAAAAAGAAAATTACAGTATTCATGCTGGCTATTATGATGGTAGCTACAGCAATTTTCACTATCGCCTCTTGCTCAAAAAGCGACAGTAAAAACAACAATGCCGGCAACAACGCTAATATTGTCGGGAAATGGCGTGGAACCACTGACGACAGCGTAATCACTCTGGATATTAAAAGCAACGGAACCGGTGTGGCACAAATCAAATATGAGGACTATTACTATGGCACTTCCACATATACGGTTAATTTCACATATTCCATTGATGATGACGGCACTCACGGAACAGCAATAGCAGCAGTGTCTTCATACTATTATTCAACAGAATACGAGACTTATTCTTTTGCGCTCAACGGTCCTAATCTCTACATTTATGAAGAGAGTGCGTATTACGGGTCTCAGATTATATGTATGTTTACAAAAATATAAAGTTCATAATGTTCAGTCTGACAGCCTGCCTGTTGTCGTCCGACACTACAAGCGGGCTGTCATTCCATATGCTTACAGCCCCAATAACGACAGTGTGCCTGCTAAGCATGATGAGTTGTTTTCTCCCCAAAATTCCGCGCATAATATTGGAACTATTATTAGGCGAAACCATCATATTACTGTGTCTCATCGACTGCTATTGCCAGATTTTCTTCGACTCACCGATAAACCCGCAGCTCCTCTCTGTCGTAATCAACACCGACCTACGTGAAGCAGGAGAGTTTTTAGCCACTTTCATCGGATATCACGTGTTTCTCAAATGGCGAATAACATTGTTAGTATTACTGGCCTTATTTTTACCCATCTCATATATACCAAAAATCGATAATTTTTTCAACACACTTAAATTCAACAAGTTATCTAAAATTATAATTTTATTCGTCATTGCGATTTGTATTATAGTTGAGATAAGGCCTTGTTACAGATATGCGCAGCTTTTCAGCCCTAAAACCGACATTCAAGCGACCGAGGGACTGATTTTCAGACAGCATCACTATGAGATGTCGACGCCGATGCATCGTATGATTTTCGCCTATCACACGACAAAACAGGCAAAAAAAGCCCTAATTGGCATACAAAACATCACTATGCAGGCGGAAATTGACAGTTGCACGCACATGTCGCCCCACATCGTACTTATCATAGGCGAAAGCTACAACAAACATCATTCTTCGCTCTATGGTTATCCTATCGCGACTACGCCTTTGCAGCAAAAAAGGTGGGAAAACGGAGAACTTTTTGTTTTTAAAGATATTGTAACACCTTGGAACATAACGAGTAACGCCATTTTAAGCATATTCTCGCTTTGGGAGTCGGATTCAAACGGCAAAATCAATGATTATCCGCTGTTTCCCGTGCTGTTCCGACATGCAGGCTATCGCGTAAATTTCTTCTCCAACCAACTCGTTCTGCGAGGGTTCAACAAAGGTGTGACAAACCGGTCAGGAAACTATTTTCTTGCCGACAGCCAACTCAGCAACGCCATGTTCGATTTCAGAAACAGATACAAAAGCAATTATGACATGATGATTGCAAATCAAATAAAAAATCACGACAACGACTCCTGCCATCCGAAATATTCTTTGGATATCATACATTTGATGGGACAGCATTTCGAGTATGAGAAACGTTATCCGGAAAAAGAAGCGCAATTCTCTGAAAATGAATATATTACCAGAAATATCAGCGATGAAGCGAAAAAAACAGTGATGCATTACGACAACGCCACTTTTTATAACGACAAAGTCCTTGATGAGTTGATTTCGATATATGGAAATGAAGAATCCATTGTGATTTTCATCTCCGACCATGGCGAGGAAATGTTTGACGATCTGCAAGTCAGCGGAAGGCTTTTTCAAGAGCCGACATACGCCATAGCACACCAAGAATATGAAGTTCCAATGTGGATTTGGTGTTCAGATATTTATCGCTCAAAACATGAAGATATTGTAATAAATATCAAACAATCGCTTGAAAAGCCTTTTGTAACCGATGGTATTCCTCAAATATTACTTTATCTTGCCGGAATATCCTCTGAATGGAACAATGAAAGTCATAACCTCTTGTCTCCCGACTATCAATGTAAAAAAAGGATAATCAGTGGCTATGTAGATTACGATTCTCTACATTAATCTTTCGAAAAAATTATAAAAAAACAACCCGCCTCACTTGAGGAAGTTTAGAAAATGATGATTAAAGACGATAGCATTCAAATTTTTCTTACTTTTGCACCACTAAAAAATATATTAAAAAATATCATTTTCAAATGAAAAAATTCCTTTTAACTATTGCGACTATGGCTATTATCGCTACCGGATGTCAGCACAAGGCTAAACAGACCTCGGGCATCGACACCAACAACTTCGACACGACAGCACGTCTGCAGGACGATTTCTATCAGTATGCATGCGGCGGCTGGATGAAAAACAACCCGCTTGACGCGGAACACTCACGCTACGGCGCCTTCGACGTGCTCGCCGAAAACGCACAGAAAGATTTGCGCGACATCATCGAGACCGTCAGCAAAGAGAAGAATCCTGAAGGCTCTATAGCTGAAAAGATAGCCATGTTCTACAACATCGGCATGGACAGCGTGCGTCTGCAAGAGCAGGGTGCGGCTCCTCTTATGCCTTACCTCGAGAAAATCAACAGCATCAAGACACATGACGACGTGTGGAAAGCATTGCTCGAGATGCATCATCACGGCGGTTTCGCACTCTTCGCAGTGTTTGGCGAAGCCGACACCGACGACGCCAGCATGTGCATCGCATGGGCTTACCAGAGCGGGCTCGGACTCGGTGACCGCGACTATTACCTCACCGACGAAGGCAACAACGTCAACATCCGCAAAGGCTATGTCAATCTGATGACAAAAGAGTTCACCATGACAGGCTTCGACAAGATGAGCGGCATAGAGGCCGGCAAGATGGCTCAGATGGTGATGGACTTCGAGACACGTCTCGCCAAGGCACAGAACACACGCCTCGAGAACCGTGACCCACAAGCCACCTTCAACCGCTTCACCGTCGAGGAAGCCATCGCCATGACACCTAACATCAACTGGAAAAACTACTTCGAGACGATGGGCATCATGGACGGCATGCAGAGCTTTAACATCGCCCAGCCGAATTATATGAAAGAGGTTAACAACGTGCTCAGCGACACCGATATCGACGTCTTCAAGGCATATTTCGCATGGAACGCCATCAACGGAGCCGCCAGCTACCTCAGCGACGACTTTGTGGAAGTAAACTTCGACTTCTACGGCAGACAACTTAGCGGCCGTGAGCAGAACCGTCCCCGCTGGAAACGTGTCACCGCCAATGTTGACGGCGCACTCGGCGAGGCTCTCGGACAACTATACGTCGAGAGATACTTCCCGGCAGAGGCCAAGGCACGTATGGAGACACTCGTGCAGAACCTCATCACAGCCCTCGGACAGCGTATCGACATGGCTGAATGGATGACTGAAGCCACCAAAGCCAACGCACACGAGAAACTCGGCACAATATTAGTGAAGATAGGTTATCCTGACAAATGGCGCGACTACAGCGGATTGGAAATAAAATACGACAGCTACTTCGCCAACGTGATGCGCAGCAATGAGTTCGACATCGCTTATATGTTCAGCAAAATCAACAAGCCTGTCGACCGCGACGAATGGGGCATGACACCTCAGACCGTCAACGCTTATTACAACCCGACGACCAACGAGATTTGCTTCCCTGCCGCCATCCTTCAGCCTCCGTTCTTCAACATGAACGCTGACGAGGCTGCCAACTACGGTGCCATCGGCGTGGTAATAGGCCATGAGCTGACACACGGCTACGACGACCAGGGCCGCCAGTATGACAAAGACGGTAACCTCAACGACTGGTGGACAGAAGAAGACGCCACCAACTTCGACAATAACAAGCAGGTTCTCATCGAGGCATTCAACAACTGCGTCGCCGTCGATGACCCTGAACTCGGTCTCATCCACGGAAACGGCGAACTCACACTTGGCGAGAACATCGCTGACAACGGCGGTTTGCACGTGAGCTACCTCGCAATGCACAACGCCATGGCAAAGGGTCAGGTAAACAAAGAGATGATGGACGGCTTCACTCCTGAGCAGCGTTTCTTCCTCGCCTATGCAGCGGTGTGGGCAAGCAACATCAACGCCAAGGCAGCCTTGCAGCTCACACAGATGGACGTACACTCACTCGGACGCAACCGCGTGAACGTGGCACTTCCGCAGGTGACAGAATTCATCGAGGCCTTCGGAATTAAAGAAGGTGACGGAATGTGGCTGGAACCTGAGAAGAGAGTGGTTTTGTGGTAAAAACAAAAATTTATTGATAACTACTGTTATTAGTCGTCATTATCGAGCTGCCACCTTTCTACGAAAGCTGAAGGCTCGATAATTGACGACTAATAACTTAAAAAATAATGTAGAGACTTCCTATAGCATGTCTCTACATTTTTAATATCAATTCTGCCAGCAAGACAGCCGTTTCCTCATCATCGTCTTTGCCTTTCCAAGCCAAAATATAATTTATTTTTGCAGATTGTACATGGTATCCTTTTTCATCCCAATCTTTTAGTTCTGCACGTTTCTGTTTGGATAGATATGCCACATCTTCGCCTAATGCAGTTTTCAAATAACCATTTTTATACGTCAATGGCTGTCCGGCTCGCTGCATAAGAATTTGTTTCTTTTTGTCTTTAAAGAAATCAAGGAACACATCGCGATGTGTAAGTTGAAGAGTAAGCTCATCTGGAGCAGGATATAACATATTATCAAGTCTAAAATCGACCAATCTATAGTCGTATTGTTCAAAAAGTCCAGTGTTACAATGAATGAACAATTGTTTTTTTGCCCTTGTCATGCCAACATACAACTTTCTGATATCCTCGTCTCCATTTGTTTTAACACCATCAAGAAGCAGATAAACGGTGTCAAACTCACGTCCTTTTGATTTATGTATTGTTGAGACAAAAACTGTTTTAGCACTTTCGCCACAGAAATCTTCCATTTCCGATTCAAAAACAAAATCAGCAAGATCGCTACGGTATTTCGTTTTGTTCACGTGTTCAAAAGAGGCAAAAAACTCTTTAACATAATCCAAACAAGAGCTTTCGTGGTATACTTCCAATGTCTTTTGTTTTGCTTTTTGCCAACAATCTTCTGTAATTATAGGAGATTTTAAATCTTGGTCTATAATTTTAAGAAAATATTTTATTTCAGCTAGATTACCGAAACGGAATCCCTCAGCCGACTGTATCAATTTTGCATTAACGCCCCGTTTTATCAAAAGTCCGACAATACGTGCCGCTTTATCATTGGTGTTTGTAAGTACGCATGCACGCTCGTTTTTATATGTGTCAAGTACATTTTCAACCAACGGAATTTCAAGATGCTCTGATTCATATTTTGTTATCCTGACCAGCCCCTGATCTTTACTCATTGAGACACATGGTGATGACTTCATTCTACGAGATATCCTTCTTACAAACTGATTAGAGAAACTTACAATGTTTCGTGCACTACGATAATTCTCTGTCATCTCGTATTTGGTAGCTTGCATATCTGTAATGAACGACTGCATATATTTACCGTCAGAGCCTCTGAACTCAAAAATATTCTGGTCGTCATCACCCACGGCGATAACACGCATTTCCTCGTTATTATTCATCAAAGCACGCACGAGGGAATACTCGTCTTTGTCCATATCCTGAGCTTCGTCAATCACAAGCACTGCTTTGTTTATGCGACCTTGTTCAGCCTCGCCTTTCTCTATCAGTTGTGCCGCCTTTGCAACGACATCTTCGGAATCTTCAAGATTTCCAGTCTTTCCCAAAAGGTCAAAAGCGAACGAATGGAATGTCTTTATTTCAACGAAATATGCTGCATTGCCTATCAACTCAATTAATCTTTGTTTAAACTCTGTTGCTGCAGCACGCGAAAAAGTTAGCATAAGCAATTGCTCGTGTTTCACGTCTTCCATCAACAGTAGTGATGCCAGTTTATGTACAAGAACGCGAGTCTTTCCGCTGCCCGGGCCCGCTGCCACCACTATATATTTCGACTGTTTGTCGTTGATAATATCACGCTGTCTGGCAGAAAGTTCGCCAAAGAGTTTTTTATACTTTGCCGGGGTCATATTATGCTCTATTTCCGCAAGCCTTTCACCTTTGAAATATTTGGAGATGAACAACTTATAATCTATCTGGAAATAGTCTTTGACATATTGCAGAGCCGCGTCATAATCTCGAACCATCATATTGGCATACTCACCGACTATATGAATTTGCTGCTGTTTCTGCTTATAAAACTCGTCTAATTTCCTGTAATCATTGATATTGTAGCGATATTTTGCATCTTTCAGACGATTTACCTCCATCGCGTTATAAATCACAAGGAAACCGCCTTCTAATTTCAACGAGCCTATTTTCGAAAGATAAAGCAAAGCTTCCTCAACATCACCTATTTGATATTTCTCGTTTTTTGTAAACAAGTCGTTTTTCTGATGTTCAACAAACTCTTTATACAACGACGTTATCGAAAATTGTACAGCCGTCAAACTATTTGCATTATTTTCCTTATTTTTGTACAGATTTTCAATTATGAACCGGCAGATATCAATCCTTTTGTGGCTTTTTTTCAAAACTCCGCCCAAATCCTGACACAATGCTGCATTAATCACTCCATTTTCAGCATTTTCCCTCTTTTTAATATAAGATTTTATCGAAAGGAAATACAAAAGTGTTTTAATGTCTTTGACTGATGAAGCAATTCCATTAGCCAAAGCCTTCTCGTTCAATGTCTTATAAGTAAAACAGATATCTTCGTCAAGTGTAGTCAATATGAATTGTTCAAGTTTTGCGAACCTCTCGAAAATCTGTTTTGCTTTTGTTTCCGAATGTTCAATAAATGCTGAAATATCCTTTGAATCAGCCAAAATGCCTTCCTGACGCAACAGATTAACTGTATTTATGACCGTTTCTTTCGTCAGTCCCAACATATCAGCCAAATAATCCACTCTTGATTCGGCGTCATCGTCAATTGCTTCAGCGATATGTTTCTTTGAAATCAGGGATTTTATGATTCTGGCAGCGTTTTGTTTTTCATTATCATCGGCAAATAATTTTGATGATTCTATGCGTATGCGAGCCTCGTCCATGTTTTTCACCATTATACCTGTCGCAAAAACATGAGGCACGTTGAAGCCACGTTTCACGTATCCGGCTTCTTCAAGAGCTGCAACAGCCGTACGGACACGTGTCTCTACATCAGCGACCTCCTCATTCCATCCTGCCTGACGCGCAATCTCGAGAGCAGAGCAACAAACACGTTTCCGTTGTCGGGTAAAGTCTTTCACGGCCTTCCAAACCTGTTGTATTTCGCTGATACTCAATTTTGTCTGATTCAGAAGTATGAAGTGCTTGTCGAGGTCATTGTCGCTGTAAAGCACATAGCATTTGGCTTCAGTCTGCGGGTCGCGACCTGCACGTCCTGCTTCCTGCACGTAGTTTTCGAGCGAATCTGAAATATCGTAATGAATCACCAGACCGACATCTTTTTTGTCAACGCCCATACCAAAAGCCGAAGTGGCGACCATCGCCTTCACTCTATTGGCAATAAAATCATTCTGGTTGGCAATTTTGTCGTTGGAGTCCATTTTTCCATTAAATGGCAAGGCCGGAATACCATCCCTGCTGAGTTTATGAGCAAGCTCTATCGTTTTCTTGGTACGAGATGCATAAATTATTGTCGGACAATCATTTCCGAGCATCAAACCACGCAAAAGATTGTACTTTTCTTCTTCTGTTTCGGCATAAAGCACCGAATAATGCAGATTTTTTCTCGCTGAAGATGATGCAAAAATCTGCAGATTGAGATTCAATTTCCTTTGAAAATAATCGCAAATGTCGGTTATTACCTTTTGTTTTGCCGTTGCGGTAAAACATGACACCGGGATTGGCTTTTCTAATCGTTTTTTCTCTTGAAGATTATGAATAAAATCCCCGATATAGAGATAATCGACCCTGAAATCATGCCCCCAAGCAGAGAAACAGTGGGCTTCGTCGATGACAAATCGCACGACATTCCGCGAGACCAACAGTTTTTCAATTGTTTTCGATCGCAGCATTTCCGGCGAGATATACAAAATTGTCGCACTACCATTGGCCACACGTTCAAAAGCGTCAGCGCGGCTTATCGGGTCAAGCAAACCGTTGATAGTCACAGCTTCGGTAATGTTCTGCTCAGCGAGATTGTCAACTTGGTCTTTCATCAATGACTGCAACGGCGAAATAACCACCGTCAAACCATGAACAGCATGTCCCGCCATGATTGCTGGCAGCTGAAACGTCAGCGACTTGCCTCCGCCAGTGGGAAAAATAGCCAAAAGTGAATCTCCGTCAATAGCTGATTTTACTGCCTTTTCCTGCAAAGGCTCATCATCATAGGTACGAAACTCATCAAAACCAAAAATGCTCTTCAAGCCTTTATGTGCATCGAGTTTGTTTTTACAATAATCACAGTTTGAATCATGGCACGGCGTGTTGCATAGAAGCATCATCACATTTTCGATATAATGGAAATTATGAACAAGCCACGGTGGGGTCACAGAAACGCTGTCACCTGTTGAGAGCAACGCCAAAGCATACGCCAACTCGATTGGATGCCCGACAACAAGCACATCTAACGGACAGTTTCTGCAAATCTTACCTTTAAAAACATTAAAAATCTCTTCTATAACATCCTGAACATCACTATTATATCCTAAATATTTAAAAAATCCTACAAATTCGACGACATTTTTCAGCAGGCTATAATAAATCTTTTTCTGACCTTCGGGAAGAGCGTTGAATGCATTAACTTCATCGTAAAACAAATCCCGCGCCTTAATACAGTCATTGAATGGATTGTTGAATTCGTCGGTCTGCAACTTATCATCCTTCAATAATTTATGATAAGGTTTCTTTGGGAACAACAGAGGTGACAAATAAAGAGTATCAATAGCTTTTTTCTGCTTAATGCCAGAGATTTCCGACAAATATTTCAAATCATGATGAATGATATTATGTCCACAAACATATTCAGAATCAGCGATATAGCGCTCAAATTCATGTTTAGAAGCTGTATGAATACCTCTATCACCATCTTTTACTGCTCCGAAATCATGGATTTTTTTGTCATTCAAACCAACTTCTGTATCAACAAATACAATACCCGACATTTTGTTGTTTGCAAAAAAACCATTTCTGAAAACATTCAGATAATCATTTATCCTTGGCATTTCAATGTTTTACGATGATTGAAGTGCAAAAATAGGATAATTTTCAACAAAAAACAAATTTATTTTTCAAAGACAGCCTCAAATATCTCTCTAATCCCATCTTCTTCCTCAATCATCTGCCTCAGCTTCTCCAATCTCGCTGTGTTGGGCGATTCCGGAAACCAGAGTTTGAGATATCCGTTGCGGCCGTATTTCTCATGAAGATGCTGCATCATCCGTTCGTATTGCCGTTCTTTGGAGAGTTCAGGATAATGGTCGAGGCCATATTGTATGGTGCGACGGACTATCGTTTCCGGGTCGATGAAACGGTCGGCTTCTGCCACGATGCGGCCATAGACAGTGCGAGGCTCGTGTTTCGCCGAGGCGCGATGGTCTTCAGCGGCATCAGCCATAGTCTGAATCTGCTCTTCAGTAAACCATTTCCTCAAATTCTCATCCGATTTTATGATTTGCGCCGACACCTCATGATGACGCTCGCGACCATCGCAAAGACCTGTATCGTGGTACGCCGCGATGACATAAACCATATCAGCGTCAACGTCGAGATGCCCGGCAATTTCAAGACTCTGCTTGATTACCATAGCGACATGGTCACGACGGTGAGCCGCGTCGAAAGAATCGTAACGAGGGATGATTTCCTTCTCTATATAAGAAACAATGTCCGGATTAGTCGTCATTGGCCCAAAATCCCAACTTATTTCTTCACCGGGTCGCACGTCAAGCCTATTCCCAACTTCTTGAAGATTTTGCGGTCGACTTCAGGGAGCATCACCGTTGAGTGCACCTGACAGCCGTTGAGCTGCGGAAGCATTTCGAGCGACTTCTTGCAGTTCTCGTCCCACAACGAGAGCATCGAAAGTGCCACGAGGACTTCGTCGGTGTGCAGACGCGGATTCTTGCCGTTGAGGATGTCTACTTTCGTCTTCTGGATAGGCTCTATCATCGCCTGTGGGATGAGTTTAACATCATGGCCGATGCCTGCCAAGTGCTTGGTGGCATTGAGAATCAAAGCGGCGCTTGAGCCCAACAAGGCGCTGGCATGTGCCGTGATGATGGTGCCGTCTTCAAACTCGATGGCTGCCGATTGCTCGTTCTCCTGTTCCTTGCGTTCCTTGGCGGCAATAGTGGTCTTGCGGTCTTCAATGGTGATCTTCGCCTGCTTCATCAACAGAGCTATCTTATTCACCTCGTTCTCGCTACCCTTGCCTGTCGCGAGGTCACACAAAGCGGTGTAGTAACGTCTTATAATCTCGTTTTTCGAGGCGTTGCAGCAAATTTCATCGTCGCTCAAGCAATAACCGGCCATGTTCACGCCCATGTCGGTAGGCGATTTATATGGGTTCTCGCCGTAAATCGACTCGAAGATAGCATTCAACACCGGGAAAATCTCGATGTCGCGGTTATAATTCACTGCTGTCTCGCCATAAGCCTCAAGGTGGAACGGGTCGATCATGTTCACGTCGTTAAGGTCGGCGGTGGCGGCTTCGTAAGCTATGTTGACAGGGTGTTTCAGCGGAAGATTCCATATCGGGAACGTCTCGTATTTGGCGTATCCTGCCTTGATGCCGCGTTTATTCTCATGATACAGCTGGCTCAGACATACAGCCATCTTGCCGCTGCCCGGTCCCGGAGCGGTGATGACGACCAAAGGACGCTGCGTCTCAACATAATCGTTCTTGCCAAAGCCATCGTCTGAGTCAATAAGCGCCACGTTGTTAGGGTAACCCTCGATGATACGATGGTAATACACTTTGATGCCCAGTCGCTCCAAGCGGTGACGGTAAGCGTCGGCGCTGGCCTGACCGTTGTAATGTGTTATGACGACGCTGTTGACCATGAAGCCACGGCTGATGAACTCGTCACGAAGGCGCAATACATCTACATCGTAGGTGATGCCGAGGTCGCCACGCACTTTGTTTTTCTCAATGTCAACCGCACTGATGACGATGACGATTTCCGCCACATCGGCGAGCTGCAGCAACATCTTCAACTTGATGTCAGGCTGAAAACCAGGCAGCACACGACTTGCATGGAAGTCATCGAACAGCTTCCCACCAAATTCCAGATAAAGTTTGTCGCCAAATTTAGCGATACGTTCCTTGATGTGTTCCGACTGAATTTTAAGGTATTTCTCGCTATCGAAACCGTATTTCATAAGACTTAAGTTTTATCAGTTTTTCGACTTTTATTTAATCCAATAAACATAGTTTTCCTTACGTGGTCTGGCCTGCGGATAGTCGCCTTTCACGTAGCCGAGGATGCAGTTGCCGACGCCCACATAGTCACCTTCGATGCCGAGGTCAGCGAGGATAGCCTTGCCTTCTTCTGTCTCGAACACCTCCTTTGCGCGGTGAATCCAGCATGAGCCGAGACCTTTGGCATGAGCGGCATTGAGGAGGTTACCCATCACTAATGAGCCGTCTTCCATCCAGGTGAAGGCTGCGTTACGGTCAGCGAGAACGACCAAGACCACCGGAGCGCCGTAGAATGGGTCCATGTCGTTGTCTTTGCCGAAGACGCCGGCGTTCAGCTTGCTGAGTTTGTCGCGCACCTCACGGTTTGTCACCGCGATGATGATAGGGCTCTGTTTGTTCATACCTGTAGGGGCATAGGTGCCGGCCTTGCAGATCTCTTCAATCACCTCCATAGGAGGCATCTCATCGGTGTAGCTACGGATGCTGCGACGAGTCATGAGGTCTTCCATTGTAGTGTTCATTTTTTCAGTGTTTTGTGATTCCTTTTCACCGCAGCACGACGTCATTGTCAATGCCAATGCGATGATAATCAATGCATTATAGATAATTTTCTTCATATTAATATTTATTGACGTTGTTCCAATTCAAGCAGATATTGTTTCTTTTCGAGGCCTCCGCCGTAGCCTACGAGGTTGCCGTCGTTGCCTATTACGCGGTGGCAAGGTGCGATGATGCTTATCGCGTTAGCTCCGTTGGCGTTGGCGACGGCACGCACAGCTTTCGGGGCATCTATCCGTCGGGCTATCTCGCCGTATGAAAGCGTTGTCCCGTAAGGTATTTTCAGCAGTTCAGACCACACCTTTTTCTGAAAATCGGTTCCCACGAAAAAAAGAGGTATGTCGAACTCCATGCGCCTGCAATCGAAATACTCGTTGAGCTGCCTGCGGGCCATCTCTATGATGTCAGAAGTCTCGTCAACATACAAAGCTTTCATGATTCGCTGTAGCCGGAAGTCCGTCATGAGGCGGCGTTTCCCGTCAACCCAGTCGCACAGGCAAAGCTTTCCGTCAAACGATCCGAGAATCATCTCCCCACAAGGAAAATGATAGCGTTTTGTGTTGATGAAATTCCTGTTTTTCATGAGGCAAAAATAACAAATAATTTAATATCTTTGCACTTTCAAAATTAAAATATATGGCATTTACGTATGATTATCCGAGGCCGGCAGTTACCGCTGACTGTGTGGTGATTACGAGTGAAAAAGAGCCGAAGGTGTTGTTAATTCAGCGTGGCAACGAGCCGTTTAAGGGACAGTGGGCGTTCCCGGGCGGCTTCATGAACATGAGCGAGACCACGGAGCAATGTGCGATACGCGAGCTGGAAGAAGAAACAGGGTTGAAAGTTAATGAAATCAGACAGATTGGCGCTTATTCAAAAGTCGACCGTGACCCTCGCGGAAGGACTGTCACGGTGGCATATCTTGTAATCATTGACAAAGCCGAAGCCGTAAAAGGAGGCGACGATGCCGCCGAAGCGCAGTGGTTTTCGTTGTCTGATTTGCCGAAGTTAGCGTTCGATCATGAAGAGATCATGAATGACGCGAAGAAACTTTATTTGTCTTCATCACGATAAAACTCCCAAGTGTCAGTGTGACCGTCTGAATATGTGTAGCTCCAAACGAGTTCTTCTTTTGTCAGTTTCGCCAAGTTAAATTTGGTCTCGCGACCGATGCCGCCGCTCACTTTTTTAACGATACGCTCAGCGAGTTCGCGTTCTTCGCCGCAGCCATCTCCTTTAGCCTCAAGCAGTTCCATTCTGAAACTCGCTTCATCGCCAGCGAAATAGAAAGTCTCGTCTTCAACACGCCAACGGCTCGGACTGATGTAGTTAAACACCCAAGTCACAGTGCCGCCTTCGTTCAGCGTCACCTTATAAATCTGATTTGCCGAATCAAGAGCGCTGCCGTCGGGATAAAAATCCATTGTGCCGGTCTCGTGCACATCGACGTGGCCTTCAGCGATATCATAATTCCAGCCGTGTTGGTAATTGTAGTGACCGTCAACTTTGGGATTGTTGCAAGCTGTCAATAGGAAAGCAACAAGCATTGTTATAAGTAATCGTTTCATTTTTTCCAGCGTTTAAGCATCGGGAAATACTGCCGCATCATGTCCTTGTACTCTTCTTTAGTTATCGGCTTCGGCATGTTTTTGTTCACCTCGTCGACAAACTGAGCGCAGAACTCAATCATCTCATCCATGGTGCAGTCATTAGTGAACTTACCGTTCTGATAGCAGTACATACAGTAATCATCGTTCTTGCTTCCGTCGGCATTTGTCCCAAAAACATGTTCATTAAGCGGCATTCCGCAGCTCTGACAAAACTTCATTTCGTTTTCCATAGTAAGACCCAGAATTAATACCTCTCAACGAAATCAACAATAATCTTGAAGATAGGCTCGTAAGTGACAAAAATGCCGTTCTTGTAGGTGTCGTAGATAGTGTGATAATACTTGAAAGCATCGCCTTCCTCGTTTTCGAACAGGATACACGGCACGTGATGCTCGGCAAACGGGTAGTGGTCGCTGTTGGCAGCCAGCTCTCCCCTGTTCAAAGCCTCGAAATAGTGTTTCTCACCGTTGATTTCCTCCAACAAGGCGTATCCGCGGTTGCCTTCGTCGCTCGCCTCGCAGTACTGCACCGGATTGTTGTCGCCAATCATGTCGATGTTGAACAAATATTTGATATTCTCAAGCGGCACCGTCGGGTTATCGACATAATAAAGCGAGCCGTTCAGACCTGAGTCTTCGCCCGAGAATGCAATGAAATACATATCGTATTCTGGCTTGTTCTTAGCGTAATATTCCGCCAAGGTTACGATTGTTGCAGTGCCCGAAGCATTGTCGTTGGCTCCCGGATAATATACGTCTCTGCCAAGATTTCCGAGGTGATCGTAATGCGCCGTAAATACAAAGCAACTATCATGTTTCTCGCCGTTCACTTTCGCGATGACGTTGAAAAGCTCATAATCCTGCAGCCATTCGTTGTCGATATCCAATTTCACGTTTTTCACTCCTTTGATAGCCTCAGGAGTAATCCAAACGATAGGCTTGCCCATCACACGGCTACCGTATGCCTTGTAAAACTTAATCGGTGAAGTCCAGGTCTGGATGAATCCGCCAACCGAAGAATCCTTTTTCTGCAGCGGCTTGAATTCCGAATGTGTATACATAAACCAGAAATCGCACACAACCAAGCAGTTGGCGTATTCAGGTTTCGCCAGGTCGGCATACATCTTCTCAGCGTCGAAATTCAGCGTATCTACATGATACACAGGGAATTCGCCGTGTACGCCCGGAGAATATTCTCTCATAGCGAAATCAACGCCCGGAGTGAGTTTCTTGCCGTCGGCCCACATGTCCATCTTTCCGCAGAAGGTGTTGATGTCGATTTTAAAAGGCTGGCACACCACCTCGTCGGCACCGGCTTTCTCGAACTCTTTCACAAGATATCTTCCGGCCATGTTGGCGCCGTCCTTGGCATATCCCCTGCCCTGGTATTTCTTGGAACTGAGTTCCTTGACAATCTTTTTGTAATGTTTTAAATCCTGTGCCTGTAAAGACGAAGTGCACACCGTACCAGCGACGATGAGCACTAATAAAATAAGAAGTTTTTTCATTATAATTTATGCTTTGTTTTTTCTCAATGAGAGGAAGAACCCGTAACGTTCTCTGATGAACGAGCTGATGTGTCGGATGACTTTGCTTTTCTCAATCTCATCGATGGCAATGAGTATGCCGGTTTCCTCAACGTTGCCGAACCCTTCGTTGACAGCGGTGCCAAACACCCTCATCGTCTGTGAGAGTCCCATATACGAGTTGACCAACGGCGGTATCTTGGTGCCGAGGCGGCGAATCTCCCTGTTTAAAATCCTGTAGTCGGAGTTGAGTTTGTCTTCGCACAAAATCGCGGCGAGCTCGTCGAGGTCTGTCTCAATCTTGACAGGGTTTATCGGGGTGACAAGATTCTCTTTATCAGGGAAATGCTTGTTCAGGAAATAGAGCAGCATATCGCGGCCTTTTCTGACATACGACGGATACATCGTCATCTTTCCGAAGAAATATTTGATATCAGGCCAAACCACTGTGAGGGCGCCGAGACCGTCCCAGAGATTATCGAGAGCGAACAAGCTTTTCGCTCCCATGCGCGAGCTCTGGTAAGGCAACGACACAAACGAACGTCCCAACTCAATGGTGCTGTCCTTGTATTCGTTCAAAAACTTATCGCTGAAATGGAACATATGTCCTGTGGCAATCTTAGGCTGTCCGTCATCACCCATCTTCCAGTCGGTGCCCCGAAGGAAGCGGTAACCTCCGAGTATCTCTTCTTCGTCGGGATTCCACACCACGAGCTGTTCGTAGCATTTCTCGCATGTGTCGAATTCGTCGATGTCGGCCTCTTTTCCCGTGCCGCCGCCTGCATCGCGGAAAGCGATCTCACGCAAACGACCAATCTCCTTCATCACATTCGGCGCGTTGTGTGCCGTGATAATATAAATCTCGTTCTTGCTTTTGTTTGTGGTGCGGAGCATACGCTCAGGAGTAAGCTCACTCTTAAGCACTTCAACAGGAATCGGGGCGATAATTTGTTCCATTTTCATAACTCGTATACTATATCTTTGACCCACTGGGCCCATTCTAATGGTTTCTTGCTTTTGTCAAATGTCTGCCACGGGATAGGCTTTCCAACCGCGACACGGAAAGTTTGGTGCATGTTCTTGTACATCTCGTCGACGAGATACATCATCGCCAGGTTAAAAGGCAGAAATCTGTCGGAGAAGTTAGCGAGACGGTAGAAGAAGTGGGAATTACGTCCGCCGAAATGAATCGGCACTATATCACGCTGATACTCAACACTCTTGGTAATAAACGTCTTTTTCCATTCCAAGTCACGGATGACGCCTTTCTTACGGCGTGAGCACAGTCCGGCGGGGAACATCAGCATGTGGTTGTCGCTGCTGAAACCGGCCTCCACCATCTTCGGGAAGTCACGGCTCTGCTTGCCTGTCTTGTTGATAGGGATGCACAGAGGAGCCAAGCCCGGCAGATTCATCAAAAGGTCGTTGACAAGATAACGGAAACGTCCGTCGTAGTGCCGCCCGATGATGGAACCGAGAGCCACGCCGTCTTCGCCGCCCAACGGATGGTTGCTCACGAAGGTATACAGCCGGCCGTCGTCCTTGGCAGGAAGATTCTCCTCCCCAACAAGTTCGATGGTAGTGTCAAGATACTTCAGCGTCGCGTCAAGCCAGTCAACACCGACGAGGTCACGGCTCTCCCACAAGAAAGCGTTCACCTGGTCCTGATGTATGATACGTTTGAGCCACGACACCACAAACCAAGGCACAAATCTGGCCTTTTTGCCCATCTTGTTTCTCAAAACATTATCAATGTCAATCGTTTTCTCAGTAACTTCTACCATCTTTCATTACAAAACAACTTGCAAAGTTAATACAATTCCTTCAAAAAATGTCATATTATTTTTCATTTTTTTCAAAAAAAATTTTTTACTTTTGCAAAAATTCATTTTTAAATGAAAAGACCTCTTGTTGTTATAATCATATGCATGTTTTCAATGTTTATAATGTCGTGCGAGAATTCAAATGACAAAGCCATCCGGATGATGTGCGAAAATATTCATGCAGCCTACCCTCTCGCGACCTTGCAGGACATCTACAAAACTTGTTATCAGGACTTTTTCGGAGCCGAGCATCTCATGAACGACACCGCGGCGGCGCGACAGTACATACATTACGAGCTTGAACAATGCCGCGACACCGACCTCAGCCTCATGCCGAAACGCGAGCTCACAGGATTCCGCCATCGCTTCGCAAGAATAAACTTTTCAAATATAGTTGACGGCGAACTCACTGAAGAACAGATGGTTATGATGTTTGTCGGCGCCGCCGGAAAAGACAACGCATTCAGCGACGACTGGGCTTCAGAATGGAAAACCATCGAGAAAATCGCTTTGGAAGTCAACCCGGAATGGCAAGACCCGGAGCTTCAGAAAGAACTGACAGAAGCCGCTGAAAACCGTTACGCCGTGCGCCACAGCGAGGCTTTCAGAAACAATTACAACCCACATTACAGAATTGTAAGAAATTAAATATGAAAAAGATTTTCGTAATAATAATCGTATTATTATTAAGCCTCCCGGCTTCGGCACAGCTTAAGAAACGCATCCAACAATTCGACGATTTCATGGGTCGCAGATACTACGCGGTAAACTACGACACGACTTACATGATACGGCCGCCGCATTCAAGATGGACAATCAAACTCAGCTCCATCCTGGCCTGGTCAGAATACAAGATAACGGGACGACACACAGAAACCGAAACAACATTCAAATCGACACTAAAGAGCGATATAAATCCCACATTCAGCATCTCTTTAGGTTATTATGGCTTCGGAGCCAGTTTCTCGATGAGTTTCAACAACGACAAAGGCAAGAAATCCAACGACTTTGAACTCAGATTCAACTCTTACGGCAACGCTTTCGGTTTCGATGTGACGCTCAATCAGCTTCACAGTCTCAGCTGTGATTTTCTGATGAAATACGATGGCACGACTTATAAACTTATATTTCCGGAAAATTTCATAACCCAGACTAATTTTAGCGCGTATTGCTATTATGCTTTCAACAAGAAGCGTTTCTCTTATCCGGCGGCGTTCACACAGGGATACATACAGAAACGCAGTGCGGGAAGCTTGCTCGTCGGCGCCGCTGTGAACGTGAACATCACCGATGTCAGCAACATTGAAGAGCATCCTGAAGACAGCACATCAGTGCTTTATATAGTCAACTCGAAGATGGGACTTGGCTTAGGCTACGGCTACAACCTCGTGCTTCCGCACAACTGGCTCATACACGCGTCGGCGATACCGTATGTAATCTTCAGAGGCTACTGCTACTATCTTATCTATGGCGACCAAGACGAAAAGGAAAACGCGCACATACCCGAAGTGTTCCTTGTAAGCCGCTGCGCCGTGGTACATTCCTTCGGCAATTCAGGGCGGTGGTTCTTCGGCTTAACGGCACAGAACAACTTTTCAGAGATAGAATCAACCGACCTGACAACCCGACACACTCTGTGGGAGTTTATAGGTTTCTTTGGAGTAAGGCTGTAAGCTCAGGCAGTCTCTTCGAGATCTGCACCGGACGGCCGTTCTCGCTGAAACAATGCACGCTGCGTCCTTCACACACAAGACGCTCGCCTTTTCTCATAAGATAAGTGAACTCGAATTTCATCTCACTGAGATGACTGATGAACACCTCCACTTCGATGAGATCTTTGAAAGTGGTAGGATTCTTGTATTTGCACTCAACCGAAACCACCGGCGACACCACGCCCTCAGCCTCTATCCTGTCGAAACCGTAGCCGAGCTTGTCTAAAAAGTCGACTCGCGCCTCCTCCATGATTCTCACGTAATTTGAGTGATGCGTAATGCCCATGCGGTCGCATTCGTAATACTTTACTTCGTGTTTATAAAAGGTATGCATATTCTAATTTATTTGCAACTTACAATAAGTTCGCTGCCCGAGGTGTATGTGAAGTCATCGTCATACATCCTGCCGGTGTGCTCCACTTCGTCCTTATATTTCTTTGTCTCGCCGCGTTTTATGGTTTCCTTGATAGGACCTCCATTACTCAAGAAACACGATTTCACCACATACGTCACGCTGTCGTCGGTGACATCGGTAACTTCGAGATAAGCCCCTTCAGCGTTGATATGAAAATCGCCGTTGTATAAAATCACACCTTTGTTGTATTGCAATTTGCCTTTTTGGGCGATGAAAAGACATCTCACAGCCTCAGAATAGCCGAAACCATTATGACCTTCCGACACCATCAGAAACAGCGCTTTCTTACCGCCTTCAAGTTCGATGGTGTCAAAATCAAGGTCTCCTTTTTGCCACAACGCTGTGAATTTCACGCCATTGGCGAAGGTGTAGTTGCCAATTCCATTGAGGTATCCTTCAGGAAACTCACAGACATCGCCGTTCACCATCGTATGAACGCAAGGACCTACGAGACGGCCATCCTCAAACTCACCTTCAAAATACTCCTTGCCTTTGGCGAAGTTGCCGTCGTAGCCGTCTTTAGTAATCTTTCCGTGCCCATGGCGTTTGCCTTCCTTAAAGCCGCCTTCGTATTTCTCGCTGACAGTGCTGAGATGCAGTCCGCGTTGGTCGCTGTTGACCGACATGCCGTAGCCGTGCTCCTTGTCGTCGAGCCACTCGCCCTCGTATGTGTAGCTGTGACTCGCGCCGCCGCCCATCGAATATTTCGTGTATTTCCCCAAGCCGCAGCGTTTGTCGTCACGCCATTCGCCCTCATACTCAGCGACATAGCCATTCAGTTCATAGCTCATGTAGCCGAAGCCGTCTTTCTTGCCGTTTTTAAACTCTCCCTCGTAACGGTCACGGCGTCCGCTGCCAGTGTCGCTCGGCGAGTTCATGTAGCCCTTGCCATGCGGCTCTCCGGCCTCGTTCACCTCTCCCTCATAGCACGAGCCGTCTTTAAATCGGATGTTTTTTAGCATGTCAGACGTTTTTCTGGAATTTCCATCTCACATTCTGTGCAAGGAACACTGCCACATGATATGCAGGGATGTCGGTAACGTTGATGACGAAGTCGTAGTTATGTGCGTCGTAGCGCGACACTCCGGTATATTTCTTGGTGAATTTCTCGCGTCTTTCATCGATATCCTTAACCATCTTACGGGCTTCCGACTCGCTGAGGTCAAGTTTCTCGCAAAGGTGTTTCACTCTTGCGTCAAAGTCGGCGATAAGGAAAATCTTCACTGCATTAGGATAATCTTTGAAGATATTGAATCCGGCGCGGCCCACGATGATGCACGACTCTTTCTCCGCGATTTCCTTTAACATCTTCTCTTCGGCTTGATACATCTTCTTGGATGTCACGTTCTGATCGAAGCCCATATCGGCGTCAAGAATGTTTTTGTCGTACACTTTCACGCCAAGGATATTACCCAGTTCATGAGCTATTTCCCTACCACCCGTACCGAACTCGCGGTTGATGGTCACAATGATATTGTTGCTTTCCATTCTTTTTATTTTAAGTTAAAAACAATATTTCAAGCAGCAAAGTTACAACAAAAAATTAAAATCACAAATTATTTTTTAAAACGGCTCCACATGCACCGCCACATGCGTCTCTTTCCCGTATTTGCTTCTTAAGAGATTTTCAATCTCCGTCGCCTTGTCGTGAGCCTCGCGCAAGCTGATGTCGCCGTCCATCTTGACATGAAGCTCGATGGCGTAATGGTTTCCGATGCGGCGTGTCTTGAGATTATGCGGATTGCCCACATTGTCCAATCCCGACACCATATTCAATATCTCCTGCTCCACGCTCTCCGGCAACGCCTTGTCGGTGAGGTCTCCGATGCCGTCTCTCAACAGCTCGAACGCCACCTTACCGATGAAAACACCGACAACGACAGACGCTATCGGGTCGAGGATGACCCATTTCTGGCCGAGGAAGATAGCACCGCCGACGCCCACCAAGGTGCCTATCGAAGACAGTGCGTCGCTGCGATGATGCCACGCATTAGCCTCCAACGCCTGCGACTGCAGCTTGCGCGCCTTCACAATGGAATAACGGTAAACGGCCTCCTTGCTCGCTATCGAGATGACGGCAGCCCACAACGCCAGCATGCCCGGCGCCTCCAGCTCCTGCCCCTCGAAGAAGTCATCGATTGTCACGACACCTTTGCTGATGATGCCCACCGCCACGATGACAAGCACAAAACCGATAATCGTCATGGCAAGAGTCTCAAACTTACCGTGCCCGTATTCATGCTTCTTGTCATTCGGCTTGCCGCTGATTGTGACAAAAACCAGAACCACGATGTCAGTGAGGAAATCTGACAAAGAATGTACTGCGTCGGCGACCATGGCGGAGCTGTGTCCCAGCACACCGGCCACGAACTTCAGCACGAGCAGCAGCACGTTGACCACGCTGCCGATAATCGTGACTTTGAATATTTCTCTTGTTCTGGTCATATTGTTTCTATATAGAAACTGACCGGACGGAATCCGTCGTTGCAGCTTATCATAGCCGAATTCGGATTTTTCATCCAGCCGTCGTAAAAATTGCCGCGACCTGCCGCCAATTCCTGCACGAACCATCGCATCGACTCCCATGCGCTGTCGCACATCCCCTCAGGCTTCGCGCCATCGACGGAAATCCACGACTGCCCCTCGACAACGTCGCATGTATGCTCGATAGGATTCTCAAATTTACTTTGCAAATCCTCGTAATTCGCTTTCCTTATCGCGGTAATTTTGACATTCATTACTTATCCTTCTTATCTTTCTTATCCTTCTTATCCTTCTTCTTATCTTATCTGATAATTCTTCAATCTCTCAGTCGCCATCGCCTTGTATTTCGTCCCCGGTTTGCCGTAATTGGCATAAGGATAAATGCTGATACCGCCTCGCGGAAGGAAAAATCCGACCACCTCGATGTAACGCGGATCCATCAGTTTCACCAAATCGTTGAGAATGATATTGATGACATCCTCGTGAAAATCGCCATGATTTCTAAAAGAAAACATATACAATTTCAAACTCTTGCTCTCCACCATCTTCTTGTCGGGGATATACATTATCTTTATCTCAGCGAAATCGGGCTGTCCGGTAATCGGGCAGAGTGCGGTGAACTCAGGGCAGTTGAACTGCACCCAATAATCGCGTTCAGGATGCTGGTTCTCAAAAGCTTCCAAAACCTCAGGCGCATACGTCTCCGGAATCTTCGAATAGCGGCCTAACGACTGCAAATGTTCTTCTTTTCTATCCATTTGATTTAAAATTCAAAGATTTAAAATTTGAAATTCAATTATATTTTAAAAATATTATACGATATGTTATTGTCGTAAACATCAACGTTTTCGCGAGTTTTTACCCATTTCACCACTCTTATCGTCACCGGAAGGATGATAAGTTCGTAGGCGGTTTTGAGTCCGACCTGCCAAAGTACGAAACTCGGCATCTGGTCGAGCGGCACTATGCCTAACAAAGCCACCGGGAAGAAGATAATGGAGTCGCAAAACTCACCCAACAAGGTGCTCATGACGGCACGCAGAGTGAAACGTTTTCCAGCGTCGCGAACTTTCATCTTACTCATCACGATGGCATTGAGGAACGAGCCTGCCAAGAACGCCAAAAACGATGCCAGGACGATTCTCGGTGCGATGCCGAAGATAGCATGGAATCCGATGCCTGCCGGTGTTTCCTGCCACCAGTCAACACCCGGGATGATGTCGATAAGCCATCCGAGGATGACGAAGAAAAAGTTAAGTGCGAAAGCCAACCAGATGAGGGTTTTAGCCCTTCTGAAGCCCCACACCTCACTAACCAAGTCGTTAACGATGTAGCTGATCGGGAACACGAAGATAGCTCCGGTGAAGTTAGCCGGTCCGAATGAGATTTGTTTCGTGGCGAACAGATTCGCCGCCATAAGGCTTGTGGTAAACAGCGTCGCTAATATCAGAAAAAGCACGCTGACATGATGTGTTTTCTGTGTCATTTCTTGTTTTGTTAAAGGGGGTTGAGCAAGTACCCCTGGGTTAAATTTATAAATTAGGATATTTCTTTCTTATGTTAGCAGCTAAGAAATTCGCCACTGAGTCGGTCGAGAAATGCGACACGTTGATGACGAAGTCGTAGTTGCGTGAGGCTGTCGAGGATACCTCTGTCATAAACATTGACTCCGAGCAGTTTGCCCAGTTTATAAGCTATCTCGCTTCCTCCCGAGCCATATTCACGGTTTATTGCGACGACGAATTTGATTTTTCCCATTGTATCTAAAATTTTGCGTGCAAAGATACAACTTTTAGTTCAATTTTGTATTTTTGCATCAAATTTTTGCAATCATGAAAGCAACCTACTCACAACGTCTCATCAAACTCGCCGACCTGAATCATCACCAGACTTTTTTTGCAGGCCGCTGCTCTGAATATTTTTTAGAGAGCTCGTATTTCGCTGTAGCTCAATATGTTGACACCAAAGACACCGTGCTCCTCGTGCTTCACGGCATCGACTTCAAATTTCCTATTTTCGCAGGCGATATCGTCACATTCGAGAGCAAAGTCATCGCAGCAGGACGCTCAACATTGACGGTCTACACCAAGATGTACCGCAGCCGCGAGCCTGAAAAAGTGGCCGCCGATGGCTTCGCCACGTTCTCATATCTCGACGAAAACCATCATTCAAAGCCACACGGAGTGGTAATCACACCGGAAACGGAAGAGGAACGTTGGCTCAACCAGCAAGCCATCGAAGTGTTGGAAGATTCAAAACGCCGCGCTAAGGCGATGAACGCCGCACATTAATTATTGTTTGACAATTCTCACTGTCGTCATCCCTGAGCCTCCGGTGATTCGCACCATATAAACTCCTGAAGTATAGTCACTGAGGTCAAGATTGGCATGGTATTCCGACACTTTTGCCGTAGCCACCTCTTTGCCGAACATATCAAACACAACGACTTCGCCGTCTTCAACATTAGCTGAAACGGCCACATTTCCCATGGTAGGATTCGGACTGACAAACGCCACAACTGCTTGTTGCTCAATGACATCGTCAGTGCCATTGCCGACCCAAACATCGTCTACATAAACACCTTCAGCGTCATGTCCGATGCCATCAAATACAATCTGATAAGTGGCCGACGGTTCAGGAAGCGCCACCGTGACAGTCTCCCAGTCGGCAGTGGCCTCGGTGAAATTCAACAGAGTGTGCCAAGAGTCGTTTTCATCAGTGCGATAACCGACTATCAGCTGGTCGACAGTACCATAGCTCAAGCCCTGTAACTGCTTGTGTTTGAATGTCAAAACAGGATTTGAAACAGCCGTCAAATCCAGAGGTGCGGAGATTAGCATGGCTTCGCCTCCAAGCCAGATGAAAAACGCTGTGTTGTTAAGGATAAGATATCCAGGGTCAATCACCCAATTATCAATGCCGGAACTGATTTCCGTCTGCCAGCATACAAAATTCTCCGAAGCCTCGAAATCATCGAAATACGGCTCATCATCAGTAACAACGATGACATCGCAAAGGGTCGTGAACGTTGCAGGCGTTGCCCATTCCGACTCAGCGCCACCGCCACAAACCGCCTTCACAGTGAAAGTATGATCCGTTTGAGGCTCCAAGTTTTCAATCATAAATGGCTGAGTGTCAGCATTTATCAAATGACCATCCAAATCAATCACCCAACTCTCCTCATTGCCAGTTACCGACCATCCGAGAAGAGCTGAAAACGCCGTAATCTCAGTGACGTTAAGGCTCACCGGACGAGCGCAACCACCCTCGCCGGCAATCTCGATATTATCGACAAAAATCATGTATCCGCCCAAGCCGCGGCCCAGAAACGACACCTGATAAGTAGCCGACAGGTCTGTCAAAGTGAATGTCTCCTCAAAAAAATTCTGGTAGTCGCTGATGCTATAAGTTCCCAAAGTGTGCCAGCTGTCGGTCTCAGAAGAACGGTAGCTTACCACGAGCTCGTCCATTTGATACAGTCCCATCATCGCGTATGAAAAGCTGAACGTGGCTCCGTCTACACCCGAGATGTCCAAAACAGGGGAAATCAGTCGCGCCTCATCGCCGGAATTCGTAAACGAGAAAGCAGCCAAAGTAGTGCTTGAACCGGCAATAGTCGTCCAGTTGCCAGCGCCGACAGTCTCTACCGTCCAACAATCAAAAGGAGTGCCTTCAAAATCTTCGATGTAAGGCTGACCGTCGGTGACGGTGAACTCACATTGCGCAGATGCGTTATTTACCGAAAAAATCAGTGTAATCGCTGCAAAAATGCCTATAAGTAATCGTTTGTTCATAGTTTTATGTTTAATTTTCTGCAAAAATAAAAATAATTTTCAGATTTTAACGCTTTTTTCTATTTTTGCAGAAAAAAATATGCGAAAAATATCCCTTTCCTTTTTATTTATAATGCTGATGGCAGCATGTACGCGCACGCCAAAGGCTGAATGGACGGAAGGTCCTGCCGAAGATGACGGCCGCGCAATGAACACCCTTGTGCTTCAAGACGTTACAAAAGGCTCACGAGTGTGGTTTCAAGAGCTTTTCGACTCGAAAACCATAGTCGAAGGACCGGCAATCAACCATTATCAAGGCACTTCGTGGTATATTGACATTCCGAACGACGGCACCGTAACAATCAAATATTATGGCCGGCCGCTTCCGCGACAGTCGTGGGCTCCCGAAGGCTTCGTGATGCAGCGTAAAGGCAAGCCCGACAAGCCGATGCAGGTGAATTATCACTTCATACAACATCCGAAAAATGACGCCGTCGACGATGACTTCATCTGCCGTTATGAGGCGCAACCCGGCGACATAATCCCACAGGTGAAACGTGTGAAATATGGCACTGAGCCTCTCGAAAAGTCAGAAAACCTCCCCTACGGATGGTATCGTATCACAATAGATGAAAACGGCGAGCCGAAAGTGGAAGCCGACGATGAAGACGGTGCTTTTTATGCCCGTACAACCCTCGAAAAACTGCAGAAACCGCTTCAGCCGATGACTATCGAAGACTGGCCCGACAACCAGTACCGCGGCTTCATGCTCGACGTGGCACGCGACTTCCGTAGCGTCGACGAGGTTCTGAAAGTCATCGACCTAATGGCACAGTATAAGTTCAATGTCTTCCATTTCCATATTGGCGACGACGAAGCTTGGTGCTTGGAAATCAAAGATTTACCTGACTTGACAGATTTCAGCGGACATCATGCCTTGCCAGATTGGAACTTGCAGGAGACTGAGGCTCTGAAGCCGACAGCAAACGGCCGAATCAATAATAAAACATACTTCACCGGCGAGGAATACAAGCAGATTCTGCGTTATGCCTGGGAACGTCACATTTCCGTAATCCCTGAGTTCGACGCGCCAGGTCATTCGAGAGCGTCCATCAAGGCGATGCAGGCCTATGAAAAGCGCACCGGCGACGCTTCCTATCGGCTGCAAAACCCTGCCGACACCTCGCATTACTGGTCGGCACAGGACTTCACCGACAACGTGCTAAGCGTCTATCTTCCAAGTGTTTACACTTTCTACGGCATCGTCTTCGATGAGGTGATTCGTCTGCATGAAGAAGCTAACGTTCCGCTTCTCGCAATCCATATCGGAGGCGACGAAGTTCCTAACGGAGCATGGGCAAACCAAGACCGAAAAGCCATGAAAGACTTGTTTACCAACAATATGCTGGAGCTCGCCGAACAACGTGGCATCCGCCTCGCAGGTTGGGAAGACATCGCAAAAGGAATCGAACCCGAAACAGTGCAACGCCTCAAGCAATCGTTGTATTTCATAAACATCTGGACAGGCAAAGGCATGGAAGGATTCCCTTGCGTGCTGTCGCCTGCAACCAACAACTACGTCGACCTCGCATATAGTGCTGACCCTGAAGAACTTGGACTTTTCTGGGCGGGATTCGTCGACGAGCGCAAAACGTTCTCCATGAACCCGAAAGAATACACCGGCGACATCGTCGGAGTGTCGGCACATCTGTGGTCGGAGCAGCTCCGTAAGTTCGATGACGTCACCTTCCAGATGCTACCAAAAGCACTCGGCGTCGCAGAACGGGCATGGAACACCACCTCGCCCGGCGATTTCAACAGGTTTTACAGCATCATAGTCGAAAAAGAGATGCCCGTTTGGGAAAAGACGGGATACAAATTTAAAAAAAGACATTATGACACACAAAGGTTGTAATATTGCCTTAATCGTAATAATATTGTTGGTGGGGACCCTTCAGAGCCCCGCCCAAAATGTTTACAAATTCACCGAACGCATCGACAGCGTTCTGACCGTGAAATATTTTAATGTAGACATCGACACCAACTACGTCATCCGTCCGTCGACAAAATGGACGTTAAAAGGACGGCTTAACGTGTCGGGAGCCATTATAAAGACTGAAGGACAAAAAAATGGCAATCACTACGAATCAGAGCTCAAAGCAGATTATAAATCAACTTTAAGCGTCGGCGTGAGCTACTTGGGCTTGACTGTCAACATATCTTTCAACCCTGCCAAATTGTTAGGCAAATATAGAGACTTCGAACTTTTTATACAATCATACAAACCTCGCATCGGATTCGACATCAGCTATCAGGATGCGCACAATTTCCAGGGATGGTACAAGGTCGGTAATGCGCATTATGAGATTATCACAAATAATGACATGTTCAAGCTGCGCACGCTGAACGCCAACATATACTATGTATTCAACAATCGCCGCTTCTCATATCCTGCAGCCCTTGTCCACAACTATATTCAACGGCGCTCGGCAGGCAGTTTCATCATTGCCGTGTCGGGACAGGGACAGCATGGAAATGTGAAAAGTGATACAACGAATACCGACTTCAAGATGACTAACATAGGCATCGGAGCCGGATATGGATACAACTATGTGCCTGCCAACGGTTGGCTATTCCACCTCTCGGCGCTGCCTACATTCATTGTCTACAGCAACACGTCGATAACATTCGACAATACCGGCATCCCTTTAAAATATCTTTTCCCTGAGGTTATCATCACCGCACGCGGAGCTATTGTCAAACAGATAGGACGCAACAAGTTCGCAGGTTTCTCCATGGTATACTACTTCACCAACATTGGCGACAAAAGCCATCTTTACATTGATAACCAGAAATGGCTTGCCCGAATATACTTTGGTTTCAGGCTATAAAAAATAAAACTGCAATTTTGAGCTTTAGTGCTGAATTGCTACTTTTCGGACAATAGAAACATTGTCTCCCACAACTTTCACGAAATAGATGCCTGTCATAAAATCATATGTTGATATCTCATATCTGTCGCCTTGCATCTTACAGCTGTAGCACACCTTCCCTTGAAGGTCATAGATAGTCAGTTCGGCATTGCGTAATGGCTCACTGACAGAAACGGTGATGAACGTTGAGGCCGGGTTGGGCGCGACCATCAGTGTGACTTCATTGGATTCGCTAACGAAGCATGGCATTGTGGGCAGTTCGGTATACCATATGCCGCCAGCCATCGGCGAGGCGTATAGAAGCTCCCCGTCGATGCAGATGTCGAGGATGGGACCGTCAACTGGAATGTTGTCCAAGTGCTGCCATTCGTCGCTATGGTCGTATTTCAAGTAAATAGAGCCGTCTTCGCACCCCACGGCGATGATGGTGTCTGTTGTGGTGATGCGTCGGATGGTGGCGTTGTCAGGCAGTGCGTCAATAGGATGCCAATGCTCGCCCATGTCGTCGGAGAAATGAAGGCCGTGCTCACGAGTGCCCAGATACAAGCCGTTGTCATGGTATCTCAAAGTGGTGTAGTTGACGCCCTCGAAGGGAGAGTTAAGCACTTGCCAGTTGGAGCCTTGCTCGCGGCTATGGCGCAACACGCCGTCGTAAGAGACGTGATACATGATGCTGCCGTCCCAGGTGAGGTCAACTACATCAATCTCAAGAGGCAGGCATGTCGGTACATACCATTGCTCACCAAGACCGAAGGAAACATACATCCTTTCCTTGCTTCCCGCAACGATTTGCGAACCGCAGCGCACCAGGCTCTGAAGCCATTGCGTTTCTGGGAGTCCGGATCCTGCCGAACTGAACGATGTGCCTTTGTTGGTGGAGAGGAAACTGCCAAGCATGTCGGTGCCGATGAACACATTGTTGTCTTCCACCATCATGCCGCGTATTTCCACCGTCTCGATGCCAGTGCTCTGTGTCCAAGTGCTGCCATTGTCGGTATAAAAGAGATCGGAGCCATGGGTGGCGGCCAAAATGCGTCCGTCGCTGATACCGATGTTACCTACAGATGCGAGAAACGATGAAGTGTTGGCACGAATCCAGCCTGTCCCGTCGCTGTTACCTCGGTATATGCGGCCTTGGGTGTCACCAACAAAGAGGTGCCCGTCGCGAGCGTCCATGCACCAAAGGCTCTTTGATGGTAGGTTTGTGTTAAAATCATGCCAAGTGCTGCCGCTGTCGAAAGAAGCGAAGACGCCTTCTCCGATGCAGGCGGCGTATAGTGTGTCACCTATATGAGCATAGCCTTTAGCTTGCTTGTTGAGTCCACTGCTTGTCCATGTGTCGCCGTTGTCGCTCGAAACCATGACGCCCTGCCCGAGTACAGTGGCGAAAACCTTTCCGTTGTGACAATAGATGCCGAGGACATCGCTGTTGAGGCCGTTGTTGCATGTCTCCCACGTAGCACCGTTGTCGAAGGAACGATAGATGCCGCGCCTATAGGTGGCGATGAATATGGCGTCTTCATTGTCGGCCATGAAATAAGGATAACGAACATCGCTGGGAAACGCACCAGTGAGGTATTCACCTTGTGTGCCGTTGATGGACTGGTAAACGCCTTGAATGTAAGTGGAAGCAAGGAGCGAACCGTTGTGAACCAGTATGTGTTTAATGTAATGGTTGTGCATGTATGGGTCTGGAGTCCAGTGAAGACCGTCGTCGGTGGTGCGGAAAATGTTCTCGTCGGTGGCGAGGAAAACCGTGTCATTATACGCAGCAAGGCATTTCGTGTCGCATGAGGTGAGCCCGTTGTTGCGGAACTCCCAGTTAATGCCTCGGTCGCTGCTCACCATGACGCCGCCGCCTGTGGCGGCATAATATAGACTGTCGGTACAGAGAATGCTCCTGACGTAGCGCCCCTGGGGTCCGTCCATGGACTGCCATTGTGCTTGCGCCATATGAAAAAGCAATGTGAAAGCAAAGAGAAAAAAAATGGTAGTGTTTTTCATATTATTTTGTTAAGTAAGTAACATGAAAAAAGACGCTTAATGCGTCTTTTTTTTAATATTCATCTTCATGGAAGAAGAAGTCATCTTTCGTTGGATAATCTGGCCAGAGGTCTTCGATACGCTCGTAAACATCACCCTCGTCCTCAATCTCCTGAAGATTCTCTATAACTTCCTGCGGTGCACCTGTTCTCATAGCCCACTCAAGAAGCTCGTCTCTCGTTGCCGGCCATGGAGCATCCTCCATTTTCGACGCTAATTCTAATGTCCAATACATATTATATCCTTTTTATTTTGGGGTGCAAAAATACTACAATTTTTTATTCTGTCAAGTAAAATTTTAAAAAATTTTTACTGACCAGGTTGCCACTTAACATCTTCTTCAGAAAACACCCGTGACATCACAAAGAACATATCGGAAAGACGATTTAAATATCTCATTATCACCGGGTTAACATCATGCTGCCTGCTCATGCGGACAACGGCTCTCTCCGCCCTTCTGCATACCGTGCGGCACACATGACACTTCGACGCCAACAGGTTTCCGCCCGGAATTATTAGGCTGTTCAACGGCTTCAGGCCCTCGTTCATCTCGTCGATGAATCTCTCGATGCCCTCAACGTCGCTCTCCTCCATCTGAGGCAGCTGTTTTCTCAGTTCACTGGTCTCATCGGTGGCAAGCAGACATTCAGCCACCAGTAAACGTTCCTGGATGCGCTTAAAAACGTCGTTATATTTCTCCGTAGAGTCCATCAGCACCGCAATGAACGCGCTCAACTCATCAAGTGTGCCGTAAGCTTCCAAACGAAGGTCGTCCTTGCCAACGCGCGTGCCATTAACCAACGAGGTGGTGCCTTTGTCGCCTGTCTTAGTGTAAACTTTCATACCTTTAATATATAATGTTCTTTTTTCAGTCTATCCATAACAAAAATCATGCCGAAACGCCAACAGTCGATACTCAAACGCACCTTCCCGTCGTTTTTCAGCCTTTCCCAATCCGCCTCGTTCTGCCTGTTGCGATGAATGTCCTTCACAATCATCACAGTGTCGTTATCTTTGAAAATCAATGGGTTATCGTTAACAAACGCCTTCAATCTCTTATCCAACATATCATAGAGCGCATTCGATGCGTCCCTACAAGGTTCCAAAACCTTTTCATACAAATCAAATACTAACGGCGAATGCAGATGGTATTTGCCTTGTGCCCTTCTTCGATATTTTAAATAACTGATAATCATCGATTAAAATTGTAGGGACGTGGCGCGCCGCGTCCCTACACCATTATTGTCATTTCTAACCCCAACGGAGTGAGGAATCTCATTATCTCTTCACGAATTTCACAACAGCGTTGTTCATTCTCACGAAATAAACACCGCTTTCAAGGTCTGCCACGTTGATTGAGTTCTCGCCTTCAACAGCATTGACGCTCATCACAATGCGGCCTGTCATGTCGATAATCTGAACCTGAGCGTCTTTTTCTGCAACGATGTTGATGTTGTTGTTTGCCGGGTTCGGATAGAGGTTTAATGAAGCAGCCTCATTCTCGTTTACTGATAACTGCTCAACACCGCTAACCTTCACGTAGTCGATCTCCCATGATGATGCGGCTGTATCTGTGCTTGTGTAAACGAATGCGACATAGAAACTCTCATTCACCAATGCATATTCTGTGATATCAAATGCTCCAGACTCAACCCATTCGTAGTTGCCTGTTGAATAATCGAAACCATCTGTGATATCCAACCAGTCATATCCATTAGGATTATCCCCGTCATTATAATTACTCGAAAGCATAACGCGAAGTGGTTCTCCGTCGAATTTCATTGCTGTACTGAATTCCAAAGAAATTGATTCAAAATAAATGTCAGCACCAATCCAAATCTCAGGGCTGATGAGCCAGTCTTCATTTTCATGAGCTGCGCCATCGGCATAGCCGTTCATATTGGCGTAAGTGACATTGTTGTATGTTGCCTGATGCCAAATCTGCTCGCCCGACACGCTGTATTGCAGGAACTGACCGAGGTCGCTATCAAAATCTTCAAATAACAAGTCTGTAACAATCAGAGGCGTTGCATAAGCTACCGGATAACCGCTACCGTTCTTGTAGTCGATGTTTTCACCGCTGTTGGTGTACGGGAAGATAGCAAAACGATATGTCTGACCGCCGTTCAAGCCTGTGAATGTGACTTCCTGTGCGCCGTAGCTCACATTCTGTGCCAAATTACTGTTAGCAACCGGTATGCCGTCTTGTGGAACAGTGATGTTGCCTGTTGAAGCGAGAACCAAGTATTTCTGCGGAAGCTGTGCGCCTGTAGCGTCGTTCCATGTAATTTTAACATTTGCGCCATTAGCTGTTGCCATGAAGCTTGTCGGATAGTTGCTCGGCTCAGGATAGATGACCGGTGCGCCACCTTCTTTGAAGATGTAAACCAAATCAGTAACTGACGATGATGGTTTGTAGCATCCGAACAATGTGCTTGTCACATTGTAGCGCATGATGTTCTGCTCAACACCGCCGTTTGATGTTGGGACGAAGCCGTCGCCGTCCATTGCGAGTGTCCACTGGCCTTTGTCGTCGAGTGTACCCTGTGTTTTGAGGTAATTGCCACCACCTGGAGCATAAAGGTAACCGTTGTTAAGCTCATCGAAGAATGTCCATGCTCCTGATGCGCCGCCGACTGTGAGCTCGAATGGCTCTGTCTGACTTGATGCCGATGTCGCTACTACTGTGGTGATGCTGCCGCCAGCTTCATCAATTGCGATAGCGTGGCGGTTGTTTGGCTTCTGATATGACATCACAAATGCCTGACCGTCGCCGTTGTATCCGATGAGGATAACCTTGTCACCTGCGCTGAGTTCGCTTTCAGATGTAACTTTTGTGTATGTGGTCTGAGCTATCATGCTCAATCCCATCAACACCACTGTTAAGAATAGTAAAGTTTTTTTCATGTTTTTGTTAATTTTAATTTGACATTATATTTTTTCCACTGATTTTATTTCAGGAATCACACTCTTCATCGTCTTCTCGATGCCGTTTTTCAGCGTCTGCGAGCTGTGAGGGCAGTTGGCGCAATGACCGGTGAGGCTCACCCACACCGTCATGTCATCGTCCAAACGGATAAACTCCACGCCACCGCCGTCGGCCTTCAGATAAGGCTCGATCTGCGTCAGGACATTCTTGACTTTCTTGATTATAGCTTCTTTTTCCATTCTTAAACCAATTCAATAACTTTTCTTGCCACTTTCTCGAATGCCGCCGTCACCGGACCGAAGTTGCCGAAGGTGTAAGGCGTGCCTTTGTCGCCTGCGCTTGCGATGTTCTCGTCCATAGGTATGGCGCCGAGGAACGGTATGCCGAGTTCTTCAGCGAATTCCTTGCCGTGACCTTGTCCGAAGATATAATATTTCTTGTCAGGCATGTCCGTTGGTGTGAAATATGCCATATTCTCGACCAATCCGAGAATCGGGATGCTCACTCCTTTGTGTTTGAACATGTTAGCGGCGCGACGCACATCGGCGAATGCCACCTTCTGAGGTGTCGTCACGATGACAGAGCCCGACACTTTGAAGTTCTGCGCGAGGCATAGCTGGATGTCGCCTGTTCCAGGAGGCATGTCGACGACCAAAAAGTCGATTTCTCCCCAGTCGGTCTCGGTCATGAGCTGTGTGAGAGCGCTTGTCGCCATAGGTCCACGCCAGATGAGCGGCGTCTCAGGATTCACCATCATGCCGATGCTCATCAGCTTGATGCCGTATTTCTGAAGCGGCACCATATATGTCTTGCCGTCCTTGTCGTAGCACTCAGGCTGCTCGCCTTCCGTTCCGAACATTATCGGCACAGAAGGACCGTAGATGTCAGCGTCGAGCATTCCGACTTTGAAGCCCTGCACTGCCAAAGCCACCGCGAGATTCACAGCCACCGTCGACTTACCGACACCGCCCTTTCCAGAAGCCACCGCGATGATGTGCTTCACCTTAGAAAGCATAGTCACCAGGGCCGTCGGAATGATGTCAACGTCAATATCTCCGAAGTTATCATTCAAAATTTTCTTCGCATTCTCGATAACGAACTTGTTTTTCTCGTCATCGACATCGTCAAGAACGAGCTTGAAACGAACTAAATTCTCTCCAACCTCAACGTCCTTAACCATCTCAGCGTCAACGATGTTACTTCCTTTCGGGAAATAAACCACGTCTTTCAAAACCTCTAAAACTCTCTGTTTCGATGGAATCATTTCCTGTTTAAAATTTAAGATTCAAGATTTAAAATTCAAAAAATTATATTCAAAAATTTAATGAATATCAGACTACAAAGATACAACTTTTTTAATTACCAAGTAAAAACTTTTCTGTTTCACGCATAAACCCTACCGGGTCATCCACATGAATCCAATGCCCCGATTCCGGCAGTGTAACAATCTGATAATCAGTGAATTGTTCCTTTATCTGTTCAACATCTTTCTCTAAAATGTAATCCGACTGACCGCCACGGATGAACAGCGTAGGGCCATGATAAACTCCCTGATTCTCAAGTCCTTTGCCAATCTCTGCAATATTTTTGTATATCGACTTGAGATACGGCTTCCACCTGAAACCGCGCTCGTGACTGTATGAAAGGTTTTTCATCAAAAAGAGCAAAACCCGTTTCTCGAAGTTGTATTGCGCGAGTTGTTCTTCCACGTCGCTGCGGCGTTTCACATGTTTCAGGTCGACTTTTCCCATGGCGTCGATGAATCCGACATGCTCCAACGGATGTTCAAACTGCCTTGGGCTGATATCTAAAACCTCCAGACGCTCAACGAGTTGCGGATTCTCGAAAGCGAGCATCATCGCAATCTTGCCGCCCATGCTGTGCCCGATAACGTAACATCTCTTGATATGCTCATATTCAAGCACATTCTTGATGTCGCGCGCCATCACCTTGTAGTTGAACGCCTCCATTTTCGGCGACTGCCCATGGTTGCGCATATCAGGCACAATGACGTAGAAACCAAGCTCCGCGAAGCGTTTGCCGAAATAGTCCCAGTTGTCGGAAAGCCCGAGCACGCCGTGCAGAACCACTATCGGCTTGTTTTTCGGGTCGCCGTATTTTCTATAAAAAAGCAGCATCAGTCTTCAAGGAAATATGTCACGTTGGTCACCACTCTCACATGCTTGATGTAAGGTGTGTTTTCGTCGATGTTTTCGATGGTGAACAGGCCTTGTGTGGCGGTTTTTATCTTACCGAGTTCGCTTTCCGAGTCTTTTGCAAACTTCTCAGCGGCTGCGCGTGCGTTCTTCGTCGCGTTTTCAATCATTTGAGGCTTGATGCTGTTGAGTTCGGTGTACTCGTAAATGGTGTTTGTACCGTAATCTTGCGCTGCGATGGCGACACCTTGTTTCAGCAGTTCACCCTGGCGGCTCATCAAGGTTCTCACGAGAGTGACGTTTTTCGATGTGACGATGATTTTCGACGTCACGTTGTAGCGCTGTTTCCAGTCGTTATCGTACATGTTGGCTGCGCGGTCGACAACCTGAGGTGCGTCGACAACGATTTCTTCATCGGTTAAACCGTTGTCTTTCAAAAATTTAACAACAGTATTGTTGTTTTTATTGACATCGTTGTAAAGGGCGTTCAAGTCATTGCTGACGACCTTCAGCACGATAGGCCAAACCACTTTGTTTGCCTCAACATTCATCTCGGCGAGTCCTTTCACGTTGACGGTTCTCGCACTCTGGTTGACTCTTCCAAGTCCTGCTTTTACACATAATCCCATGACAATCAACCCGATCATCACAAGGAAAGCTTCAAATCTGTAGTTTTTCATTATTGTATGTTTTTAGTGTCAATAATTATCGTCACCGGGCCGTCGTTGATGAGCTCCACCTGCATGTCGGCGCCGAACTCTCCGCTTTCGACCTTTCGTCCTGAGATTTCAGCCAACCTCTTGAGAAACATCTCATAAAGCGGAATCGCGTGTTCAGGTCGCGCCGCACGGATGAAACTCGGACGGTTGCCTTTTTTCGTCATCGCGTGCAGCGTAAACTGGCTCACAACAAGAAAATCGCCCTCAATTTGGTTAACGTCGAGATTCATAGCGTTATTGTCATCGGCGAAAATTCTCAACTTCGACAGCTTCTGGCAAAGATATTCCACATCTTCCTGATTATCAGCGTCTTCTATACCAAGAAGCACCATCATCCCCTGCCCTATCTGCGACTTCAAGACGCCGTCGATAGTGACTGAAGCGCGCGAAACCCGTTGTGCAACTATTCTCATTTCTTTTCTTTTTTTCGGTCGCCTGCGGCTTTTCATTTCGAGCGGAACGCAGTTTAGTCGAGCAATCTCCTGCAATAAAGAGATTTGAATCATTTAAATGTCGGAGATTTCTCCATTCCGCTTTGCTTCAGTCGAAATGACGATCTGCCATTTATGGCGTCTCTACAAAGTGCAAAATTATGAAAATATATTGAAAAACAACCATCCCGAATTAAAAAAATATGTAATTTTGCAATCACTATGGAGACAAAAAGACAACAGAAAATCGCGAAGCTGATTCAGAAGGAACTCAGCGAAATATTTCAGAGGGAGATAAAATCCCAGGGAAGCATCATGATTACCGTGACGAAGGTCAACGTGACGAGCGACATGTCGTATGCGCGCGTCTACCTCAGCGTGTTCGCTCCTGACCGTGAGGCAAAGACCGGCGTGGTGAAAGAGGTTAACGCCATGAGCAGAAACATCCGTGGAATGCTCGGCGACCGTATCCGCTTCCAAATCAGGGTGATTCCGGAGCTGCAGTTCTTCGAGGACGACTCGCTTGATTATATTGAAAACATCGACAACCTGCTCAAATCTTGAAGCTGCCGTTATTCATAGCGCAACGTTATCTTCTCGCGAAGAAAAGCCACAACCTCATCAATATCGTAACCTGGATTTCTATTGTGAGCGTCGGCGTGGCGGCTTTTGCCATGATTTTCGTACTCTCGGTATTCAACGGTTTCAACGTCGTTATCAGCGACTCGATTCATAAGATGTCGGCGGATTTACAAATCTCTTCTGTTAAAGGTAAGACACTGAATATCAACGATTTCCCTTTTGACAAACTAAGAAACATCAAAAATGTGGAACTCGTATTGCCGACGATAACCGAAGATGCGCTTTTCAGAAACGACGACAAGCAGCAAATCGGGCAAATCAAAGGCGTTCCGCAAGAATATTATCAGGTGGAGAGAATCAGCCAATCCATCATCAGCGACAGCAGGTACAGGACACAGTCGAACATTGAGTTTTCCGTTATCGGAGCAGGCATGGCGTATCATCTTGGCATCAACCCGAACAATCCGTTTGCGATGATTCAGGTGTACGTACCACGCCGAGGCAACGCCTCGGCGTTCAACCTCGAGAACAGCTTCAACACAGGACGGCTGTTTGCGACAAAGGTGTTCTCCACGAACCAGGATATTGACGAGACAACGGTTATCGCGCCATACGAATGGCTGTCAGAACTGATTGGTTATGAAGGAGTTGCATCAAACATTGAGGTTTTTGTCAATCAAAACAGTAAGGTTGATAAGATTAAACGCGAAATAAAGAACATCCTTGGTCCCGATTACAACGTCTACGACCAATATGAACAGCAGTCGACGCTCTACAAAATGATGAAATCGGAGAAACTCGCGGTGTATCTGATTCTTGTGTTCATCTTGATTATGGCGACATTCAACGTCATCGGGTCGCTCAGCATGCTCATCATAGAAAAGAAGAAAGACACGTCTACGATTCGTGCCATGGGAGGTGACAACTCATTGATACGCAGCATCTTCCTCAACGAAGGCACCATAATCTCCGTTGTCGGCGGCCTACTCGGACTGGTTCTCGGCATCATCGCCGTTCTGCTTCAGCAATATCTTGGCATCATCCGCCTTGGTGACGGCACCGGCAGCTACATCGTTGAATACTACCCCGTCGCGCTGCAACTTAAGGATGTTTTAATCGTTTTAGCCACCATAACGGTAATTGGCGGAATTGCAGCGTTTACCACAGTGAGGGTTTCTATGAAAAACTTATAACAATTTTAAAAGCATACCTTGCGTCAAGCGTTAAAAACAGTCTGCTGTTTTGATGGTATTTAAAATTGTCGAACTAAATCAACAAACTCCTGCACCGCAAGCTGCTCCGGCCTCTTGTTAAATATCTCATTATCAATGATTTCCGCTGGAATCATCGAGCGCAAAGAATTGCGTAAGGTCTTACGACGTTGGTTAAAAGCTTGCTTCACAACTGTCACAAACAGCTTCTCGTCGCATCCCAACTCCTTGATATTGTTGCGTTTCAATCGGATAACGGCAGATTTCACCTTCGGTGGAGGGTTGAAAACGTTCTCGTGCACCGTAAAAAGATATTCGATGTCGTACCAAGCCTGCAGAAGCACGCTCAAGATGCCGTAAGTCTTGCTCCCGGGACCAGCCGCGATGCGCTCTGCGACCTCTTTCTGAATCATGCCGACACACTCAGAGACATTGTTGCGGTACTTCAAAATCTGGAAAAAGATTTGCGAGCTGATGTTGTAAGGGAAGTTGCCAATGACGGCGACGTCAGGTTGAAATGACGAGAGGTCGCATTTCAAAAAATCACCGAGTGTCAAATGTCCTTCAAGTTTAGGAAACTTTTTCTTCAGAAACTCCACTGACTCTTTGTCGATTTCCACCACTTGCAGCTTTTCTAACTGATTCTCAATAAGATACTGTGTCAACACTCCCATTCCCGCTCCCACTTCAATCACTGTGTCATGGTCATCTGAAAGTGCATCGACAATCTTTCGGGCGATGTTCAAATCGACTAAGAAATGCTGTCCGAGGGCTTTTTTCGGCCTCACAAAATCGTTATTCGAGTAGTTTTCCATAATCATCATTTTAATTCGTCACGCAAACGGCGGTAGCTCTTTCGGGCCTGCGCCACATAAACGCTAGCGGTGTAATAATCGAAGAGTTTTGAATAACATTCCATCGCGTCTTCTTTTCTATTCAGCTGATTTTCAAGCAGTAACGCGTCATCAATCAAAGCTTCGTCAGCGATATAGCTGTCGGCATAGCCTTCGTAAACGCGTCTGTAAAGACTGTCGGCGAGCTCGAAATCGCCGTCGTTGATTGCTATCTTAGCTTTTCTGTAAAACACATTAGGCAAGCTAACCTCATTAGGGTTATGCGCAACTATTGAGTCAAGCATCTGATTAGCAAGGTCATACTTCCGCTGGTAGATGTAATAATCGGCTTTCGCGAGACGTCTCAATCCGATGGTGTCGTACTCCAAATTGTCGCTTATTGTCAACGAAAGCGTCATCGCGTCATTGGCAACGAGTTTGGAAGTGGCGGCCTTCAGGATCTCAAGGGCGGTGTTCGCCCATTCAAATTCACCGATAAAATAACGTAGTTGTGCGTTTTTGAACCTCGCATCGTGTGCTATCGGCTCGTTTTTCATCGATTTCTCAACCTGTGAATATAACAACGTAGCCTCCCAGACCTCATCCGTCAACAGATAAACATCAGCCAGTTTCATCTTCATCTCGGCCTTGTTTTTTAGCGAAAGATTCATTTCTAAAGCATTATTTATCAACGTCTTAGCCTCATCATAACGACAAAGTTCAAATGCCAAGATATCGGCCTGCACAGCTATAACCTGCAACATATCTGTCGAATAGCCTATTTTGACTAATACCTCGTCGATTTTTTTCGACAGATTCTCATAAAACACCTTATCGTGATTGCCTTCCGCCACCGCTTTCCTATATTCCGTCTTAATCAGTCCAACCGTGGCCTGCAGATAAAAAACGCCCCCATCCGACTTCTTCAAAAGATAGTCGTAAGCCTCAATCGCGATGTCGTATTGCCTGTTGTCGCCTGCGATCTGTGCGATGTAAAGGATATCGTTTTCGTAATCGCCGTTTCCTCGTTTATCCAAGGCTTTGAGCTGCATCAAGGCGAGTTCGTAATCCTGCTGCTGAAGCGAGTACCACATCAACAACGACGAAAACTCTTCATTCTCAGGGTCTTCCTGTGTTTTACGAAGCAACGCCATGCGAATCACGTCGTCCACATTCCCGTTGAGATCGTACATCATCATAACGCGAAAACGGGTCTTCACCATCTCATATTGCTCAGGATTTTCCTTCAGATACATGAGATAGCAGTCGGTAGCGTTCTCAAAATCGAGCATCGAGTTATAGGCGTAGGCTTTCTCCAGATAAAATTTGTAATTGACGTTCGGATTATTCGCGCCTCTCTCGAACAAAGCTATCGCAATATCATTGAAGTTCCTGTTTCTCAACAAATTAGTGACCTCAATAATGGCGCTTTTAGTATCAGGGACGTCTTTAACCACCTTGTTGAGATACTTCACCGCCTTCGGATTGTCGCCCTGCTGCGAATAAACATATGCCAAATCAACATGCGACTTCCAATTCTTCGGATTTTGCTTCAGAAACGACTTATAAGCCTTCTCAGCAGCGTCATAATCACCCATAAGTATCAGACAATCAGCGTATTGCGTAAAATAATTCACCTGCTGATATTTGTCATAAAGATTTTTGAAAATGTCGCGTGCCTTTTCGTAATCCTTTTTATAATAAAACTCGCGCGCTAATCTCTCATCAAGTTGTCGTTGGTTATTAACATTCTGAGCATCAATGTTTTGCAAAGAAACACAAAGCAAAAATATCAAAGAAAAAAATGCTAGAAACCGGAAAAAGCGCGACGACCTCATCATCACTCCTTCCTCAGTTGTTTCACGACTTTCTTCTGTGCGTCAAACTTCTCCTGAAAATACTTGATTTTAGCCTCCATCCTGCGGAGTTCGGTTTCTTCGTCATTGATATATTTCGCCGTAGTCTCGTCATCATAAAGATGCTGTTCGACGTCTTCCTTCAAATCTGAGAGTTGCTGTCTCGAAAACTTGACATTTTCTTTTATCACAACTCGCTGAGTCTCAAACTGTTGCAGATATGCCTGCAGAAGTTCCATCTCAGCCACTATGTTTTTGGTTCTCGCGAGGGTTGTATCAAGAGCCTGATAATCTTTCACCAAGTCGTTAAACTCTTGATTATAAAGCATTTCCACCTGACGCTCCACAGCATCCACGCGTTTCTGCATAGCGTCGATTGTTCCCGACGGTGACTTGCCTGTACAAGCCACCATCAGGAATAACCCTATGATTGTCAATATCTTACTTAATGATTTCAAAGCCTGTGTATGGTTGAAGAGCCTTAGGAATCAAGATACCGTCTTCTGTCTGGTTGTTTTCGAGCAATGCCGCCACGATTCTTGGGAGTGCGAGGGCGCTGCCGTTGAGTGTGTGTGCTAACTTGATGTTACCGTCTTTGTCTTTGAATCTCAGCTTCATACGGTTCGACTGGAATGTCTCGAAGCATGACACCGAGCTCACCTCGAGCCACAGCTGCTGAGCTGCTGACCACACTTCGTAATCGTAAGTCATTGCTGATGTCCAGCTCATGTCGCCGCCGCAGAGACGGAGAACATGGAATGGCAGCTCGAGTTTACGGAGCAGACATGCCACATGTTCCTTCATCGCCTCAAGACGCTCGTAAGAGTTGTCAGGATGTGCTATCTCTACTATTTCAACCTTGTCGAACTGGTGCAAACGGTTCAAGCCGCGCACGTTTTTGCCCCATGAGCCGGCCTCACGACGGAAGCAGTTGGAGTAAGCCACGCGTTTGATCGGGAGCTCGTTCTCCTGCACGATAACGTCACGGAAGATGTTTGTCACCGGCACCTCAGCGGTCGGGATCATATACATCTTATCGAGCGGCACCGCATACATCTGTGCCTCTTTATCAGGAAGTTGGCCTGTTGCGTAAGCAGAAGCCTCGTTTACCACGATAGGTGGCTGCACCTCGTAGTATCCGTCTTTCACAGCCTCATCGAGGAAGAAGTTGATGAGAGCGCGTTGCAGACGTGCGCCCTTGCCAGTGTAGAACGGGAATCCGGCGCCTGTCACCTTGTTACCGAGCTCGAAATCAGCGAGTTTATATTTGTTAAGAAGCTCCCAGTGCGGCAGTGCGTTCTTCGGCAGTTCAGGCATCTTGCCTTCCTCGCTCACCACGAGGTTATCAGCGGCAGTCTTGCCACGCGGCACCATAGGGTGCGGAGTGTTAGGAATCTCCACCAACTTACTCTGAATCAACACTTTAAGCTCTTCGAGACGTTCGCTTTTCACTTTGGTAAACTCTTTCAGTTCGGCCACGCGAGCCTTCAGAGGTGCTGCTTCGGCAGCCTTTCCCTGCTTGCAGAGGTCACCCACCTGACGGGCGATGCTGTTGGCTTCAGCCAGGGCCTCGTCGTTTTCCTGTTGTGTCTTACGGCGTTCGTCGTCGAGCGCTAAAATCTCGTCAAGAAGTTCAAACCGAGTGAAGTTCTTGATACTCAGACGGTTGATACACTCCTCTTTATGTTCTCTAATATAAGGTATCGTTAACATATCTGTAAAAAATATTTGGATGCAAATATAAGAATTTTTTATAAAAAAAACGTAGGGGCGAAAGATTTTTCGTCCCTACATTATTTTCTGTTCGTTTTCAGTTACGCTTACTCTGTCACTTCGCCGTTAACCGGGATGACATTCACGTATGAACGGTCTTCTCTTTTTCTTGTGAATTCCACGATGCCGTCTGTAAGAGCGAACAAAGTATGGTCTTTGCCCATGCCCACATTGTCACCTGGATAATGCTGTGTACCACGCTGACGAACGATGATGTTGCCTGCGATGACTGCCTGTCCACCGAAAACTTTCACTCCGAGTCGTTTGCTATGTGATTCACGACCGTTTTCGGAACTACCAACGCCTTTCTTGTGTGCCATAATTCTTTAATTTTTTCGGTTTATTATTCAGTGATGTTTTCAATGCGCACCTTGCTCAAATCCTGACGGTGGCCGTTTAAGGTCTGATAACCTTTTCTTCTTTTCTTTTTGAAAACCAGAACCTTGTCTGCTCTGAGATGCTTGATAATCTTGGCATCTACTTTAGCACCTTCGAGGACGGGGGTGCCTACCCTTGTGTTGCCGTCATTGTCGATCAACAACACCTTGTCGAAGCTGATAGCGCTGTCGACATCGCCATTCAAGCGGTTGCAGAAGATTTCGTCTCCCTTGCTCACTTTGAACTGCTGCCCTGCTATTTCTACGATTGCGTACATTAATTTGTATTTAAACTTTTATTCAAATTTTCGGACTGCAAAAATACAACTTTTATTAATACGTGCGACATTTTTCTGAAATTAATTTTTCATCGTCATTCCGAGCGAAGCGAGGAACCTCATACACCCCTCAGTAATATCATTAAATGTCGTCTCAAAATCCCCGGTGTACCATGGGTCGGCGACGTCACGATGCTTGCCGGCGTGGTCCATCATGAGGGAGATTTTATGTTCAGTGTCCTCGCCAAGAAGCCGTTTCAGATTCCGCAGATTATTCTCATCCATTACGATGATGAAATCGTAATAGTCATAATCCTGTTTCGTGATTTGCCGTGCTTTCCGATAACCATATTTTATTCCTTTCTGAAACAGAATCCTTCTCGCCGGCGGATACAAATCGTTCCCAATCTCCTCGGTCGAAGTGGCAGCCGACGCAATCTCGAAATCCTCTGCCCTTCCGGCCTTCTCGACCATATCCTTCAAAATATACTCCGCCATCGGGCTTCTGCAAATATTGCCATGGCAGATGAAAAGTACGCGGTGTTTTTGCATGATAAAGTTAACCTATTGTATTCTTGAGTTCCCAAGGGTAAATGTGCTCCACGCCTTCGTTGTTAGGTAATCGTATCTCATCCAAGAATAAGAAAACTTTTCCAACAGGATTGAATTATTTTCCTGCGAAGATAGTGAAATTTTTAAAACACAGTTGAAAAAAATATAAATTTTTAATAATTTTTCAAATGTATTTAGAAAATTTGGTTCTACATAGTTTTGTTATACACAAGATTTTGCTTTAAAATATTGTGTAACACTTTTGATTTAAATCAAAATCGAGTATAATTTGACGATTTTTATCAATACGAAAAGTAATTTTTTGGAAAAAATTTTTTGCAAGCAATGATTGCAAAATCCCAACAATCTACAAAAATAGTAAAAAAACTGTGCCAAACTAACAGTTTTATAGAATGGCACAGTTTGGTTTATAGCAAATAGCCTTAATGTTAGAATTTCTTTTCTTTCACTGCTTTATTATAATTTTCTTTAGCCCTCTGTTTAGGCTCATCAGAGTACTCAAAGTTGTATTCGTCGCTACTAAAAGTATGGGTATCGTGCAAAGTTTTTGTGAGTGTTGGCTTATACATTTCCAACAATTTTTCAGCCAAATATTGGTTACGGACAGCAATAGCCCGATTTAAAACTCCATCCAGCATTTGATTGTATTTTGCAGCTTCCAACATGTACTCTTCGTTGCTTTTTATTATTTTTTTAACGCTTGTCACTCCAATAACCGGAGAGCCATAAAAACCATAATCCGCAATTAATTGCACAATTCTGTCTGAAGCCTCAAAAGAATTGTCATCAAGCAAATATGTCACTTCCGCATTAAAAACTTTGGCGTGATAATATTTATAGTCCTCATCTTCTTTGTGCCAACTATTATCATTTTTGTCCTCAAAACGTTTCAACCATCTATGCGCTTCCCTGAAATCCTTTTCAATAATAGCATTATCTATTTTGGTTTCAAATCTTTCATAGCTGTTTAAATATTTATGTAACTTACAACCTCCTATTAACATAACAAAAAACAAAAAACAACTAAACAGCATCATAGTGATTCCTTTTTCAATACTTTCCCAGTTCATAGTTTTACATTTTAAATTAATAATCCTAAAACTCCCAAAATCTTTACACCTGATGTAAAAATGGTAACGGTTTTGTCCATTATGTCATTAATGCTCTTTTTATTTGATTTATTTTGACCTTCAAGCTCCGCCGTTTGTCTTTGTGCTTCCATCTGATTATGAATAACCAAAGCTTCGCTTGCTTTAAGATTAGTCTCGGCATTAATGCGTTCTATTGCCAAATTTTCATTTTCCATAAACATTTCATGAGCGCGTTTTGCATCCTCAACATCAATACAATGCATGACATAGCTGTTAAAAGTACTGTCCGCTTTTGCATAAACACTTGATTTTGGAGAAATAAGCCTCATATATGCCCCTGCTTCCAGATTATATTTGTCACCAACAGCCATAGCATCAAGCATTGCATAATAATAATCTGTGCTGAATTTGTCATATACTTCATCAAGATATTTTTGGGCAGCTGCAAAACATGTTTTCGCATCTCGAGGAATAGACTGCAACAACGCATACGCTTTGTCGTATTCCTCCAACTGTACTTGCCGACTAATTTGTGATATTACAGTTGCTTTATTTGCCTCATACCAACTGATAATCTTTTTTGATGTCTCACTTATAAAAACCTGGATATCATAATTGTTTTCAATTGATAGAATTGCATTAACGCTCGCCGATTCATCTGTATTCCCCACACCGGTAACATCTTGAGAAAAACAACCGAAAACATCTCCGGTCAATATATTTGCAATATAAAAGCTTATGTTATAAGCAATATAGTTTTTCTTCGGAATCGTACTGGTAATTCCTTTTTGCTTGGAGTTTATTACACCAACAAACACAAATGATGGATCCCCACCATAACCTGCCACCCCATTTTCAGCTGTTATTTGAAGCATCCGAGTAGCCATCACTTCCGCCAATTGCATTGTAAAATCTTCAGTTATTTTTGGCACCCTGATTGTCAGTTTCACTGCGTTATTGTAGTCAGCGAATGATAGGCGCGTGTTTGCTTCATCACGTTTTTTGGCAATGGCCACCTGCCTTTGCTCATTAGACATAACACTACTCTTAGGTAGTGGATTGTACGTTACCCCCCTGAGGCTGTTCATTTTCCTGACAAGCAAAGCATATCAGGACAATGCCAAGAAGTAACAGCACATTAATAATGAGAAATGTTGATTTTTTCATAATAAATTTTTATAATCCGTTAATCATAATATGAACATTGCCTAAACCTTGAACTTTATTTGAGCATTTGACGCCACACTCACTACGGAATGCTTTTATCATTTCCCTTGCCCAATTATACGAACTATTTTGTGTGCCATCTGATTTCAGGACAGGAATTCTAACATTGACAAAATATAATTCGTAGTCAGTGTTTGTTTGCATTTTATAGGTGCCTTTTTTAGCGTGAAAATCCATATAATCCATAATCCAATCGCTGTATGTGTCTCCAGTAATAGATTCACTTGACAAATTGATATTTGATTTTGGTGAAACAGTAACACGAACAGTTATTTCACGACCATTGGTGACAATATCCTTGAAATACCTACCAATTTCTCTTTCTATATCCTTAATATTTTTACGAAACGATTGCACAAAAGTCGTGACAACATCTTTCGTAGATGTTTCTTTTATCGTCTTTGAAGAAAACGCCTTATTAGTATATGCATCAAAAGCTGTTATAGTGTATGACATGTTTTTCTTAAAATTGGGATCCATCACGTCAATTTTGCTTGCATAATCAAGTTCGATAATAATGTCTGGCGATACTGTTTGTAGCAATAAAGTCTTTGCATCCTGTGCGACACCATCAGCTAAATTTGTCGCCTCCCTGTTTTGAAGTTGTTTCAATGTTTGTTCAAGGTCACTCAACGGATAGTCCATTTGCACAAATTCGTTTTGGATGCATGAAATAATAGCTTTATTGTCTTTGTTAGCCAAAATATATTTGCTATAATCACGATCTAAAAAGCTGCTACCGTTTATCGATACTGTTTTAATTGCATCATATGACAGCAAAAGATTATCACTTGGCAACACCATAATTGACGGTTTTGCCTGTTCAATAGCGTTTACAACAGTGTTTTCCTTTATTTCAGCTGCATTTCCGTAATATGTCAGTTTTTGTTGTTGACCTTTATTTTCACATGAATAGCTGATTAGCACAATCAACAAGCACATAGCGCTTGTTTTAAACGCAAAAAATATTTTATTTACCGTTCTTTTGTATTTTTCAATCATTTTGTTATTCTTTTTGTATTATCCAATTTTCCTTTTTGACAATAAAAAAACCGCGAACTTTTTGTTCAGACAGAGGTTCTCGACTACCTATACACCAAACAAGAAAGCCCACGGTAAAACTCCGCGAGCGTTTCTCTTTTCTTGCTGGTGTAACTGAAATTGTCGAGATTTCTGTCTGCCTAAGAAAAGCGAAAACGCCTTTTTATATGTCTTTAAATTCTTTTACTTTTTACTGTTTCTTAATTACTCTTTAGATTTAACCCTGCAAAGATAGGATTTTTTTTGAACAAAACAAAATTATTTTTGAAAAAGTGGTTGACAATAGAAGATTTTGTATATTTGCAAAAAGAATAAAAATCGATTTTTATGCAAACACAATCATTAAAAAAACGTAAATCTATCCGTCTGTCGGATTATGATTATTCCCAAAACGGTCTGTATTTCATTACAATTTGCATAAAAAACAGGGAATGCATTTTGGGTGAAATCAAAAACCATGAAATGATATTATCAGAAATTGGTCAAATTGTCAACAATTGTTGGAATGAAATTCCACAACATTTTTCGCAGGCATCATTACATGAATTTGTCATTATGCCCGACCATATCCACGGAATCATCGAAATAAACCTCGTAGGGGCGAATCATTATTCGCCCACAACGAATCATTATTCGTCATCAACGAATCATAATTCGCCATTTAATAATTCGAAACGGGCAAATAATGATTTGCCCCAACATGGAACATCGCAAACAATAGGATCAATTGTAAGGGGTTTTAAAATCGGTGTTACCAAACAAATAGGTTTTTCCCCATGGCAACGCAATTATTATGAACATATCATTCGATCTGAAATCGAATATTTAAACATTGCAAATTACATTATTGAAAATCCATTGAAATGGATTGATAATGTCAATATGATTGCAAAATAAATATAAAATGATGATAAACATTGAATAATATAACGGTCGAAAAATATTTCGCCCCTACAGAAAAAATCCGTAATATCTGTGAGAGAATTTTGTATCTTTGCGCATTGAAAATTGCATACCATGATAATCTTTTTCAAAACCCGTCAGAACACAGTCATCGCTGTAGAAAGCGCTGAGAATCATTCAGATAACGACATCAAGAAGTTTAACTGGCTCTTCGGCGACGCCACAAAAATTGAAGAAAAAACCGTCAAAGGCTTCTTCTTCGGACCGCGCCGCGAGATGATAACACCTTGGAGCACCAACGCCGTCGAAATCACTCAAAACATGGGCATTCGCGGCGTTTCTCGTATCGAGGAGTTCCGTCCCGTCGAGGAAAACGACAACAGCTTCGACCCGATGCTGCAAAACAAATACAACGACCTCGACCAGAACGTGTTTTTCGTAGACCGCAAGCCTGAGCCGCTTAAATATATCACCGACATCGACGCCTACAACAACGAGGAAGGTCTTGCGCTCAGCCAGGATGAGATTGATTATCTTAAAGGTATAAGCAAGAAGATAGGCCGCGCCCTCACCGACTCGGAGGTCTACGGCTTCGCACAGGTCAACTCGGAGCACTGCCGCCACAAGATTTTCAACGGCACCTTTATTATTAATGGCAAGGAGATGCCCGACACGCTCTTCGCGCTTATCAAGAAGACCTCGAAGACCAACACCAACCGCTTGGTTTCGGCTTACAAAGACAACGTAGCCTTCATCCTCGGACCGAAGGTCGAACAGTTCGCGCCAGCCACTCAGCATAAAGCCGACTTCTTCAAAATCAAAGAAATAGACACTGTCATCTCTGTCAAGGCAGAGACACATAACTTCCCGACGACTGTCGAGCCATTCAACGGAGCCGCCACAGGCACCGGCGGTGAGATCCGCGACCGTCTCGCTGGCGGTAGAGGCTCTATCCCGTTGGCAGGAACAGCCGTTTACATGACTTGCTACCCTCGTAACGACGAGAGCCGCGAGTGGGAAGACAACTTCAAGGCACGTCCGTGGCTCTATCAGACCCCTGAAGAACTGCTCATCAAGGCATCGAACGGCGCCTCAGACTTCGGAAACAAGTTCGGACAGCCGCTCATCAACGGTTCGCTCCTGACATTTGAACATAGCGAAAACGACAATAAAACCAACGACTACGGCTACGACAAGGTCATCATGCTCGCGGGCGGTATCGGATTTGCTCCAGCTGACGACAGCATGAAGGAAGACCCGGAGCCGGGCGACCTCATCATAGTGCTTGGCGGCGACAACTACCGCATCGGTATGGGCGGCGCCGCGGTGTCGAGCGTGGGGACAGGACAATATTCCAATGCCATCGAGCTCAACGCCGTGCAGCGTGCCAACCCTGAGATGCAGAAACGTGTCGCCAACGTCATCCGTGCCATGGTGGAGAACGACAGCAACCCGGTGCGCTCAATCCACGACCACGGCGCCGGCGGTCACCTCAACTGCCTCAGCGAGCTCATCGACAAGAGCGGCGGCACAGTGTACGTCGACAACCTCCCTGTAGGCGACCCAACCCTTTCCGACAAGGAAATCATCGGTAACGAGTCGCAGGAACGTATGGGACTCCTTGTCAACAAACAAGATACCGAGATTATCCGCCAGACAGCCGAACGCGAACGCGCACCTTATTATATGGTTGGTGAGTCGACCGACGACAAACGTCTGCGCTTCATCCGCAAAAACGGCGTGAATCCTATCGATTTGAGCCTCTCAGACTTCTTCGGAAGCGCTCCTAAGACCGTTTTGACCGACAACGACGTCGATTATAAATTCAAGAAAGTCGAATATCAGAATAACAAATTCGAGGATTACCTCAAGAAGGTGCTTCAGCTCGAAGGCGTGGCATGTAAAGACTGGCTCACCAACAAGGTTGACCGCTCTGTGACGGGTCGCGTCGCCTTGCAGCAGTGCGCCGGCGAGATGCAGCTCCCACTCACCGACCTCGGCATCATGGCACTTGACTATCAAGGTGTCAGAGGCATCGGAACAGCACTCGGACATGCTCCTGCAGCGGCATTGGTAAGCCCTGAAGCAGGCTCGAGACTGTCAGTGGCTGAGTCACTTACAAACTTGGTTTGGGCGCCTATCGAAGAGAACCTCAAAGGCGTGTCATTGAGCGCCAACTGGATGTGGCCGGCCAAAAACCCGGGCGAGAACGCACGACTCTACCGCGCCGTTAAAGCGTTGAGCGACTTCGTGTTAGCACTCGGCATCAACGTCCCGACAGGTAAAGACTCACTGTCGATGACGCAGAAATACAAGAACGGTCAGAAGGTCCTTGCACCTGGCACAGTCATAGTGACAGCAGCAGGCGAAGTGACCGACATCAGAAAAGCCGTTAAGCCAATGGTTGTCAACGACAAAGACACCGAAATTCTTTATATCGACTTCTCAAAAGACGCCTTCAAACTCGGAGGCAGCAGCTTCGCGCAAATCATCAACAGAGTCGGCGACAACACACCGGATATCGCTGACACTGAATACTTTAAGAAGTGCTTCAACACCTTGCAGAAGCTCATCGAGCAAGGTCTTGTGATGGCAGGTCACGACGTGTCGGCAGGCGGCTTGATCACCACCTTGCTTGAGATGACGTTCGCCAACAACGAAGGCGGCATGGACATCGACCTCAGCGCACTCGGCAACGACCTCATCAGCGTAGCGTTCAGCGAACAGCCAGGCGTGGTGATTCAAGTCAAAGACAAGAAAGTCAAGGAGTTACTCGACGAAGAAAGTGTCAAATATACCGTTATCGGCAATATTTCTGACAAGAGAGCTATCGCTTTGAAGAAAGGTAACGAGTCTTACAAACTGGATATCAACGCATTACGCGACCTCTGGTACAAGAGCTCATATCTCCTCGACAGAAAACAGAGTGGCGAAGCTAAGGCTAAAGAGCGTTTCGAAAATTATAAAAATCAAGCACTTAAGTTTGATTTCGGCACATTCACCGGCAAGGCCAAAGATCTGGGCATCGACATGCACCGTCGCACACCTTCAGGCGTGAAGGCGGCCATCATCCGTGAGAAAGGCTGTCAATGTGACCGCGAGATGGCATACGCGCTCTACACTGCCGGCTTCGATGTCAAGGATGTACACATGACCGACCTCGTAAGCGGACGCGAAGACCTCAGCGATGTGAATATGATAGTGTTTGTTGGAGGTTTCAGCAACTCCGACGTTCTCGGTTCGGCGAAAGGCTGGGCAGGAGCGTTCCTCTACAACGAGAAGGCACGCACTGCTCTCGAGAACTTCTACAAACGTCCCGACACCATGAGTCTCGGCGTGTGCAACGGCTGCCAGCTCATGACGGAACTCGACCTCATCTACCCCGACCACGACAAGCATCCGCGCATGATTCACAACGACTCGCATAAGTTCGAGTCAGGATTTGTGAACGTGAACATCGAGAACACCAATAGTATCATGCTCAAGAGCCTCAAAGGACGTCGTCTCGGCGTGTGGATCGCACACGGCGAGGGTAAATTCAATTTCCCTTACGGCAAGGAGAAATATAACATCGCGTTGACATACAGCTACGACGGTTACCCGGCAAATCCTAACGGTTCACCATGGTCAGTGGCCGGTATCTGCTCCGCCGACGGCCGTCATCTCGCGATGATGCCTCACCTTGAGAGAGCATTCCTCCCATGGCAGTGGGCATACTATCCGCAGAACCGCAAAGACGACGAGGTTGCACCTTGGATCGAGGCGTTTGTGAATGCAAGAGAGTGGATTAAGAAGAATCGTAAATAACGAAAAAATTCTCTCAAACAGTTGCACATATATAAAAAAGTTGTATTTTTGCAGCTAGAAAAGTCGTGATAGGACTCATGTATATGAGTAGTGCGCAGCCCCCGCCCGCATAGCATCACACGAAAGTGTAACCCTCCTTCACGCAAAAGGGGCAAGACTTAAGGCATCTACAAAGATGCCTTTTTCATTATTCATTCTCGAATTATTCCTTCACGTATTTTGATACTCTCTAAGGAATCATCATTTGGTATTTGTGTTATATTCATATTAAATTTGCTTTAGAACAATCTTTCAGAACATATCGACATGTTGAATCGCGCGGTAACGGCTCTGCGTTATGGCATCTTTCAAGGCTTTCACCGCCTGCAAATAATCTT
>R20__coassemble_63_pt1 | contig 79821 bp, 67 predicted proteins | sample R20__metabat2_high_PE_049 | metagenome-assembled genome bin R20 | reverse complement strand
GTTTCTTATGCAAATTTAAACAATTTTAGAAAGCAATTCACACCATTAATTGAATCTCAATACTTCTTACTCGGGTTGTTTCTGATGCAAATTTACACAAATTTTGAAAGCAATTCACAACGCCGCAGTCGGCGAAGAAGCCCCATTGCTGGTTGTTTCTGATGCAAATTTACACAAAAATTGATATTATTATGTTGTCGGATAAAATTTCTTGGCTTCGCCCCACGTGGTTTACAGCACGGGCCCGCGCCAGACGGCGGTTAGAGCTTCGGATGGCGCTTGATCTTTTGGTTACTTTTCCATCAAGGGAAAAGTGACAAAAAACCGCCTGTTAAGGCAAAAATTTCTATCTTTGCAAAAAAATATTCACTTTTATGTTACCAGCGAACGCTAAAATTGTAAAATGTCCGTTTTGCGGCGAGCAAAAAGAGCTGCTGAACCTCGCGTCGGGCAATACTTGCGGAGCCAGACATTGGTCCGACCAGAAAATGATTGCCCCGATGCTGCCTCAGGTTTCCCCGGTGCAGAAATGCCCTGCATGTGGAAAGTATTATCTGGAATATAACCAGACTTACGAGGAAGGCGACGGCTGGTCGTCGGAACGCGGCGAGCTCTCATATCAACAATGGAAAGAGGCCTACGCGCAGCTTCAGTCGGATAAAAGCATCACAAAAAATGATTTGCAGATTGTCAGACATCAGCTGATTCAGGCTTTTAATGATGATTATTATCGATACGATGCCGATGCAGCGCCTGCTGAAGAAGAGACCTATTTCGTGAATGTCATTCATGAATATATCGACGCTTGCTCGTGGAATAAAAATAACATCTTGTTTAAGGCCGAACTTTATCGTGAAGCCGACGAGATGAGCAAATGCGCCGAAGTGCTGTCGAAAATATCCCTTGAGAAGCTTCAAGACTACGAAGCTAAGATTTACAAGGAGATAGAATCACGTATGAAAAACGGTGATAAAAAGGTTTTCAGAATAAACTGAATGAATAATGTAAGTGAGCGTATAGCCCCAATGACGGCTGCTACTCAAGCTTATCGATATTCGAGTCGTCCTCAACCCTCAGATTGTCGATGATGAACTTCTGACGCTGGTCGGTGTTCTTTCCCATGTAGTATTTCAAAAGCTCAGGAATCGTCATGTCGTGGCGCAGGATGATAGGCTCCAGGCGCATGTTTGGACCGATGAAATAGCTGAACTCGTCGGGCGAGATCTCACCGAGACCTTTGAATCGGGTGATTTCAGGATGAGCGCCGAGCGACTTGATGGCGTCGACACGTTCCTCGTCGGTGTAGCAATATCTCGTCTCTTTCTTGTTTCTCACACGGAACAACGGGGTCTGCAGGATATAAAGATGTCCGCCGCGAACCACGTCGGGGTAGAACTGCAGGAAGAACGTGAGCATCAGCAGGCGGATGTGCATGCCGTCGACATCAGCATCGGTGGCGATGACGATGTTGTTATATCTCAGATTCTCAATGGATTCGTCGATGTTTAAAGCCGCCTGCAGGAGGTTGAACTCTTCGTTTTCGTACACGATTTTCTTTGTCAGACCGTAGCAGTTGAGCGGCTTGCCACGAAGGCTGAACACGGCCTGTGTCTGTGCGTCGCGGCTCTTGGTGATGCTGCCTGATGCTGAGTCACCCTCGGTGATGAACAGCGTCGACTCGAGTCGTTTCTCCTGGTTGGTGTTGTAATGTATGCGGCAGTCGCGGAGCTTGCGGTTGTTGAGGCTTACTTTCTTGGCGCTTTCACGGGCGAGTTTCTTGATGTTCGCCATGCCTTTGCGCTCTTTCTCGTTCTGGATGATCTTGCGCATCAGGTTTTCCGCCACGTCGCTGTTCATGTGCAGGAACTTGTCGAAATGTCTCTTGATGATGTCGGTGATGTAAGCCCTGATGGTCGTCTCGCTCTCTTTGTCCATGTAGTTCGACGAGAACTTGGTCTTTGTCTGACCTTCAAACTCCGGCTCGTCGACTTTTATCGACAACGAGGCGATGAACGAGCTGCGGATGTCGGATGTCTCGTATTCTTTGTTGTAGAACTCCCTGATAGTCTTGGCAATAGCCTCGCGGAACACGTTGAGATGCGTGCCGCCGAGAGGGTTGTACTGGCCGTTGGCGAACGGGAAATACTCCTCGTTCGACGTGACGTTGGAATGCGTGAAGGCACACTCGAAGTCGCCTTCTTTGATGTGTATGATAGGGTAGGCGCAGGTCTCAGGCTTTCCGATTTTACGGTTTAGCAGGTCGAGGAGACCGTTCTTTGCCTGATATTTCTGTCCGTTGAGAATCAATGACAAGCCGCTGTTGAGGAATGCGTAGTTCCAAATCATCTCGTCGACGTATTCCATAAGGAAATGGTAGTTTCCGAACAGCTCGGCGTCGGGCACGAATGTAATCTCGGTGCCGTTTCTCTGGTCTGTTGGGATGATATCCGACTCGGATAGCAGTTCGCCTTTCGCGAACTCTACTATTTTCGTCATGCCGTCGCGGAATGCCTGCGCGCGGAAATATGATGATGCTGCGTTGGTGGCTTTTGCGCCCACGCCGTTCAATCCCACTGCTTTCTTGAACGCGCCGGTGTTGTACTTGCCGCCGGTGTTCATCTGTCCCATGCAGTCTTTGAGAGAGGCGAGAGGGATACCGCGTCCGTAGTCACGCACGCGCACCTTGCCGTCGTTGATGTCGATTTCGATGGTTTTTCCGGCGCCCATGTTGAACTCGTCGATGCTGTTGTCGACGATCTCCTTCAGCAGGATATAGATTCCGTCGTCGTGAGCCGAGCCGTCGCCAGCCTTGCCGATGTACATGCCAAGACGCTTGCGGATATGCTCGTTCCACGAAAGATGCTGGATGGCATCATCAGTGTAATCGACCGGATTTACATTTGTGGTAAAGTCTAACTCGTTGTCTTCCAATACGTTATCGTCAATAATTTCTTCCGCCATGTTCTCAAAATTTTCTAATTTGCAAAGATACTAAAAAGTTTATTAAGTTTATAACTTTTTTAAAAAATATACCAGCTATTAGCCGTTAGCCGTTAGCCGTTAGCCATTAGCCGTTAGCCATTAGCCATTAGCCGTTAGCCATTAGTTTTTTGGGGCTAATAGCTAATGGTTAGTTGCTAATGGCTAAAATTTTGTATTTTTGCACGTTTTTTTGAGGAATTAATTTTAATGCAACAGTCAATAACTTCAAATAAAAAGATTTTCGGCACTATCTGCGGCATTCTTGCGGCGGTGTTCTACGGCACCAATCCTCTTGGCGCGCTGAAGCTTTACGAGCAGGGCATGAACACCAACTCGGTGCTTTTCAGCCGCTTCAGCTTGGCATGGATTATCATCTCTATCATATTGATTATCAGGAAAGAAAGCCTGAAAGTGACAAAAAAAGAGTTCGGCACTCTAACTGCTCTCGGACTGCTTTTCACGGCTTCTTCAATGACGCTTTATTTCAGCTTCAAATACATCGCGGCGGGTGTGGCTTCGACGCTTCTGTTCACTTATCCTATCATGACTGCGGTTATTATGGGCTTGTTTTTCAAGGAGAAAGCAGGTTTTAAGACGGTTATGGCAATCATATTGTCGCTCGTTGGCGTGCTTTTGCTTTATTGGAGCGATGCCGGCGGCGCTTTAAACACTCTCGGCGTGATTCTGGTGCTCGTTTCGGCTCTCACTTACGCCATCTACATCATAGTGGTGAACCGTTGTCCGCTTGAGATGTCGTCGTTTAAGATAAACTTCTACGTGGTGCTGTACTGCGCCATCGGGATGGCGGTGTTTGCTTGGCTTACCGGACAGCCTCTGCGACTTCCTCACAATGCCGTGAGCTGGTTCTACTCGGTGTGGCTTGCCGTCGTTCCGGCCACTCTGTCGCTCGTTCTGATGGTTTACGCCTCGAAATATGTTGGAGCCACACCGACGGCAATCCTCGGTGCTCTCGAGCCTCTTACAGCCGTTTTAATCGGCATTTTTGTCTTCAACGAGCCTTTCGGCTTTCGTCTCGCAATAGGTATCGTATTGATTCTCGGTGCGGTGATTATTACCGCATATCAGACAAAAAAGCACTAATCTGTAAATTTTAATGTCATTTGCAGAAATACGACCTACCACAGGGTACTGTTGAGTATTTCGAAAATGGCATTAAAATGCGGATTACATATGATTTAACTGGAGAAATGCGACCTATCGTAGGGTGCTGAGAGTAATTCGAGAGGAATAACAAAAATCTCAGTCAACTATTTTTTATTAAGAATCGCTTTAATCTCCGCTAATAGCATTTTCACATCTTCTCTCGTCACCAACAATTCCTTCGTGGGAATATTATTGATTCTCTTGAAGATTATCCATTGGTAAACTATTGTGGCTAAATGAGTTAGCGAGGCTGAGATACCGGCGCCGACCATTCCTAATGGCGGTATCAAGAGGTATAATGAAGGAATCGTGACCGCCAATCCCACCAAAGCTCCGTAAAGGTTGTGTTTCGGCTTGTTGACGCCCGAGAAATAATGGCAAAACACCATGTTTGCGGCCATGAAGACGACTCCAGGCGCCAAAGCTATCATCACCGTGCGCATCTCCGCGAAATCGGCTGTAAAGAGCCAAGAATACACGCTGGTAGGGATGACGCAGACGATAAATATGCATATTGCCGTCAAAACCATCGCTGTCTTAAGCAGCTGCATGGTGATTTTTGCAGCTAACTCATTGTCAGTAAGGTTACTAATCTTTGAAAACTGCACCATCGCGATGCTCTGCCCAATCATCTTCGGTGCTTCAGATACCTGTGTGGCGGCATTGTAAACTCCAACCTTTGCATCGCCCCAGAATCCTTTGATAATAAATAAGCTGAGGCGGCGGTTAAGCGTCGAGACAAGGGTAGAAAGCTGGATGATGGTGCCGAATTTGAACATCTCCCTGATGGTCTCGCGCATGGAATCGTTGCCTTTTTCCTTCAGGTAAGGCCAGATCTGGGTCAGACCGCAGAGATAACCAATGGTATAACCGGTGAGAAGCGAGAAAACGAAAGCATCGGCGTTTCGGATGTCAAGCACGAAGATGTAGAACAGCATTGAGCACATCTGCGTCATGAACTGTATGATAAACAATTTGTTTTTCGCCCCGATGCGCTCCTTGCCAAGCAGGGTGGTGAGGTTGAAGTTGTGCAGACTGTAGATAAAAACCAGCAGCAGCACGATCACTTGATAGCCTTCGGGAATGAATTCAGCGCCTTTGCCAAGGAATTTTGTGAAATAATGTGAAATATTATCAGGGATAAACGAAAAAATATAGATTAGCAGCGCATAAAACGCCACTATCAGAACACTCCAAATGTACGAAATCTTGAATAAGGTCCGGTATGATTTCCTTGGGGTGAAGTAAATGAGTCCGCTACCTGCCAGAAACTCCACTCCGATAAGCATAATCGACACATCGAGCAGCACTATGCCGCCGATTCCCCACGCCTCCGCACCGAGATAATGCGTGCCAAACCACAACGTCACGAAGTTGCAGATGGCGTTGAGTGCCTGAGTGCCGAATGTGCCGAAAATCTTCTTAATCATGGTGCTTTTGCCTCCATTGTTGTATAAATCCTTTCCAAGTGAACGTGAACCGTTTGGCATCGAACACTGTGATTCCGCCATCGCTGTTGATGGTGTGGATGCCTTTGTCATACGGCGTGTTATTGAAAGGTTTTATGTCTTTTATCGCTTCTTCAATATATTGATATTCATTAAGTTGAATAATCTTATTTAAAGTAATACTTTCACCATAGTGACGGGTGCTGTTTTGTGCCGGACGTATCAATTCTCCGTCGATATTTTGCATCTTTCCGGCCATTCGCGAGTTGCTGCAATCGACCTTCACAGGGTTGTTGTAATGCGGTCGGTACGGCCCTCGCAAATCGTCAGCGACAAATATAAATAGGTGAGTGTGTGGATGGGTTTGCGGTGTCGTGAACAGATAAAATCTGTCATTGTGAATGAATAATGTCGTGTCAACAAATTTACCTTCTAACAAATCGCAATCGAACGTCAATCTATCGTTATCAAATCGATATAAAGAGATTTTGTTCGTTTTATTTGCCTCCGGGATGCAATATATTTGTCCCTGATAATCAAATACATAAGGGTAGGAGCGGTGCTCCGGAAATCTTGCTATTTTGTGATACACCTCGAAATTCTCCGATTTTTTCGCCATCGCGAGGTCGGCCTTGCCGTTTTTGTTTGAAAACCATTCAAAAAACAGATAGGTGTCGTTGTCGTTTGAAATGACGAACGGATCGGCAAAATAATCGGATTTCGGCGGTTTCAACCAATGGATTTCATTGGAATTTGTGTCGAAATAATACCCCACATTCCAATCTTCCTGTTTGAACAAATAATTCCAGTGGAAAACGACCTTGCGCCAGATGCACAGCCAGAAATATTTCAACATCTTGCAATTCTTCGGCGGATGCATTATCGGTGCCTTCGACTGTGACAGCTCCGGCTCAAGTTTTTCGTTGACAATCAGGTCTTTACACACTTGCAATGGCAAAAACTCCGATTCCGTCAACAAACGGTTGAGATGGAATTTATATGAATGTAAAACCGTGTCGAACTGTATCCTTTTGAGAATCAGGCCTTTGTCCAACTCATCGGTGAGCTGCTGCAAAATTACGCCATTTGCCGGAATCTTTCGCATGAACTCCCAAAATCCGGGAGGTCCGCCACGCACAACACGTTCATCGTCATGATGATACGACCAGATTCCATATTTTGCGCTTGTCAAAACATCGCCACGGATGATGTCGAAACCGAAACGCAGGATGAAATCGAGGTTGTAGGAACGGATTTTTTCAACGTCTTCGGATTTGAAATACGTGGAAATGCCTTTTTTCTGTGGAATTACCGTCATGGATGCAGGAGATTTCTCCACTTCGCTTCGCTCCGGTAGAATTGACGTTGACTTTTTTGCCTCAGGTTTGAAAAAATATCGATGCCAAACCCTGAACAGAACCTGTCGGTAAGGATAATGCAAGACCTTGTCGGAAAACGATTTGTATGGTTTCGATTCGTCGCCGTTCTTGATAATCAACGACAATTCTATACCGTTGTTTATCAACAGCTTAACGGTGTCAAACTGCCATTGCTCGACGGTGTCGCCATCGACCATAATGCCAAACCGAATCTTTCTGTTCAAATCCATTGTACTAAATAAAGCGCAAAATTAACGAAATTATTTTATAAAATAAAAAATCATGGCAATAATATTTTGCGTATCTTTGCAGTTTGAACAAAAGTAATGAAGCTTTCGGTCGTCATAGTAAACTATAACGTTGAGCATTTTCTCGAACAGTGCTTGTATTCAGTGCGTCGCGCGATGCAAGGCATTGAAGGTGAGGTGTTTGTGGTCGACAACAACTCCGTTGACGGCTCTCTGAAGATGCTCGCGGCGAAGTTCCCGGAGGTGAAAGTCATCGCAAATAAAGACAACGTAGGCTTCGCGAAAGCTAACAATCAGGCGATAAGGATATCGGAAGGGGAGTATGTGCTGCTTCTGAACCCCGACACTGTAGTCGAGGACGACACTTTCAGTAAGTGCATCGCTTTCATGGACTCGCATCCCGACGCTGGCGGACTCGGCGTGAAGATGGTCGACGGCAAAGGACAGTTCCTGCCTGAATCGAAGCGCGGACTGCCGACACCGATGACGGCTTTCTATAAGATTTTCGGGCTTTCAAAGTTGTTCCCGCACTCGAAACGATTCTCGAAATATCATCTCGGATATCTCCCTGAGAATGAAGTCAATTCTGTGGATATTCTTGCAGGTGCCTACATGCTCATGCGTCGCGAAACCCTTGACAAATGCGGACTTCTCGATGAGACGTTCTTCATGTACGGCGAGGATATCGACCTCTCGTACCGCATCACCTTGGCGGGATACAAAAACTACTATTTCCCGGAGACACGCATCATACATTACAAAGGCGAGAGCACCAAGAAAACCAGCGTGAACTACGTGCTGGTGTTTTACAAGGCGATGGAGATTTTCGCAAAGAAACATTTTGGTAAAAATCGCGCCAGGACGTTCTCGTTTTTCATCAATTTCGCCATATATTTCAGGGCTTTCCTCGCGTTGATGTCGCAGTTCTTAGGCAAGGTTTACATGCCGCTCATCGACGTCACGTTGGGTTATGCAGGTCTCGCAACCGTCAGCTATTTCTGGGGACATTTCATGATTTACAACGGTGCCGGCTCATATCCGATAACGCCGCTGTTCTCGATAATCTTGCCGGTATACATCCTGATTTGGCTCACTACGGCGTATTTCACCGGCGGTTACGACAAACCTTACCGCATCTCGCCGGCAACAGGAGGCATCCTGATTGGCAGCGTGCTAATCCTCATGCTATACGCTTTGTTGCCGACAAGCCTGCGTTTTTCGAGGGCTTTGATACTCTTCGGAACGCTTTGGATGGCACTTCAAATGACTTCAAGTAGAACTTTAGGTTACTTACTTAAACTTGCTGATTTTCAATATGGTAGAAACGCAAAAAAACGCTTCTTGGTTATTGGAAATTCTGACGAGACGCAACGTGTCGAACAGCTTCTGAAGAGCACTTCCATCAAGCCGGATTTCATCGGATTGGTGGCTCCGAATAACAGCTTTGAGGTGCCTGAAAACTACCTCGGAAACCTCACCCAGGTGCCTGACATCATCGGCATTTACAAGATCACTGAGATAATTTTCTGCTCGAAAGACATCACGCATCAGGAAATCATCGATAAAATGGTTGAGTGGCATGCTAACGACCTCGATTACAAGATTGCGCCGGTCGACACATTGTCGATTATCGGAAGCAACTCAATCAACACTCGTGGCGACCTCTATACCGTTGATATTAAGACGATTAACACAGTCCCGAACAAACGAAAGAAACGTCTTTTCGACTTCTCAGTATCGTTTTTCGGCATCGTTTTCTGGATTTTTATGGCTTGGTTCATAAGAAAACCTGTGAAATTCCTCGTCGACTGCCTCAGAGTGTTGTTCGGAAAATATTCATGGGTAGGGTATTGTCCGACTGAAACCGTTGACGGTCAGCGACTTCCTGAGATTAAACCGGGCATATACAATCCTTCATCCATTGTCGCCAATGAACTCGACGACGAGGCGCGTAACCGTCTGAATGTTATGTACGCCAGAGATTATACCGTTCTTAAAGACATAAATATCTTGATAAGAATGTTACTGAAACGATAATTTTTGTATTTTTGCAAACTCAAATTTTTTATTAAAAAGATTATGTTAAACAGAAGGTTTTTGAGAATCAAGGTGTTACAAGCCCTCTATGCTTATATAGAGTCAGGCGAGAGCAACATCAACAACGGAGTTAAGAATCTGCTTGAGAGCATCGACAAACTGTACGAGCTTTTTATCTGGCAGCTGTCGTTTCTCGTTGAAACAAAACGCTATGCGGAGAATAAGATTACCGAAAACAAGCATAAATACATCCCTACATACGAGGATTTGCACCCGAATCTGAAATATGTCAACAACCGTCTGCTTAACTTGATTGAGGATAACGTCGATTTCAAGAAACAGGAGGCTGCGCTGAAGATTAACTGGGCTGACGACCATCAGGATGTGGTGAAAAAGTACTATGTCATGATGAAAGATACCCCGGAATACAAGAAATATATGGCTGCCAAGACCGACAGTTTCGCCGAAGACCGTAAGTTCATCGTCACGATGATTACCAATTATTTCGCCGACCTCGACGTGCTTCAGGATTTCTACGAAGACAAGAGCATTTATTTCTGCGACGACTATCATCTGGTTAGCTCAATGCTCATCGAGTTTATCAGCAAGATGAAGAACTTCGACGTCAACTCGAAACTGCCTTCTATTTACAAGGAAGACACCGCCGAAAAGAATGCCGACGAGAAATTTATCCAGGATTTGTTCCGCGAGACGATGAACCATTATGAGGAATTCGGTCAACTCATCGCCGACAACACCAACAACTGGGAGAAAGAGCGTATCTGCCTGATGGACATGATAATCCTGAAGATGGCTCTTGCCGAATTTGTGTGCTTCCCGTTCATCCCGGTGAAGGTCTCGATGAATGAATATATTGAGATTTCCAAATATTTCAGCACGCCTAAGAGCAAGATTTTCGTGAACGGAATCCTCGACAAATTGGCTAAGAAACTCACCGAAGCCGGAAAAATCAAGAAAAATGGCATCGGATTGCTCGACAAATAAAATATTCTGACGTTACAAACGTTATTGATTATAAAATGAAGAAACTATACTTGCTCATATCGTTAATTTTGACGCTGTTTGTCGCTGATATTCAAGGACAAACGACGAATGGAGCATATAGTTTCCTTGATATGACGAGTTCGGCGAGGGTGGCAGCGTTGGGTAACACCGACTTGTCTATTTACGATTCGGATATTCAGCTTGGACTTTACAATCCTTCCCTGATTAACAAGGACATGCATAACGACATTGTGCTGTCGTATGTCAATTATTATGCCGATATCAGTCACGCTATGGTTCAATACGGCCATGATTTCGGGCGTTTCGGCACTTTTACGGGTTCGGTGATGTATCACAGCTACGGCAAGATGAAATATGCCGACGAATACGGTAATGCCGACGGCGGCACGTTCACTCCGGGTGATTACAACATCATGATTGGTTGGGGACGACAGCTCAATCCGCATTGGACCATAGGCGCAAATGTGAAGTTCGCAGGCATACAGTATGAAAGCTACAAGACATTCGCTTTGGCTGTCGATGTCGCTACGAGTTACAGGACAACAAGCGGATGGATGCTCTCAGCGACAGCGAGAAACATAGGCTACGAGCTGTATTCCAACTTTGAAGGCGACAGAAACAAGCTCCCGTTCAGGCTTTCGGCAGGCGTGTCGAAACGTCTTGACCATGTGCCGTTCCTCTTCAGCATAGTGTATGAAAACATCCAGAAATGGGATTTGTCATACGACGACCCGTTGGATCTTGAAGGTAATTACGACCCGATTTCAGGCACATATAAAGAAAAATCTGACGCTTCTCAGTTCGCTGAAAATCTGATGCGCCATATCGTAATCGGCGGTGAGCTTTACATCGGGAAATTCTTGGTTTTGAGGGCTTCGTACAACTACGGTATGAGGCAGAACATGAAAACGCCTACAGCCAAGGGTTTGTGCGGCTTCGCTTATGGCGTCGGACTCAATGTATGGCATCTTAAAATCAATTTTTCACGCTCGGAAATGCATATCTACGGATCACCAAATTATATCACCATTTCAGCGAATTTGGATCGCTTCGTGAAAAAGAGCAAGTAAATGTTTCTTAAAGAGTTAAAGTTGACGAATTTCAAGAACTGTGAGTCGGCCGACCTGCAGTTTTCTGAGAAAATCAACTGCTTCGTGGGGTTAAACGGAGCAGGCAAGACCAATATTCTCGATGCCATTTACTATCTCGCTTTCTGCAAAAGTTATTTCACGACCACCGACAAGCAGAATATACGTCACGGCACGGATTTCTTCGCCGTTCACGGAGATTTCGTGACCGACAACGATGAGACGGAGACAATTTCGTGCGTGCAGAAGGATGCGGCGAAAAAGTCGTTCAAATGCAATAAAAAGGAATACGAGCGTCTGGCTGACCACATCGGAAAGATTCCGTTGGTGATGATTTCGCCTTACGACCGCGATTTGATTAACGACGGCAGCGAGTTGCGACGCAAGTTTATCGACGGTGTCATCTCGCAGTTCGATTCTGTGTATCTCGGCGATTTGCTGCAATACAACAAGGTTTTGTCGCAGCGCAACACCCAGCTGAAGCAGTTTTGGGAGAACCGTTATTTTGACGCCAGTCTCTTGTCACTCTGGGACGAGCAGCTGATTCGTTACGCCACGCCGATTTACGAGAAAAGAAAGGCTTTTCTGAATGATTTCATGCCGATTTTCCAGAAATATTACGACATTGTTTCGGGCACTTCAGAAAAAGTCGATATCGTTTACGAAAGCGCATTGCACGAGAAGACTATGGAAGTCCTGCTTCAGGAGAGTCAGGAGAAAGACAGATATTCGTCATATACCAACGTCGGTATTCATAAAGACGATTTGAGTTTTTTGATTGATAATCATCAAGTTAAGAGATTCGGCTCGCAGGGACAGCAGAAGTCGTTTGTGGTCGCCATCAAGCTTGCGCAGTTCGATTTCAACTATCAGAAGATAGGCTTCAAGCCGATTTTGCTTTTGGATGACATTTTCGACAAGTTGGACGACAATAGGGTGGCGCAGTTGGTGAAATTGGTCGGCAACGATTATTTCGGACAGGTGTTTATCACTGATACTCAACGACAAAGGATTCAATATCTTTTGGATAATATTGATGGCAATCATAAGATTTTTGAAGTTAAACACGGGGAGGTGAAGAGCGATGAGTGACCCGAATCTGACTACATTAGGCGAGATGATAAAGGCGTTTTATCATGATAATCAAAGAGATAGCGCACTGGATGAGCAGATTATCCTTGACTCATGGAAAGAGGTGGTCGGTGATTTCATTGCGGCGCACACTTTGCAAACGAGTGTCAAAAACGGCGTATTTTACGTAAAAGTTGATGCCGATTCTTTGAAAAATGAGCTACTTTATGCCAAATCTATGCTGTTGAAAAGCTTGAATTCAAAGGTTGAGAAGGAAATTTTGAAAGATATTGTTATTATATAAAAAATATTTTGTATCTTTGCGCCGATTTTTGTTTTTTTAAGTAACTAGTAAAAATTTCGTTATATGATTAACTCACAAGACATTAAGATCGGAAGCTGCATCAGAATGGATGGTAAACTTTATTTTTGCGTTGATTTCCAGCATGTGAAACCGGGTAAAGGTAACACTATCATGCGTATTAAACTGAAGAGCGTAGTTGACGGCCGTACATTGGAACGCCGTTTCGATATCGGTGAAAAACTTGAAGACGTTCGCGTTGAACATCGTCAGTATCAATATCTTTACAAAGAAGGTGAAGACTACATTTTCATGAATCAGGAAGACTACGAGCAGATCCCTCTTATGAAAGATCTTATCACAGGTGTTGATTTCCTTAAGGAAAGTGACGTTTGCGATGTTATCTTCGATACATCAACAGATACAGTGTTGTTCGCTGAATTGCCGGTGAAGACTGTTCTCGAGGTGACATACACTGAGCCGGGCGAGAAGGGTAACACAGCAACCAACGCCATGAAAGAGGCTATAGTTGAGACAGGTGCAAAGGTAAGAGTTCCTTTGTTCATCAATACAGGCGATAAAATTAGAGTTGACACACGTACCGGTGAGTACGCAGAAAGAGTAAGAGAATAATATGAGAATAGAACCAGCAACGACAGTAAAGTGCATCGCTGATTTCATTGGCGCGACCAAGATTATCGGTGACCAGAATCAGACCATCACGGGACTCAATGAGCTCCATGAGGTTGAGGCTGGTGACATCACTTTCGTCGATCATCCTAAATACTATCAGAGAGTGCTGGATTCTGCCGCGACAGTCATCATCATCAATACCGATAATGTTGAATGCCCAGCAGGAAAGACACTCATTGTCCACAGTTGTCCGTTTGACGCGTTCAACAAGGTCATCTTGTCGTATCGCAGATTTGAGCCTGCAACAGCCATGGTCAGTCCTAAAGCTGAGATAGGTGAGGGCACAATCATTCAGCCGGGTGCATTTGTGGCAGAGCATGTTAAAATAGGTAAGAACTGCATCATTCATGCCAACGTGACCATTAACAATTGGACTGTCATTGGTGACAACGTCATCATCAACAGCGGTACAGTCATCGCGGCCGACGCTTGCTATTTCCAGCATCGCGGTCCTGACCGTCAGGTGAAGTTCGAGTCATGCGGTCGTGTCGTCATCGAGGATGACGTCGAAATCGGTGCATTGTGTGCCATCGACATCGGAGTCACCAGCGACACCATCATCGGCAAGGGCACCAAGACAGATAATCACGTCCAGGTCGGCCACGACGCCAAGATCGGTAAGAACTGCTTCCTCGGAGCACATTGCGCTATCGGCGGTGTGTCGAGAGTGATGGACAACGTATCTATCTGGTCGATGTCGGCGGTCAACAAAGACCTCGTCATCGCTGAAGGCACCACGATTTTGGCATACACAGCTGTCGACAAAGACACTGAGCCTGGTGTCACATATTTCGGAATGCCTGGCATGGAGGCAAAGAAGAAATGGAGAGAGATGGCATGCGTGAGAATGCTGCCGGATATTATCAGCAAGCTCAAGTAATTAAAAAAAAAGCTCAGCGAACGCTGAGCTTTTTTTATTGATTAGTATTTCATCATTTCGATGAGGTCAACCATTCTGTTTGAATAGCCCCATTCGTTATCGTACCACGACATTATTTTCACCATCTTACCCATCACCATGGTGCTCTTTGCATCGAAGATAGATGAGTGAGGGTTATGGATGATGTCGACGCTTACGATTTCGTCTTCAGTATATTCGAGGACGCCTTTCATCGGGCCTTCAGCGGCTTCCTTCATGGCTGCGTTGATTTGCTCTTTTGTGGCTTCTGTCTTGAGCGTGCACACGAGGTCGACCAATGAACCCGTCGGGGTTGGGACGCGCACTGCGATGCCGTCGAGTTTGCCGTTGAGTTCAGGGATTACGATACCTACAGCTTTGGCGGCGCCGGTTGTTGTCGGGATCTGTGACAAAGCAGCCGAACGTGCGCGACGGAGGTCGCTATGTGGACCGTCCAAAATAACCTGGTCGTTGGTGTAGCTGTGGATTGTTGTGATGTAACCCTGCTCGATGCCGAAACGGTCGTTCAAGACCTTGGCGACAGGTGCGAGGCAGTTTGTGGTGCATGAAGCGTTGCTGACGCACTCGATTTCATCGGTGAGGTCGTTGTTGTTGACGCCAACCACGATAGTTGCGTCGATGGTGTCTTTAGCAGGAGCTGAGAGGATGACTTTCTTTGCGCCGTTCTTGAGGTGGTCGCCATAGCCGCCCTTGCTGCTTTCCTTTGCGCGGAAGATACCTGTCGACTCGACAACTACGTCAGGAGTCTTGCTCCATTTGATGTTGATAGGGGCGCGTTCTGCTGTGACAGGGATGCGTACTCCGTTGACGATCAAAGCTGTCTCGTCATATTCCACTGTGCCGGGGAACTTGCCCTGTGTTGAGTCGTATTTCAGAAGATGAGCCAAGACCTTGGTGCTTGTGAGGTCGTTGACGCCCACGATTTCGAGGTTCGGGCGCTCGCAGATGATGCGGAAAACGTTACGGCCGATACGACCGAAACCGTTGATACCTACTTTAATCTTTTCCATATTATCTAAATTTTAATCCTTTATTAATTTCGTTTTACAAACTGCAAATATACAAAAAACTTTTCTTATCTTTGCAAAAATTAATCTGAAAAATGAGGAAAACGTTTCTTCTGATATTGGCATGGAGCCTTTGTGCTGTTGCGTTTGCGCAAAGCAATGTTTATTTCACTAACGAGATAACGGCAGAGTCGTTGGTAAGGATTTTTCAGGCGTTGGGAGTGAGCCCTACTGGCAACGTGGCGATAAAAATCTCGACGGGCGAGTCGGCGAAGAGCAATTATCTGCGGCCTGAGTTTATTCAGAATCTTGTTAATGAGACCAACGGTACCATTGTGGAGTGCAACACGGCATACGGTGGTGTTCGTGACGCTACGGCCGGACATCTTCAAGTCATCGAGCAGCGAGGCTTCAACCAGATAGCTAAGGTCGACATCATGGATTCGGAAGGCGACATGGAGATTCCGGTGAGCGACACCACATGGATAAAACACGACATCGTGGGCTCGCATTTGGCAGATTACGATTTTATGATAAATCTTGCACATTTCAAAGGACATGCGAGAGGCGGTTATGGTGGAGTGCTAAAGAACCAGAGCATAGGCGTGGCGGCAAAGAGAGGCAAATGTTACATCCACACGGCAGGCGAGAGCACCACGAATATCTACGGAAGCAATACACAGGACTCGTTTATTGAGTCGATGGCTGCGGCAGCACAGGCGGTGCATAACTATTTCAAACAGCCGGGAAAAGACATCGTTTATATCGATGTTATGAACAACCTGTCTGTCGACTGCGACTGCAATCCGTTGCCTGCAGCGCCGGAGATTGCCGATATAGGCATCTTGGCATCCACTGACCCGGTGGCTCTCGACAAGGCCTGTCTCGACCTCATCTTCGATTACAATCCGACGCCAGGTAACAACCCACAGCCGCTTATTGACCGCATCACGGAGATGCACGGCACGCATATCATAGAATATGCCGAGGCGATTGGACTTGGCGTGACGCAATATAACCTCATCGATATCGATGTTACTGGAATCAACGAGATCATTCCGGAAACCCCGGACCCTGAGACGTTACGTTATAATGTGTTTACCATCGATGGCAAGAAAGTTTTGCATAATGCAAAGAGTTTAGAGTCGTTGCCATCAGGCGTTTATATTGTAAATGGGAAGAAACAGGTGATAGTGAGATAAAAATAATAATATTATCATGAGCGAGACTTTCAAATCACAGGCTTTAGAGGCGAATTTAGCCCAGACAAGATATAAGGATATTTTCATTCCGGAAGAGTATAAGGCGTTTATTGCGTTGAGCGCCGCGTATTTCGGTATCAGCAAGCGGGCGTCGGAATGTATCACAGAATACCATCATCCGCTGTCGAACCACACTTTCGTGACTGAGGAACTGCGTAAGATTCTCATGGATGATTTCTGGTTCTACACTCGCGACGATGTGCCGGCCGACACATTGAAACTGCCGCTTGAGATGATGCAGAGTCTGCTGAAACATGAGGTGGCGCTGAAACTGCGACTGAATATCGTCGTCACCTTGATGGAATTTGCTAATCAGGTGATAACGAAATCGCCTAAGTATTCTATGCTTATAGAGTTGGTTTTCAATATCTTAGAAGAAAAATTCGAGTCAAATAAGGATTGTTTTATCCTTGCTACGAAACATGCTGAGCGTTATTTGGATTGTGTGGCTAAAGACGAAAAATTCACTGATTCATCGTGCCATATTTTACGATTGATGCTTCAGGAAAACTATAGTTATTGGCAGACGACCTCAGAGGTTGAAAAATGGGTTTCTGATAACAAAGAATTGCTTTCTGAAGAGGAGAAAAATTCAATAATAAATGAAGTAGGTGAACCATATTTCAATAGTTTAAATAATGATTTGAATGCAGCCACGACTTGGGATGCTTTGTCGGAAATGCCTCATTTTGAACAAGTTGCAAAACGTTTCACTGAATCGGAGCAGTTGTTTGGGCATTTTATCACAAAATTCCATTATGTGTTTTTCCTGCTGCATCTTCCGGGTATGGAGAACCAGCGTGAACGTCTCATCTGGAATATGGACCGCATGATGCGTGACGCTATCGACGAGATGCCGCAAAACGAGCTGATACCGTTCATCGACACGATTTTCAGTCTTGCAAAGGAATTGCGAAAGAATTACACCTCAGCCGTGCTCGATTTTCAGCTCACTTTAGGCAAGAAAATCATCGACGTCGATAAGACAGAGATGAAGGAAATCGTCAACTATTTTGAGAAGAGTCTCATCGAATTCGGTTTCGTCACGCCAGGCAATGTGTTTGTCAACGAAGACTGGCAACTGTCGGTAAACACTGACCATATCAAGAATATCCGCGTGTGGCTCGAACTGATTGAATACTCCAAAACGCCTCTCGACAAGCTGCTTTCATCGTTGATCGTCAATTTGAAACTCGGCGGCATTTTCATCAGCGACACCGACCTTTTCCAACGCGAAATAACGAAGATTCTGAACTCCAACATCACGCCATATTATAAGAAGGTGAAGCAGCTGTCGCGTATTTTCCCTGTGTATTTCAACGAGATAGGGGCTGAGGGCGAGATCCGTAACGTCACCACCAACATGGACGAGATATCGCTTCGTCAGGATAAACTCGTGCATTTTTTGAGGAAACAGGTTCATACTGAAAGCAATAATACGTTAATCGCCTTGACTTTTGATGTTTTCAAGTTCTGGAGCGACGGCAATTTGGATGAACTGAAGCCAATCTTACCGAAGAATGTATTTGAGGCCATCAATATGGGAAGCGAGTATTTCGTTCACATCCATAACCTCGTTCAGACGATGTGTGAGATTTCATGCCTGAATCCTGAGGATATACTGATGCTTTCGCGCGATGACTATGAGAATCTCATCAAGAAAGCGGCAGATAAAATCCATCTTGAGGACAAATTATACGAACGCGAGCACCTGCGTTTGATGGATATCCGCGACCTTTACGCCTATCTGCGTGAGAAATACAGCTTTGAAAGTGTCAATATTTTCGCCTATTTGCGCAACTTCCCGTTTATTCCAGACAAGGATATCGACGATTTTGAAAAAGTTTATAAAGAAAAGAATTTCGGCAAGTCGCTGAGCATGATTTACGCCTTCATGAGCAAGTTGAAAGAGATAATTTTCAATCCGGAGCAGAGTGAAGGCTGGGAAAACATCTATCACAAACGTCATATCGCCATCGGTATCCCGTCGATGTACGGCACCTATCGTGAGAACAAATTCGAGGCTATGGGCTTGACTTTCAGGCTCGAACGTGTGGCAACCCAGCTTATGGAGCAGGTGGTGCAGAGCATCAACCTCGAATACATTTCCGAACGGACGCTGAACCAGATTTATATCATTTTGCGGTATTTCCGCGACGGTCTTGCTCTCGACGGCATCACCAACCAGAGCTTCAACTCGAAACTCGACATGTTGCGTTACAGTCTGACCTCTCGAAGCTTCTCGTTTGGCCAGTATATCAACATTTTCCAATTCATTGCCGAAGATGTTCGCCGAATCATCATAAAATACTTCCTGAAATCTTACGAATATCCGCTGAAGGTCGTTATTCCGCAGCTTTTCGACGCTGAAAACAAGCTAAGCGAACGCGATATGGTCGCTCTGATAAGTAAGAAATCCGAGGAATTCCACCGTGACATGCTTTCTGATGCGTTCCTGATGCAGCCGCTTGACAATTTCATCGGCCGAATTTTGACCTCGTTAAGAACCATGGAGGCGACCCTTGATCCGAAGCTCATCAGCGACATCATGACGTACAATTCGGATATGCTGATAAGTCCGTTCTGGCAGTCGACGCCGAAAATTGACAACCAGGTGTTTATCGGCAACAAGGCAAACAACCTGAAGACCTTGTATTTAAAGGGCATGCCGGTGCCTCCTGGCTTCGTCATCACTACCGAGGCATTCCGTCGTAACGACACTATCAACACCATTCCGGAGCTTAGAAGCGAGATTCACGGGATGCTGCAACGATTCATGGCAGAATTAGAACGCATCTCAGGCAGAAAATTCAACAACCCGGAGATACCGCTCTTAGTTTCTGTGCGTTCCGGTACCGCCATCTCTATGCCTGGTGCGATGGACACTTTTTTGAACGTAGGTTTGAATGACGAACTTGTCGAGAAGATTGCTGAAAACCCGGGAAAAGCTTGGGCTATCTGGGATTCGTACCGACGTTTCCTGCAGAGTTGGGGCATGGCGAAAGGCATACATCGTGACTTCTTCGATGAGGAAATCAACAGATTCAAATCGAAATATAAAGTCATGCAGAAAGTCGACTTCAAGGTGGCGCAGATGCGTGAGATGGCGTATTCATACAAGAAGATACTTGAAAATCACGGCGTTGTGCTTGAACAGGATCCGTTTAAGCAGATTGTCGACTGCGTGAACATGGTGTTCGATTCGTGGAACTCCGAGCGCGCATTGGCATATCGCCGTCATCTTGGCATCTCTGAAAACTGGGGAACGGCTGTCATAGTGCAACAGATGATATTCGGAAACATCAGCGAGGTGTCGGGCACTGGTGTAGTGTTCACACAGAACCCGCATCGCGAGCGTCCGGGCGTGCATCTGTATGGCGACTTCACCATGCGCAGCCAAGGCGAGGACATCGTGGGCGGACTCGTGAAGCCGTTGCCGATAGGAGAGACGCAGCGTAAGGCGGCGAACCTTGATGGACCGTCGATGCAGACAGCCTTGCCGGAGATTTACAAGAAGATTTATTCCATAGCGAAGACGCTGACAGAAGACCTCGGATACGCGCCACAGGAGATGGAGTTCACGTTCGAGTCGGATAAGCCGGAAGACTTCCATATCTTGCAGATCCGCGACCAAGACCTGAAACTCGAAGACACCGTGAACGCTTTCGTGCAGTCGCCGACGGAGATGAACCAGATCGGGCGCGGCATGGGTATCGGCGGAGGCGCGATGAACGGCCTCGTGGCATTTAACGAACAGGATATCAAGATGTTACGGAAAGAACATCCTAAGGAAAACGTCATTCTTGTGCGTCCTGACACTGTCCCTGACGACATTGGTTTGATTTTCGACACCGACGGCTTGCTCACGGCTCGCGGTGGTGCCACCTCGCATGCTGCTGTCACGGCAGTGCGCCTTGGAAAGGTCTGTGTTGTCAGCTGTGTCGAGATGATGGTCAACGACGAGAAACATTGTGCCGAGTTGAATGGCAATAATCTCAAAATGGGTGATAAGATTGCTATCGATGGAAATCTTGGCTTGGTTTATTTAGGTCATTACCCGACGGAAAAGATGACAATGGGGAAGGGATATAATTATTAGTTTTAAGTTGTCGGTTAGCAGTTAGAAGTTAAACAACTCCTAACTGCTAACTCCTAACTGCTAACTATTTGAAGTATCTGTTATACAGCCCTTCAAAGCCTTTACCGTGACGGGCTTCGTCTTTTGCCATCTCGTGGACTGTGTCGTGGATGGCGTCGAGGTTGCGTTCCTTTGCCACGCGGGCTATGCGCATCTTCTCCTCGCAGGCGCCACATTCAGCCACCATACGTTTGTAGAGGTTGGTCTTGGTGTCCCAAACCACCTCGCCAAGTAATTCAGCGAAACGGGCACAATGATCTGCCTCTTCAAAGGCATAACGTTTGAAAGCCTCAGCAATCTCTGGGTATCCTTCACGGTCGGCCTGACGGCTCATTGCCAGATACATACCGACCTCTGTTGCCTCTCCCATAAACTGGGCATTCAAATCTTTGATCATCTCATCACCGGTGCCTTTGGCGATACCGACGACGTGTTCGGTCACAAAATTAAGAGCTGCACTCTCATCGAGGACCTTCCATTCAACAATCTGTTTGCACTGTGGGCATCTTTCAGGAGCTTCTTCTCCTTCGTGAACGTATCCGCAAATCGGACATACAAATTTCTTTTTCATACCAATTTTTAGTTTAGATTAATAATTATTGTTATTTAATGTTTTATCGCGTGTTTATAACCTTTAACTTTATTCCAGTCGCCGCGAGTGAAATCAGGCATCTTCACCGGCATTCCGTGATTTTCTATTGAAGCCGCTGATAACTCTCCTATGCACGACCATTCTGCTGCATCGTAAACGTCTTCATCCAACGGAAGTCCGTTCTGCAGGCAGTAAATCAAACGGTAATCCATGATGAAGTCCATGCCGCCGTGACCGCCCACCTTCTTTGCCAACTCTTCGATATCTTTCGCGATAGGGTGGGTGTATTCCTTCATGATTTTTTCGCGGACGTCTTTCGGAACGAAACCGTGTACGTTGAGATGCTGACCTTCGGCAAGGAATCCTTCCGGCAGATTTTTATCCATCAAGGTGAAGCCTTCGATAGGATATTTGTTTGCAAAGCCTTCAGTACCGGTGAGTTGGTAAAGTCTGTTGTAAGGTCTGTAGGTGTATACGTTGTGTTCAATCAAGATGGTCTTGCCGTTGTGTGTCTCAATCATCGTGGTTGTCATGTCGCCGTTGGCAAACTCGTCGGTGCCCATCATCTCTTTGGCGATTTTCTTGCCATTGTAAGATGGCGTGCTCATCGAGACGAGATATTCCATCCTGTCGCCGCGGTGGATGTCAAGCACCTGGCAGATAGGGCCTAAACCATGAGTGGCGTACACGTCGCCGCTGTGTTTCTGGTTGAAGTCTAATCTCCAATTACCTTGATATTCATGCCAATATGGTTCAAGGTTGTGGATGTAGGCGCCTTCGCCGTGAATCACCTCGCCGAACATGCCTTGTTTCGCCATGTTGAGTGCCGTCATTTCAAAGAAGTCGTAGGTGCAGTTTTCGAGCATCATGCAGTGTTTGCGTGTCTGTTCGGATACGTCGACAAGCTTCCAGCAATCCTCAACGGATGTGGCTGCCGGAACCTCAACGGCTACGTGTTTTCCATGCTGCATGGCGTACACAGCCATCGGGACATGTGTCTGCCAGTTGGTGCAGATGTAAACGAGGTCGATATCGTCGCGCTCGCAAAGCTGTTTGTATGCTGTCTCGCCGACATATTCAGCGGCGCGTGGCAATCCTTTGGCTTCCAAAATCTCTTTCTGTACCTTCTCCACGTTCTCAGGAAGGAGGTCGCACAACGCCACAACCTCAACGCCGTCGATGAAAGTCATACGGTAAACGGCATCCGGACCGCGCATGCCTAAACCGATGAAACCGATGCGCACCACTGGCATTGGCTCGGCAGCAAACTCAAGCATACTTGTCTGACCCTCAACACGTTGCGGTGCGTTAAAGACGATGGCATTATCTTCAAAACGATAATTTTCCCCGTTATTACATTTGTTTTTACAACCGCTCATTGCGATGACGAGAAGTAAGAGCATCGCAGTAAGAAAGTTAATAAGTTTTATGTTTTTCATAGTCAGTGATTTGAATTGTAAAAATACAAAATTTTTTCATACGTAAGATATTTATTTCTATTTTTACAAAAAATTTTATCATGGACATGTTGACCGATATTGTCTCAAGATTTGAAATCACAGGAAAAGTGACCGATGTCAAGCCGATGGGCGAGGGGCTGATTAACGATACTTACAAGGTGTTTACTGACGGCTCAGACAAGTCGCAATACGTTTTGCAGCGCGTCAACAACGCGATTTTTCAGGACGTCGATATGCTGATGGATAATATCGATAAGGTGACGACGCATCTTCGGAAAAAAAACAAAAATACCCTTCAATTTTTGAAGACCAGAGACGGAAAGTTTTATCATTTTGACGGTGAGAAATATTGGCGAGTTATGGTTTTTGTACCTGATTCGATTACGTATCAAGCGGTTACACCGGAATATTCTTACATCGCAGGCAAATCGTTCGGCGAATTTGAGTCGCTGCTTTCGGATTTGAAAGAGCCTCTCGGCGAGATTATCCCTGATTTCCATAACATTGAGTTCCGCTTGCAACAGCTTCGCGATGCAATGACAGAAGATAGGGTGGGACGAGTTGCAGAAGTTCAGTATTACCTTGATGAGATTTTCAAACGTGAAAACAAAATGACTCTCGGCGAGCGTCTTTTCCGTGAAGGCAAGCTTCCGAAACGTGTCTGCCATTGCGATACGAAGGTCAATAACATGCTTTTTGATAAAGAAGGCAAAGTGTTGTGTATCATTGATTTGGATACGGTGATGCCGAGTTTTGTATTCTCAGATTACGGCGATTTTCTGCGCACAGCCGCCAACACTGGTGCTGAGGACGACCCGAATCTTGACAACATCGATTTCAACATGGAGATTTTCAAGGCGTTCACTAAGGGTTACCTTGAAGGTACAAAAGATTTCCTTCTTCCAATCGAAAAAGAGAACCTTCCGTATGCCGCGATGCTGTTCCCGTACATGCAAACTGCCAGATTTTTAGCTGATTACATCAACGGCGACACCTATTATAAGATTAAATATCCGGAGCATAACCTTGTCCGTACCAAGGCTCAGTGGCGATTGTTTGAAAGGGCAGAAGCAAAAGAGGCTCAAATGAAGTCTTTGGTTCTTAGTTTATAAACCTTAACAAAGTTTAAAGACATCAATTTTTTCAATCTTCAGCTTTCGCAGAAAGGTGGCAATTGAAAAAATGATGTCTTTAAACTGTTTGTAATCGTTATTCCGTTGGAATATCCTTATTCACATTCTTCGATCCTACGAGTGCGTAGAACAGGAGATATGCCAATCCCACGACTATCACCCAGTAGCTCTGGAGATAGCCAGTGCCGCCGTTGGCATCGACGATGGCGTTCATGAGCAATGGCAGGATACCGCCGCCGCACACCAGCGTCATGAAGATACCGGAAGCTTTCTCGGTGTATTTACCCAAGCCTTCCACTGCGAGGTTGAAGATGCCGCCCCACATCACAGAGGTGCAAAGTCCGATCAGCATAAAGAATGCTGCGTTGAGTGGCACACTCTCGAGACCAAATCCTGCAGCGCCGTTAAATGCTGGGATCTTCACCATTGTTGACGGTCCGAACATTCCTAACAACGTCAGGATGATGCCGAGACACGACACTGTCGTCAACATGGTTTTAGCAGAGACTTTATTGCCGATGATGCCACCGATCAGACGGCCGATAAGCATCAGGAACCAATATGTAGCAGCCACTGATGCGGCTACGTCGTCGGCCTGTACGTCGGCAGTGAAGATGTTCATGTGAGGGCTCTGCAGCCATTTGTGCAAGACGTTCGGGATGCCGACTTCAACACCCACATAGATGAAGATGCCTATTGCACCGAGCACGAAATGACGGAACGCCATAGGACCTTTGCCTTCGTTGGCGTTCTGTATCATGGTGTGCTGCTCGTTTTCAGGGATGTCTGTTCTCTTGATGACGATGTAAGCGATGGCGAAGATTGCCAGTGCTGTGTACATCAACGGGAACACGTCGCTGATCTTAGCTTCGACGATGCTCGGGATGAGCAATCCTGTGATGACGATAACCGCCGTTCCCATCAAGGAATTGAAGCTACCGCCGATCTGGATGAGCTGGTTGCCTCTGTTGCCGCCGCCGCCGAGTTTGTTAAGCATCGGGTTGACCACGGTGTTGAGCAAGCACATGCTGAAACCTGCGATGAAGGCACCGATGAGGTAGATAAAGAAACTCTCGGCAACGCCTGAAAGTGTCTGAATGCCGACACCAATAAAGCCTACCGTCACAGCGATGAGAGCAGTCTTTTTGTAACCTTTCTTTTGAAGAAGATTACCTGAAGGGATACCCATTACCGCATATGCGATGAAGTTGGCGAACACGCCGAGCGTTCCTTGCCAGTTAGGGATGTGGAACTGATGCTTCAGGATATCACCCATTGGTGACGCGAGGTTGGTCACGAATGAAATCATTCCGAAAAGCAAGAACATCACGATAATCGGAATGGTGTAATTCTGTTTGTTTTCAACTTTTTCTGCCATAATTATAGATTTAAATTGTCCCTACCATAAATTTTTCGGATAAACGCCTTTGTCGATAAGATTTTGAATCTTCTTCACGACATCAGGTTTGTCTTCTTTGTATGTCACACCGAACCAAACGGCATCGCTTGACAACACTTTGAGTTTTGCCTTCTTAGCGTTGATTAAATTGTTAACCATCAATGGGATATAGAACTCAGCCTTGATGTTCGACTGTGCCGGACCGTCCAGAAATTCTTTGAAACCTGCTTCAAGATAACCCAGGAAATCAGGTGTGAATCCGAAGAAGTTCATCGAAACCAAGGTATCGAGTGGAAGGATGTGCTCGCCTGTCTCGTCAGTGTAGGCTGCACCTTCCGCTGTCTTGGCGATAGAAGTGCGCTCCACGATGGTCTGCAGGTAGTTGCATCTGTTGGATGTGCACACACCTCTTGAGACAGTCCCGAAGTCCGACAAGGTGTTTTTCAATTTGTAAGCTACCATTGAGTATGCTCCAGTCTTGCCCTCGCATTCCATCAAATATTTAGCCAAGACTTCGTATGCCTCTTTGCCATAGAAATCGTCGGCGTTTATCACTGCGAAAGGCTCATGAATCACGTTGGCTGCCATCAGCACTGCGTGACCTGTTCCCCAAGGTTTTACACGGCCTTCAGGCACTTTGTAACCTTCAGGCAGGCAGTCAAGTCCTTGATAGACATACTCAACCGGCAAACCGAATTTCTCGCTGTTGTTCACTTTCTCAAACGCCTCAGCGAAATCTTTACGAATCACGAAAACGACTTTTCCGAATCCGGCGCGCTTGGCGTCGTAAATCGAATAATCCAAAATCGCTTCATTGTTTGGACCTACACCGTCCATCTGCTTCAGGGCTCCATATCGTGAACCCATTCCAGCTGCTAAAACTAATAATGTTGGCTTCATTGTATAATTATTTATTCAATTTTTCTTGCACCATCTGAAATTATAACATCATAAATCTTAGGATAGTGTTTAAATTTTTCATTAAATTTCTCTTTTGCTGTGGCGATAAATTTATCATATAAATCCTCTTTCACTAGGTTTATCGTGCATCCGCCGAATCCGCCGCCCATAACGCGTGAGCCTGTGACGCCGCATTCTTTCGCGATGTCATTCAGGAAATCGAGCTCGTCGCAACTCACTTCGTATTCCTTGCTCATGCCGTGATGTGTGCCGTACATGCGGTCGCCGACGGTCTCGTAATCGCCTTTCTCGAGGGCCTCGCAAACATCCAAAACGCGCTGCTTTTCACCGATGACGTATTTTGCGCGCATGTAATCTTCTTGTGAAATCTCGTCTTTAACCTCGTCGAGCATCTGCATAGTGGCGTCGCTGAGATATTGAACCTCAGGATGATGTTTTGCAATATGTGCGCAGGCATTTTCGCATGACTCACGACGTTTGTTGTATGCCGACGATGCTAACTCATGTTTCACAACGGTGTCGAGCAAAACCACTTTATAACCTTTCGGGTTGAATGGGAAATACTCGAATTCCATCGTGGCACAGTTGAGGCGCATCAAATGGCCTTTCTTGCCGAAAATTGAGGCGAACTGGTCCATGATGCCGCATTTCACGCCGCAGTAGTTGTGCTCAGTCGACTGACCGATGCGTGCCAATTCAAATTTGTCGATACCTAAATTGTAAATGTCATTCAACGCGAATGCGAAGGTGCTCTCCAATGCCGCTGACGATGACATTCCTGCACCAAGCGGTACGTCGCCGGCGAAGACTGTGTCGAAACCTTTTGGTTGGAAACCGCGTTTTTGCATCTCGCGCACAACACCGAAGATATATCTTGCCCAGTGTTCTTTCGGAGCGTCTTCCTCACGTATGCCGAATTCAGTCATAGCTTGATAATCGATAGAGTAGGCTCTGATTTTATCAGTACCGGTTGGGTTTATCGCGGCGTATATGCCTTTGTCGATAGCTCCGGGAAACACAAAGCCTCCGTTGTAATCGGTGTGCTCACCAATCAAGTTTACGCGACCTGGTGAGGCGTAAACACGTAACTCATTGCCAAACAAAGAGTTAAACTTGTCTTTTATAGCTTTGATGTCCATGTTATTTTTTTATGAAAGTCTTGATACTCTTCTCATTCTTACCAATAATCTCAATGAGATACATGCCTGATTCAAGGTTTGAGAGGTCGATGACGGCTTCCTTATTGTTAATGACCATCTCCATCACCTTGACGGAAAGGACGTTGTAGATGCAGATATGCTGAATGTCTTCTTCTGAGTTGACGGTCAGCATGTTATCGACAGGATTAGGATACATCTTTGTCTCAAGATAGTTCTCGTTGACCGACTGTGGAATGGTATCTGTAGCCACTACTTTCACGTTGTCGATGAACCAGGAGTATGTCAAGATGTCGCTACCGTTGTTGTGGGCGCGGAATCTAAGTCTGATGTTTTGTCCTTGGTAATCTGACAGGTCGATGTGTACCGGCTCTTGGAACTGGTTGACCCATTCCGGCTGGTTCACGGCGTCCCAGAGTGTGCTCCAAGTGCCTGTGTTGGTGTTCAAAACATCAACTTTATAATGGTCTTGGTAGTCTGCTATGCCGTACTGGCAGAATGTCTCGAAGGTGAGTGCTGTCGGACGGTTGATTGCCATTAACGGTGTTACGAGGCTCTCGTCCTGTGGTCCCCATTCTTCTGACTCGTCCCATTCAACGCCGGCCATTCTCTCGCCTTGTGGTGGCACAACATAGTATTCGTCGCCGAAATAGTTGGTGGCGTATTCAGCTCTGAATCTGTACCAGCTGAACCAGCTCATGTTGAGTGATTCTATCGACCAGCCTTGTGGTGGGAACTGCTCATCCTCGAAGCCTTCCAGAAGGATAGGAGCCTGCCAGTCCCAATGCAGGTCGTATGGGTCTGAATCTGCTGTGTGTCCCAGCTCATCCGCCATGTGGAACACAATGCTTGCTGTCGTATGGTTAGGCTGTGCCGGCAAAGTGGCGGTGTAGTCGTAATTTGACTTTGCAGTTTTTGTCAATGTTATATCATGTGCCTGACCGTCAATAGTATACGTGGCTTGCATCTGGTTCGGAACGTTCGACTCGTCGTAAACTCTCAAGGTGATGTGCATCTGAGTATCGGCCCATGTCTGTGTGCCTTTCAATGACACTACTGTCGGTGGGTTGTTATCTACTGATGTTGAGTTGATGTATATGTCGTCGATGCAAAGGTTCCAGCCGTAGCCGCTCACCGCCTCTAAAATGATAAATCCGTAGCCTTCAGGACTGTCGAAGGTGTAGTCGTATTCGTACCAATCGCTGACATTGCCTACGACAGGCTCAAGCATGGTGTTGCGGTGCACTGTGCCGAGTAATGTTCCGTCGGCGGTGTTTGTGGTCGGGGAGTAGTACACGTTGATTCTGTCCGGACCCATGATGTTGTTGTTGAAGTTACGGTAGATCCAGTAGCGCACGGTGTTGTCGGTGGCGCTGAACTGCATCTTAGGTGACACTAAATTGCATGAGCTGCCTGCCGGACTGGTGTAGCAGTAAAATCGTGCCATTCCGGCGCTTTCATCATGTGGCGTGCAGTTTGGCCAGTCGTTTGAAGTCTTACGTTCAAAAACATAATTTCCGTTGGTAGCCACGTTGAGCCATCCGGTTGGTGGGAATGTCTCGTTCTCAAATCCCTCCATCAATGGGAACGTGCTTATAGGTGCCAAGGCAGTGATGGTGTAGTCGGCCGACTGTGTCGGAGCTGAATGTGCCGATGTCACATCGAAGGTGGCGTGCAGCGTCTCGCCGTCTGTCAAGTTCATTGGTAAAGTGGCTTTTGCAACCAACTCAACAGAAGTGTTATAAGCTAAACTAACCTGACTTACCTGTGTGCCGTTTTGATAGAACTCTATCGGCAATGAACTAGTATTGGTAAACTGGTATGTGTCTTGCTGCTCTCCGGTGTTGCTGAGAAGGAAACGCAGATATGCCGATTCACCGAAGTAAACAGTGGTGTCAGCGGTGAGTTGTTCAACATTGAAATTGTATTGTGATGTATGCTCGATGATGACATCATCGATAGACAGATACCAAGGCATGTTGGTGGCTACGCTATGGAAACCTACATAGAAGTTTCCTGAACTTGTGGCTTGGAACACTGCCGAGGCCTGTTCCCATTCTTCGTTGTCGACGATGAAATCAGGCAGCACGGTGATGGTCATAGCTGAAGGTGTGGCGCTTGCACCGGCCTTGACTTCCAAGTTGAAGTGGTCGACATGCCATGTCGAATACCAGAATGATACGCGATAGTAGTTTCCTGCCGTCACGCTGATTTCCTTGTAAGTCCAAACATCGGTGTTATAGGTGGCATACATGTACCAGTCGCCGGTATGTGGCTTTCTGCCTCGTGCTTCGTTATCGTCAGGGATGGTGATGCCGGCTTTCCAACCGTTGTCACTGCAAATCCAGCCGACAGGTGTTTGTCCCACTGTGTTTCCTGTTTCAAATCCTTCATCCACAATGACTTGCGCGAAAGTCACAGTGCTGATTAACAATGCTAAAATCGTAAAGTAAAGTTTTCTCATTTCTATAATTTTTAAAGATTAACTCCAAATTTTAATTAACCTACAAAATTAGAAATGATTTTTTAGAAATGCAAGAAAAATTTGTAATTTTGTGTCATGAAAAGATTAATCCTGACAACAGTAATCGTTTTGGCGTTGGCGTCTTGTACTAAGGCACCGTCTCCGATATATCCGATCCCGACTGCGGAACAGCTCGCATGGCAGAAACTTGAGACGTATGCCTTTATCCACTTCGGCCTCAATACCTTCAACGATATGGAATGGGGCTACGGCAACACTCCGGCGGCTACTTTCAATCCTGAAAATCTCGATTGCGAACAATGGGCTGCAACGCTGAAAAACTGCGGCATGAAGGGCGTTATCCTCACCGCAAAACATCATGACGGATTCTGCCTGTGGCCGACAAAATCAACGAATTATAATATCAGTAATTCTCCTTATAAAAATGGGGAAGGGGATATTGTTCGCGAGTTTTCTGACGCTTGCCGCAAATATGGTTTGTTGTTCGGAATCTATTGCTCGCCCTGGGATAGAAACAACGCTCGCTACGGCTATCCTGAGTATGTCGCGACGTATCATCAGCAGATTCAGGAACTTACGAGCAACTATGGACCGCTTTTCGAGTTCTGGTTCGACGGCGCAAATGGCGGTGACGGTTACTATGGCGGCGCTAATGAGACTCGTGAAATCGACCACAACAAATATTATGATTATCAGCGTGCTAAGGATATCGTGCTTTCGCAGCATCCTACGGCGATGATTTTTGGCGGTCCTTACGAGACTGTCCGATGGGTCGGTAACGAGAAAGGCATCGCAGGAACTACAAACTGGTGTAATGTGACCGAAACGGGCTCCGCATGGACGCCGGCTGAAGTCGATGTCTCTATCCGTCCCGGTTGGTTCTATCATGTGAGTGAAGACGGTAAGGTGAAGACAGTCAATGAGTTATGCGACATCTACTATCAAAGCGTGGGACGTAATGCTAACTTGCTTTTGAATTTTCCTGTCACACCTGATGGAACGATTCATCCTATTGACTCGGCATGCTCAGTGGAATTTTATCATACAATATGTAATGCATTGAGTCACAATCTGTTAGCTGGTGCTAAAGTGAAAGCCGACAATGAACGTGGCAGCCGTTTTTCGGCCTCTAATGTTAACGATAACAATCCAGAAACATATTGGGCTACTGACGATGAAAACGATTTCGGAACGATCTCATTCTCAATGGATAAGCCTGTCACGATGAGTCGCGTGATGATTCAGGAATATGTGAAACTTGGTCAGCGTGTGAAGTCGTTTTATCTTGAGGGTGAAAAAGATGGTTACTGGTTCAGAATCAATACTTTTGACGAGACAACGACAGTCGGCTACAAGCGTATTGTACGCTTCAACCCTGTGGAACTCGATAAACTGATGATTTATTTTGAGGAAAGCCGCGGACCGTTGTGTATCAGCAACATAGAAGCTTATTGATGGCTTCAACTTGTGGCTCGACTGCCTTGATGCCGTCGTTGTAAATCACGAAATCGGCTCTTGAAATCTTGGTTTCTTCGTTTAACTGCAGGCGCATCCTCGACCTTACGTTTTCTTCTGAGCAGTCGTCGCGTTTCATAACTCGTTGTAAACGAATGCTTTCCGCTGCTGAGACGAATATTATCTTGTCGAAAAACTTCTCGTAATTTTTCTCAAACAGAATCGCAGACTCATAAAGCACATATGGCGTTGTCTGTTGCTCGCACCATTCGTCAAAGTGTTGGTTTAGAGCCGGATACAGCACCGACTCGATGAATTTCATGGCTTCCTCGTTCTTGAAAAGATGATAGGAGAGGAGTTTTCTGTTCAATGTTCCGTCTTCAAAATACACTTCATTCCCGAATCTGTTGATAATCAATGTTTTAACGGAAGGAACCAGATATAGTTTCTTTGTTTCGTCATCGGAATAAAACACAGGGATGCCGAGGTTTTCAAACATCTTGCACACATAGCTCTTGCCGCTGCCGATGTTGCCGGTGATGCCAATCTTTTTCATTGCACGATGATGTATTCGACTTCTTTCGGGTCGATGCCGATAATCTGCGTGTTGTTCGGATATAGCACCAGTTCCACTGGCAGCACGTCGTTGATATACAGGTTTGTGGTGTCGGCAATGGCTTTGAACGACAGGTTGTTGATGATGGCGTAGTCTTTCATCGCCACGATATATCTTACGGCGGCCTTGTTCGGGTAAAGGTGCATGTTCACGTTGTCGGGAATCGTAATCGGGACGACCACTTCAGCTTCGGTGTATTTCTCGACGTTTATCACGACTTCCACCTCGTTGATGTCGGCATAAAGCTTGTCGTCCAAATTGATTTTTGCCTTGGTTTCAATGCTTTGGTTGACGTTCTTTTTGGTTATGACGTCGGTGTAAATCTCTTTCGTGTTGTTGACATCGTCGACGGCGCCATAGATTACAATGGAATCAGGTGTTGACACCGGTTCGCCGTAGTAGTTGTACTGTTTTTCAAAAGCGATACTCGTTCTCGGCAATATTTTAACCTTTTTTGAGGCCAGTCTGCTCATTGTGAAATAATGAATATCGTCGTTCAGCATGATATCGGATACGTCGGTGGCTAAGAATTCGCCGATTTTTTCAACTATATAACGGCTGCTGAAGGAGTATGTGCTCGCATCTGATTTCTGATATCTGATGTCCTTCAGTGATACGTCGATTTTTCTGTTGCCCTTGTTTCTTAAATAGTAATTCAACAGTTTGAATCCGGAAGTTTTCACGGATGCAGATACCTCTTGATCGTTGTCTGATATCAGTTGTGAGGCTGGGATGTCGACATAATGAACGGCAAAAGGAACAGTGACGGTATAGGTGTCCGACAACTTTATTATGAGCCATAACAAAGTCGAAATCAAAATGAAAGTCATCATTCCACTGAAACGCCTAAGTCCTTGAGACTGTCCGACTTTTGCCATTCTACTTAAAGTGATAGTTTAAGATATTAGTTTTGTCCGACTTGATTTGGATTTGCAACCAAAGACGACTTTTCGACTTCAATTTTCACGTTGTTGTCGATAGAAATCATGACTGTTGTGGTTTTGACTTCCTCAACTTTTCCGTGGATACCGCCGACGGTGATAACCTTGTCGCCTTTTTGTAATGCGTCACGGAACTTCTGCATTTCTTTCTGTTTCTTGTTCTGCGGACGGATGAAGAAAAGCCAGAAAATCACGAAAATCGCTGCAATCATGATAAGTCCTGAGTAGCCGCCGCCTTGCTGTTGTGGCTGTGCTGCCTGGAGTAAAATACCTAATGTGTTCATATTAAATAATTTAAAATTTAAAATTCAAAATTCAAAATTCAAAATTTAAAAATTGTCGACGGTTTGTACCTGAGCCTTGAATTTCAATATCGTCTCGGAAGGGTTGGTATTGGCCTTCACGATGACGCGTTTGTTCTGAAATCCTTTGTGTCCTTTGCTGTCGTAAGTGATGCTGATGGCTCCTTCGTCACCGGGTTTTATTGGTGTTCTCGGGAATTTAGTATCGGTGCAGCCGCATGTCTTCTCGACTGCCGAGATGATTAACGGTGCGTTGCCGGTGTTCTTGAATTTGTAGGTAAACGACACTTGTTCGCCTTGAATCATCTTGCCGAAATCGTGTTCAGTCACCTTAAACTCGATCTTAGGTTCTTTGGTGTTGTTGCTCTCCGTTGCCGATGCCGGATTATTCACCAAACCCGTATTGATTTTGCCTTCGTCATTACCGCAAGCACACATCAACAACACAATTAATATTGGAAATAATATTTTCTTCATCTCTTATCTTTCTTATCTTTTTTATCTTTCTTATCCTTCTTATCCTTAATTATCTTCCCGAGTTCCATATCATCACTGAACCTTGGTATTTGTAATTCTTTGTCTCGCCCTTGCATTCCAAAACATAGAAATATGTTCCGTCAGGGAGGTCGCCGCCGCTCCAGTCGTTGCTGTAATTGCTTGATTTATAGACGATACGGCCCCATCTGTTGAAAATGGTGAGCTTATGGCTTAAGAAATACCTGTTCAGGTCCTGGATCGGTGTTCCGTTTTCGCCATAGCCGATCTCGAAATAATCGTTGATGCCATCGCCGTTAGGAGTGAAAATGTTAGGAATCTTAAGGTTTACAGGCAAAACATCAATGTATTTGTTATACGTTGTGTCGCAACCCTGATCGCTCGTTACGGTGAGGTAAGCGTTGCCGTATCCTTCCTCGTGGAAAGCAACCTGAGGCTCGGCTGTAGTGAATGAGTCGTCGTAACCGTCGAATTTCCAGTAGAAATTAGATATCTCGATAATGGTGTCGTGTGGCACCGAATCCAAGTCAACATAATGTGTTTCGGTATTCTCGAACGACCATGTGGTATACGGATTGTCGAGATAAACGGTGTCGGGATCTGCGGAAATGATTACATTCGGGTTAGGATATGCCTTCAAAAACACCGATTTAGTCTGTGAGCATCCGATTTCGTTGGTCACCGTGACTTTATACTCTTTAAAAGCCCTCAAACCGATTACATACTGGTTGTTGTCGGATTGTTGGATCTGCTGGACGCTGCTGTCCCAACTGTATTGGAAGTTGCTGTAACCGCCGCCATGCGCCTCCACGCGAACCTTGGCGTTGTTGCCGTCAGAGCAAGTCAAAGCAACCTGATTGTAAGAGATTTCAAACTCTGGATGCATTGTGATGGTGATGCTCGGACTGCAGATCGGAGCTCCTGTTTCGGTATTGGTCACAAATACTTGATATACGGAATTGTTTTGGGTTACAGTGACGAAAACTTCATTTGTTTCGCCTATTGTCTCGTTGTTATGCTTCCACTCATACGAGTAATTTATGTTGTAATCGACGCTCAAAATAATCTTGTCGTTATAGCAAACCGGCAACGTGACTCCTTGCTGGAGATGAATCTCACATTGAGCTTTTAAGTCGTTGATAGAGAATAATATAGCGATTGCTAATGCGATTATTTTATATGTCCTGTTTAATTTCAACATGTTACAGACTTTTTTAATTTGCAAAAATAATAATAATTTCTTTATTAATGTAGAAAATTTGCATTTATTGTGAATAATGTCAAAATGGCATTTATTATGTCAAAATGTCTGATTTAACTCTTTGGATTACTTTTTGATGTGTTTTAGGCAAAACAATAGAAAGGAGAAAAAACAATGAATAACAACCAGTTTAACAATCAACAAAACGGACAGGATAAGGCGTTGGACAGGTTCGCGCGAAACCTCAACGAGCTCGCTGAGAAAGGCAAACTCGACCCGGTGATCGGCCGTGATGAGGAGATACGTCGAGTGCTTCAGATTCTGTCTCGACGCACCAAGAACAACCCTATATTAATAGGTGAGCCAGGTGTTGGTAAGACGGCAATAGCTGAGGGCTTGGCGCAACGTATCGTGAGCGGCGACGTGCCTGAAAACCTGAAGTCAAAGAAGGTGTATTCCCTTGATATGGGTGCACTTATCGCAGGCGCCATGTACAAAGGCGAGTTTGAGGAACGTCTGAAATCGGTCATCAAAGAGGTGGTAGAGAGCGATGGCGAGGTGATACTTTTCATCGATGAGATTCATACCTTGGTGGGTGCCGGCGGCGGTCAGGGCGCTATGGATGCCGCAAACATCCTCAAGCCGGCGTTGGCGCGTGGCGAGTTGCGTGCAATAGGCGCTACGACACTCAACGAATATCAGAAATATTTCGAGCAAGATAAAGCTCTCGAACGTCGTTTCCAAATCGTGATGATCGACGAGCCGGACGAGCAGTCGGCAATATCTATTTTGCGTGGTCTGAAAGAAAAATATGAGACACACCATCAGGTACGAATCCTCGACGAGGCTATCATCGCCGCTGTGGATTTGTCGATTCGTTACATCTCCGACCGATTCTTGCCGGATAAGGCCATCGACTTGATTGATGAGGCGGCTTCAAGACTTAGATTGCAGATAAACTCGGTTCCTGAGGAACTCGAAGACGTGCAGCGTAAGATTCGTCAGCTTGAGATTGAGCGCGAGGCAATCAAACGCGAGAACGACAAGAAGAAAGTCGAGGAGCTGACTAAGAGTATCAATGAATTAGACAAACAACGCCAAGATATTCGCATGCGTTGGGAGACCGAGCGTGGTTTTGTGGAGAAGATTCAAAAAGAAAAGAAAAACATCGAGGACTACAAATACCAAGCGACGGTGGCTGAACGTGAAGGCAACTACGGCAAGGTGGCTGAGCTGCGTTACGGTAAGATTGCCGAGGCGGAGGCCGCAATAGCTAAAGCTAAGGAGCAACTCATTAAGGTTCAGGGAGATAACCCGTTGGTCGATGAGGAAGTATCTGCCGACGATGTGGCTGAAATCGTATCACGTTGGACGGGCATCCCGGTGCATAAGATGATGCAGAGCGAGCGTGAGAAGCTGCTTAACCTCGAGTCGGAGCTGCATAAACGTGTCGTTGGACAAGACGACGCTATCGCCGCCGTTTCTGATGCTATCAGAAGGAGCAGGGCAGGATTGCAGGACTCGAAACGACCGATAGGCTCGTTCATCTTCCTGGGTACCACCGGTGTCGGTAAGACCGAGCTGGCAAAGGCATTGGCGGAGTTTCTGTTCGACAACGAGAACAACATGGTGCGTATCGACATGTCTGAGTATCAGGAGCGTCACACCGTGTCGCGTTTGATAGGCGCGCCTCCAGGATATGTGGGCTATGAAGAGAGCGGCCAACTCACTGAGGCTGTGCGTCGTAAGCCATATTCGGTGGTGCTTCTCGACGAGATTGAAAAGGCTCATCCTGATGTGTTCAACATCTTGTTGCAGGTGCTCGACGATGGACGTCTGACCGACAACAAAGGCCGTTTGGTCGATTTCAAAAACACCATCATCATCATGACCTCGAACGTGCCTGAAGGCGAGTTGAGAAATCACTTCAGACCAGAGTTTTTGAATCGAATCGATGACATTATCGTGTTCAAGCAACTCACTGAGGAACAAATCGTTAGCGTCGTCGCAATGCAGTTCAACAAGGTCAAGGAAATGTTGCAACCGAACGGCATAGACATCACCATGACCGACGCAGCGATGAAATACATGGCAAAGATCAGCTACGACCCGCAATACGGCGCCCGACCAGTGAAACGAATGATGCAGCGTGAGATGCTGAATGAATTGTCACGTATGATCATCGCCGACAAGGTCAACAAAGACAAGCCGATTACGGTTGATTACGATGGAAATGGGCTGGTATTTAGAAATTAGCCATTAGCTGTTAGCCGTTAGCCATTAGCCATTAGCCGTTAGGGAAGGACTGCGTCCGTCTGAATTTAAAACATCCATGGTTTTTAATAAGCTGTGGATGTTTTTTTTATGAAATCTCTTGACATTTTGGAAAAAAATGTTGTATATTTGCACCATGTTTTCTAACACTAAAAATTTAAATTTATGAAAGAAGATAAGATTGTAATTTATCAGACTGAAGACGGGCAAACACAGATAGATGTCCGCTTAGAGAAAGAGACTGTATGGTTGACAACTGCACAAATGTCTTTGCTTTTTGACCGAGAAGAGTCAAATATTAGACGTCATGTAATTAATGTTTTTAAAGAAGGAGAATTGGAGAGGGATAATAACGTGCAAAAAATACACGTTAATGGTGTGAAAAAGCCTGTTCCTATCTATAACCTTGATGTGATAATATCTGTTGGCTACAGAGTAAAGAGCAAAAGCGGCACAGCTTTCCGTATTTGGGCAAGAAATGTCATAAAAGATTATTTATTGAAAGGATATGCTGTCAATCAGCGAATACATAGCAAACAAATTGCCGAATTGCGTCAACTTGTTCAGATGGTTGGTCGCACCATTAAGAACCAACAATTGGATACAAACGATGAAAACAAGGCTTTGTTCGATATCGTAGTGAACTACACCTATGCTCTTGATACTCTTGATAAATATGATTATCAAAGACTTACAATCGGAGAGACTACACAAGAAGAAAAATTCCATGCTACCTATGATAATGCTATGGCGGCAATCAAATCGCTTCGTGATAAATTTGGTGGCAGTTCGCTGTTCGGTAACGAGAAAGATGAATCCTTTAAAAGTTCGATAGGTCAGATTTATCAGACATTCGGTGGCGTTGATTTGTATCCTAGCGTTGAGGAGAAAGCGGCAATGTTACTCTATTTAGTAACAAAAAATCATTCGTTTAGTGATGGTAACAAACGTATTGCAGCTACATTATTCCTTTGGTTCCTCAACAACAATGGCATTCTATATTGTGAAGACGGCTCAAAGCGTCTTGCCGATAACACTCTTGTAGCGCTAACTCTCATGATTGCAGAAAGCAAACCAGAGGAAAAGGACGTGATGGTGAAAGTGGTGGTGAATCTGATAAATCAGAAGAACTAAGAATAAATAACATTAAGTTTTGTTAAAAAACCAAACGTGTGCTTCAAAATGGCGCATGTTTGTTTTATTTTTGCAGTGTTAACAAAATAATTATATGGCTGCAAATAATAAAACCACAATGGTAATCAATGACAAAGTTCTTAAATCTCTTTGTAAGGAATATCTCGACGAAATCGGATTCGGAATTTATAATGATCTTCCAGATATTAAAGTTCGCTATGTTTTGGGAACAAATAAGTTTGGTTATGCCTACTTTGGCAATTTCTTTTTCTTTGGCAATGATTTCTATGTTTGGGATGATGATGAACAATGGAAAGACGATCATAATCAGGATGTGGTTGAAGCTGTTTTTAAAGATAGATTTGATAGGTGCGGTTATGCTCATAGAGTTATTTTTGCCGGTGTTGAAACCGAATTTGTTGACAGCAATGGTGAGCGAATTTTTACGGGTGATGTAATTAAATTGGAAGAATCTGCTGAGTATGTGCATTATTATGCGGTTGGAGCATGGGCACATGAATGTAATGCCGGTTGTTATTGCATTATCCTTGACAATCATTATTTGCCTTTGGAAGATTGCGCCCGTCGGAATTATAAAATGACTCGTATGGGAACGGTTTTCTATCAGCTTGATGCCAGTGATTTTATGGAAGTAAATATGCGCACTATGCAGTTTAACGGCTGGCGTGACACCTATGAAGATCGCCAACGTAAACTCCTAATGGCTAAATTCACTCCAAACTTCGACAAAGAAGAATGGAAGTATTCGGCATTGGAGATTATTGGAGCGGAATATAATTGGAGAGAATAAAAATTATTATATTTGCAAAAAAAAATAATTATGGGAAAAGACAATAAAAACATTGGATTATTCGGCGAAACTGCTGTGGCACTTGAATTAATTAAACTAGGTTATGATGTCATCAATATTAATAGTTCTATCCAAAATTATAAAAATGCTGATCTCATTGTCATGAATTCAAAAACAGGCAAAAGTACCATGGTTCAAGTTAAATGTGGAACTACACATAACATTTTTGTCGGTTTTGTTTCTGAACTTGATGGAACCATTCCTGCTATTGATGAAAAGATAATATGCCCATGGGTGTTTGTTAAAGTTGACGACGATTACAACACAGAATTCTATGTTTTATCGGCTGATGAAGCAAAGACATTAATCAAAGCAGGAAATGATTGGTATGTCCATGATTTTAATCGCCAATTGAAAGGTAAACCAATAGTTGGTATGGAAATTTCATGGCTTGAAGGTAAAAACACAGATGCATCTTCGACTAATCTCAAAATTCAACACAAAGCTTTCAACAATCCTTTGGGTCACAATTCTATAAACAGATGGGATAAAATCAAAAGGTTATTAGAATAATATGTCAAAGAATCTTTTAAATAAATACGTTTGGCTCGTTGAGACTATTTACAAGGCGAAGTATATATCGCTGGAAGAGATAAACAAGCTTTGGCTTGAGGAGGATATGAGTGAAGGCGTGGAGATTCCTCGTAAGACTTTTAATACCTGGAAGAACCAGGCGGAGGAGTTATTTGGAATCAATATCAATTGCGAGCGCAAAGGCGGATATCATTATTATATTGAAAACGCTGACGATATCAAAAATGGAGGATTCCGAAATTGGTTGCTCGAATCAGTGTCTGTTGGAAATTTGTTACTGGAAAACAAAAGCCTGAGCACTCGCATTATTCTCGAAAATGTGCCGTCAGGTAAGGAGCATCTTGCTCGAATTCTTGAAGCGATGAAGAAGAGTGAAGTGCTTGAAATTGTTTATAAAAGCTATTGGGAAGAAGAGGAAAAAACTCTAAAAGTCGCTCCGTATTGTGTGAGACTGTTCCGTCAGAGATGGTATATGGTTGCCCGCCGTATTTTTGATGATAAAATCAGGATTTATTCGCTCGACAGAATTAAGCATTTGTCAATAACTTCTGGTAGTTTCACTTATCCTGATGATTTCAGTCCAGAGGCTTATTTTGATGGTTTCTTTGGTGTGATTCATGCGAAAAATGTTCCTGTGGAAACTGTTATGCTCAAAGTTAATGCAGGTCAGGCTAATTATTTGCGAGCATTACCGCTACATCAATCACAAAAAGAGGTCGAGAAAAATAAATTTGGCAGTATTTTTACATTAAGAATTCGTCCGACATTCGATTTTATGCAAGAAATTCTATGGAATTGCGATGCTGTTGAAGTTCTTGAACCTCAGTGGCTTCGTGTTGAGATGGCAGGAATGGTTAAACGTTTGTGGGATAAGTACAGAATCAAGAGAAGATGAGAGATTTTGCTGCTATCGATTTCGAAACTGCCAACTGTGAGCCGACAAGCGTCTGCAGTGTGGGAATTGTTGTAGTTCGTGATGGCATTTTTACTGATAGTTTTTATTCTTTGATTCAACCGGAGCCGAATTATTACAACTATTGGAACACTCGAGTGCATGGTTTAACTCGGCAAGATACTGAGGATGCATTGGTGTTTCCATATGTTTGGGAAAAGATAGAGCCGCTCATCGAAGGCTTGCCGCTAGTTGCGCATAACAGTCCATTTGATGAAGGTTGTTTAAAGGCTGTTTTTCGCTGCTATCAAATGGATTACCCAGACTATCAGTTCTTTTGTACTTGTCGTGCATCGCGAAAACATTTTGGTAAGCTTCTTCCGAATCATCAGCTTCACACTGTGGCTGAAGCCTGCGGTTATCATTTAGAAAATCATCATCACGCATTAGCTGATGCCGAGGCTTGCGCGTGGATAGCGAGGGAAATACTCTAAACTAAAAAAAAGCACCGCTCTCACGGTGCTTTTTGTTGTTTTTGAATCTTGTCGAAACATTAAGCTTCGGTCTCAGCTGGTGCTTCCTCTGCTGCTGGAGCCTCTTCTGCTGGGGCTTCCTCAGCGTTCTCAGCTGCTGCTGCGGCTGCTGCCTGTGCTGCGAGTTCTGCCTTCTTCTTGGCGATCTCTTCAGCGCGAGCGGCGTTAACCTTGCTCTCAGCTTCGATTCTTGCCTTCTGGTCAGCTCTCTTCTTCTCAGCTTTGTCCTTGATTTCCTGAGCTAACTTGGCTTCTTTTTCCTTCATCCATGTCTGGAACTTGACCTCAGCCTGTTCAGCTGTCATAGCGCCCTTCTGAACACCGATCATGAGGTGCTTCTTGAGCATGACACCCTTCTTTGAAAGGATTGAACGGACTGTGTCGGTTGGCTGAGCACCCTTGTTTAACCAATCAAGAGCTTTGTCGAAATTAAGACTGATCTCAGCTGGAACTGTTACAGGATTGTAAGTTCCGATTTTTTCAATAAATCTACCATCACGAGGTGCGCGACCGTCTGCAATTACAATGTGATAGAAAGGCTGACCCTTTTTACCATGTCTCTGTAATCTGATTTTTGCTGGCATAAAATTACTTTTTTAATTGATTTATAATTAGTTAACCCAAATCTACCCGAGATTTGCGGCTGCAAAATTACAAAATTTTTCAACATTAACAACATTTTCGGAAAAATAATTTTATAAATCTTTGATTTTCAAAACCATTTAAAAATTTTAAAAATTAATGACATTTTTTTCAAAAAATCCTTATCTTTGAAAGTTGATTTCATCGCAAAAATAGCATTGATATTCAATGATAAATTAAATAATAATCGCCGACAGCTAATGGCTAATAGCTAATAGCTAATGGCTAAAGACTAAAAAATATGTTTCTGATTTTCGACACCGAGACCACAGGCTTGCCTCTCTTAAAAAACGCTCCGCTGACCAACTTCGACAACTGGCCGCGAATGGTTCAGATTGCATGGCAACTGCACGACGAACTCGGCAATTTCGTTGAGGCTCAGAATCATATAGTGCGTCCTGACGGCTTCACTATTCCTATCAACGCCAAGATGGTGCATGGCATCTCGACGGAATACGCTCTCGAACACGGCGAACCGCTTACGGATGTCCTGAACATGTTCCTCGAAGCGGCGAAGAAGGCGAAATACCTTGTGGGTCATAACATCAACTTCGATCTGAGCATCGTCGGATGCGAGTTTTTGCGCGACCGTGGCGAGAACCCGCTGCCTGATTGGAAAGTCGTCGATACATGTACTGAAAAAACCGCTGAGTTCTGTCAGTTCCCTGGCGGTAGTCACGGACGTTTTAAACTGCCTAAACTCATTGATTTTCACAAGCTTCTGTTTGGCGAAGATTTCAGTTCGGCTCATAACGCTTGCGCTGACGTTGAGGCTACAGCACGCGTCTTCTTGGAATGTGTGCGTCGTGGAGTGCTTGACAATCAGGATATTCCGGAAGGTGAGGAGTTCTTCAAAAAGTTCCGTGAGGCTAATCCGGATGTGATGAAGGCGGCGGGGGTTGAGATTAAGCCGAATTATGAGGTGGAGAAGGATAAGGAGGATAAGAAAGATAAGAAGGATAAGAAAGATAAGAAGGATAAGAAAGAGAAGGAGGATAAGATCTCGGAAACAGCTGAAAAGCCTGATGAAATTCAGTTTACGCATTTGCATGTGCACTCGCATTTTTCAATCCTTGACGGAATGTCGAAGATTCCGGATTTGGTTGACAAATGTCTGAAATACGGGATGTATTCAATGGCTCTAACCGACCATGGTAATATGTTCGGAATCAAGGAGTTAGCTGATTATTCCGACAAGGTTAACGGAAAGGTTAAAGATAAGATAAAGGAGCAGGAGGCGATTCTGAAGAAAGAGGACGCTACTGATGAGGAGAAAACCGCTGCCAATCAAGAGATTACGAAGCTGAAAGGTCAGTTTTTCAAGCCGATTTTCGGAACAGAGGCTTACTGCGCGCCGGTCGATATAGCCAAACGTGACGGTCGCGCCGACCGTGGCTGGCACCTTATTTTGTTGGCGAAGAACAAAACAGGCTACAAAAATCTTTGTAAGCTGGCTTCAATAGCATATACTGACGGTTTTTATTACAATCCGCGTATCGACCACTCGCTTTTGGAGAAATATCACGAGGGTATCATCGCAAGTTCAGCTTGTCTTGGTGGCGAGGTGCCGCAAAAAATCATGAACGGCGACATCAAAGGTGCGGAAGAGACTATCATGTGGTTCAAATCGCTGTTTGGTGATGATTATTACCTTGAACTTCAACGGCATAAGACTGATAAACCTGGCGGAGACACTGAGGTTTATGCCCGTCAGGTGGAGGTTAACAAAGTCATTTTGGAGCTTGCTAAAAAGACGAATACCAAGATTATCTGCACCAACGACGCGCATTTCGTTGAGGAGGAACACGGCGAGGCTCACGACCGCTTGATTTGCTTGAGCACAGGCAAAGATCTCGACGACCCGACGCGAATGCATTACACCAAGCAGGAGTGGCTCAAGACGCCGGAAGAGATGTATAAGATTTTCTCCGACATCCCTGAAGCGCTTGCAAACACTATGGAAATCGCCGACAAGGTGGAGACGTATTCCATCAACTCAGACCCGATAATGCCGGAGTTCGACATCCCGAAGGAGTTCGGTACTGTTGAAGAATACAAGAAAAAATTCACAGAGGAGGATCTGTTCAATGAGTTTACTCGCAACGAACATGGCGAGGTGGTGATGAGTCAGGAGGCGGCCGAGAAGAAAATCAAGAAAATGGGCGGCTACGAGAAACTATACCGAATCAAACTTGAGGCTGATTACCTTGCAAAACTGGCTTGGGAAGGCGCGAAGATGCGCTACGGCGACAACCTCACCGACGAACAGAAGGAACGTATCAACTTCGAGTTGCATACCATGAAATCTATGGGTTTCCCCGGTTATTTCTTGATTGTTGCCGATTATATCCGTGGTGCCCGAGAAGAACTTGGCGTTTCTGTCGGTCCGGGTCGTGGCTCGGCGGCAGGTTCCGTAGTGGCTTACTGCTTGAAAATCACTGATGTAGACCCGTTGAAATACGACTTGCTGTTTGAGCGTTTCCTTAATCCTGACCGTATCTCGTTGCCTGATATCGACGTCGACTTCGATGATGACGGCCGCGGCAAGGTGCTCGACTGGATCACGCAGAAATACGGTAAGGAAAAGGTGGCGCATATCATCACTTACGGCACAATGGCTGCGAAATCGGCCATCCAGGATGTGAGCCGCGTGCAGAAGATTCCGCTTTCGGAAGTCGCTACGATAAAGAGTTTTATTCCCGACCGCAGCTTCCCTGACAATATCAAGGATGAGAAAGGCAAGTCACCGAAAGTGAATCTCAAAAACTGCTACAAATATGTTCCTGAACTGAAAAATCTTCTGAACGGCGAGGATGAAAATGTCTCGTCAATGCTGACGTATGCGAGCGAGCTTGAAGACACGAACCGTCAGGTGGGCATTCATGCCTGCGGCGTAATTATCGGTGCTGACGATTTGACGAAGTTTGCTCCGGTTTGTACCATCAAAGATAAGGATACAGGCGAAGATGTGCTTGTCACTCAATACGATGGACACGTCGTGGAGAACGTCGGTCTCATCAAGATGGACTTCCTGGGCTTGAAGACGTTGACGCAGATAAAGGACGCCTTGGCTAATATCAAGAAAACTCACGGCATCGATCTTGACATTGACCATATCCCGATTGACGATAAGGAGACTTTCGCTTTGTTCAGCTCGGGTAATACCATCGGAACGTTCCAGTTTGAATCGGCAGGCATGCAGAAATATCTGAAGGAGTTGCAACCCACTGTGTTTGAAGATCTTATCGCTATGAATGCGCTCTATCGTCCTGGTCCGATGGATTACATCCCTAAGTTCATCGCTCGTAAGCAGGGCAGGGAGCCGATTGAATATGACTTCCCGGAGATGGAGAAATATCTCAAGGATACCTATGGCGTGACGGTGTATCAGGAGCAGGTGATGCTTCTGTCGCGACAGCTCGCCAACTTCACCCGCGGCGAATCGGATACCCTGCGTAAGGCAATGGGTAAGAAGCAGATAGCTAAGATGATGGAACTCAAGGACAAGTTCATGAAACAAGGTCAGGAGCTCGGCCATGATTCGAAGATTCTTGAAAAGATTTGGAACGACTGGGAGAAATTCGCTTCTTACGCTTTTAACAAGTCGCACGCAACATGTTATTCGTGGGTGGCATATCAGACGGCATATCTGAAAGCTCATTATCCGGCTGAGTTCATGGCTGCGGTCTTGAATTCGAGTATTCGCGATGCCAATGAGGTTATCTTCATGCTTGACGAATGCAAGCGAATGAAAATCAATGTGTTACCTCCGAATGTCAATAAGTCGGAATATAAGTTTACAGTCGATGAGAATGGTAATATCTACTATGGTTTTGGCGGAATTAAGGGCATAGGCGAGGTGGCAGATGTTATCAAAGAGGAACGCGAGGCGAACGGCCGTTTCACCAGTTTCGCTGATTTCATGGCGAGAGTGGGAGCGAAGCATCTCAACAGGAAAGTGCTTGAACAGCTTGCAAGAGCCGGTGCTTTCAGCGATTTCACTGAGTTGCATCGCGCGGCGTATTTCTATATCGCTCCTGGCGAGAAGATGAATTTCATCGAGAAGTCGATAAAACAGGTCAACGCGAGCAACGAACGCAAAAACAACGCACAGATAGACCTCTTCGGCGAACTCGAGGCGGCAGGCGGTGATGATTTGTTCAAGCTTGACATCCCTGAATGCGAGCATTGGTCGAACGTTAAGATGCTTGAAGAGGAAAAGGACGCCATCGGGTTCTTCCTCAGCTCACATCCGCTTGACGCATACGAATATACGATAAGGTATTTCGCGGATACGAAGCTTGAGAACTTGCAAAACGTAATTCAAACCAAGAAAGGCACTACGATACATCTTGCTGGAATCGTGACGAATTCAGCCGAGATGACTACCAAGACTGGCAAGCCTTTCGGCAAGTATACCATTGAGGATCAGACAGGTAGCTATGATTTCGCTTTGTTCGGCGAGACCTATCTGAAGTTCCATTATCTTTTTGCTTTAGGCACGCCGTTGATGATAACTGGAATCGTTCAGGAACCTTATTATAATAGGGATTTGCCGGATGACAAGAAACGTCCGAATGAGTTGAAAGTACTTGAGGTTAAGTTACTTGAAGAAGTTTTTGAGAAATCGAAACGCGAAGCGAAGTTTGTCGTGGATATCAATAAGTTAAATTCTCAAAATGTGCAATCCATTATTGATATCATCAAAGAAAATCCGGGAAATCAGCCGTATTCGATGCTGCTTGTCGACAAAGGGCACAATATGACTTGCTCGACGCATCCTGAGAAAGGCAAGATCAATGCGGAGGCGGTTTTCAAAAAAATGAACGATTATAGCGATTTTGTTACTTACGATTTATTAAAATAATTATCTTTGCAAAAAAATAGATTTAAAATTTAATATTTAAAATTTAAAATTATGGCAGTACATATCACAGAACAGAACTTCGAGGCTGAAGTCTTGAAGTCGGAACTTCCGGTAATGGTTGACTTTGGCGCAACATGGTGCGGTCCTTGCCGCATGATTGCTCCTTATATGGAACAACTTTCAGACGAATTTGCAGGCAAAGCTGTCGTCGCAAAGGCAGACGTGGACGAATGCCCTGGAATCGCTGCAAAATATGGTATCAGAAACGTTCCTACAGTTCTCATTTTCAAGAACGGTGAGATCGTCGACAAGAACGTCGGTGCAGCTCCAAAGGCGACATTCGAGGAAAAACTGAAGAAGTTCATATAATTAAAGGATAAACGCCAGAGGCTGATAAGGAGGATAAAGAGGATAAGTTTGGACTGTCCATCTTATCCATCTCATCCTGCTTATCTTTATTATCCTTATGTCATTGAGTAAATCAAATATCGCCCCTCTTGGGAGTCTTGAGTTTCATGCCCGACAGATAGTGGAGGGCTTTATCACGGGGCTTCACAAGAGTCCGTTTCATGGGTTTTCAGTCGAGTTTGCGGAACATCGGTTGTACAATACCGGCGAGCCGATACGTAATATCGACTGGAAACTTTATGGACGAACCGAAAAACTGTTTGTGAAACGTTACGAGGAGGAGACCAACCTCCGTTGCCAACTTGTCATAGACACAAGTTCGAGCATGTATTTCCCTGTGCGCCAACGACTTGATTATCGGAATCCAAACAAACTATGGTTTTCCGTTTATAGTGCCGCTTCTTTGATGGAGCTGATGCGCCGTCAACGTGACGCGGTTGGATTGGATTTGTTTGATGACGATATCACCGTTCATACAGAAGCTAAGCTTGCTCCGGTGCATATCAATATGATTTACAACGAGTTGGAGAAGCTTTTGCTGCCTTACGACAAGAGCCGGAAGCAGACTACCAATGCCACAGCTTGCCTTCACAAGATTGCTGAGATGACACACAAACGCTCGCTTGTCATCATTTTCAGCGACATGTTGGAAAACCTGTCCTCATACGATGACTTGTTTGCGGCACTCGAGCATCTGCGTTACAACAAGCACGAAGTGGTGCTGTTCCACGTGCACGACGGACTTCTCGAGCAAAAACTCGAGTTCGAGAACCGTCCGTATCGTTTTGTCGACCTCGAATCGGGTGATGTCGTGAAACTCAACCCGACTGAGGTTAAGGAGAAATACGAGCAAATCATGAAGGCGAAGAAAGACGAACTTTTGCGCCATTGTTACCAATACCAAATCGACTACGTTGAAGCCGACATCAACAAACTGTACGACCAGGTGCTGACGGCATATCTTATCAAACGCCAGAAACTGTATTAATCATAGTTTCAATACTAATTGAATCTTAGCGTCAGTCTTTACGTTACCCTCAATTTTTTCGAGTCCGCTGCCTATTTCGTCGATATCATCGTAGATGGTCCAAGCTATTTTGGCGTTAATTGCGAGCCTTTTTCGCAGTTTCACTTTGCCTAACAAATAAATTCTCATGCCTTTATGGTATAAACTTCCTGTGGAAAACGAGTTCAGGATGTCGTTTTCATAAGCATAAACAGCTCCGGTCGGACTGTCGAACAAAGTATATCTGAAAGCAAAGCTAAACGGCTGATTTTCAGGGTTATATAATACATCTTGATATATCAGATAACATGTGCTGTTTTTTGACACATCTTTATTTTCGCAAAATTCCACACAGTTTTTCAATGTTAGATCATTGCCAATAGGGTAGGTGACATGAAAACGGAGCGACATTTTCCGGTCGTGCACCAGATAGCGCATATACGTATTCTCATTAGGTCCGTTTTTCTCTTTGTCGGAATATCTTAACTGAATGAAAAACAATGACTTACTGCTGATCTGATGTTCAATTCGCAAGTTGTATTTTTGTGCACGACTTGGGGCATAGGCGTTGGTCTTTATCCAATCAAATTGTGGGAAGTCGGCGGTGGCTATCAGTCTCCATCGAGGCGCAAAAGTGATTGATGTTGAGAGATATAAGCCTTTTTCGTTGCGCGTACCGCTTCCGGCTGCGAAGGCATTGCTGTAAAAGTTCTGGTATCTTTTGTCGTAATATCTGTAAAGCACAGTGACATCAATGTAGCCGGCGGGTTGCACTGTAGTTCCAAGCAAAACTGCTGGAGCATGGTTGTCGCTGATTGCCGCTTCACCGTAGAATGCGAATCTGTGAAGTACATAATAGAAATCAAGTCCTTGATTCACAAGCGCTTTACCGCGAAAATAAAAAGTGTTGTACAATCGTGGGTCTGGGTTTATCTCACAACTGAGGGTTGTTCTGTGAATAGTGTAACCTATTTGAAAATTCGCATTTCTGTAGCTGATATTTCCGCCGAATAGTTGCTGTGTCATTGCATTACGTTTAATGAGTTCGTTATAAGTGCGATGCAAGCCGGAACTATTCATGTTTGAGTCAACTTTTCTGTTTGAATAGAATATGGTAAAATCCAAGTTTTTGTAATTCAATGTGGTGGCGACTCCTCTTAAATATCGTGTCTCATTTGCTGATTTTGATGCGCGAATTTTCTTGCTTTTACGCATCAGTGAGCCTCCACCGGCAGCGAAAGCCATCCCGGAGCCCATCGTAACTCCTTGACCGAAAGCCAGTTGATAGTCACCAAGCGCTAAAGTCTTGACAAACTTAAAATCGTTAATCAGGAAATGAAACGAGATAAAATCTATAAAAGGATACATTTGCCCGTCGAGCAAATTCTTTATAGAATCATTTATTTTAGGCTTAAAAATGTATTCTCCCGGGTCTTTTTCCATGGCAAAACCGAATTCTATCCTGTTTTTGTAGCTGAAGCCGTATCTCAACAGGATTTTCTGAGGACTCCCGAGATATTTGTGTTCTTTATAGCCGGCTTTTTCATTAAGACATCGCTCAACTTGGGAAATGACCTGGTGTTTTCCGTGTTTCAACATGTCTTTCGTACGAAATTTTTCGTTTGCCGCTTGTTTTTCAAAGCAAATCAAAGGCCGGAGAATGCTCAAAGTCATGTCGTCAATGCCTTCAACGAGTTGCAGTTCGTCAAACATCATGATGTCGCCGAAATTCTTTCTATACGAATTGATGTTTTCGATTATGAACACATTAACTAAATGTAAATCAATCAGTTGATTCAATTCATCGGGATTGTTTATGTTGATTTTATTATCCAAAATCTGCCAATAATTCTCGACGAGTTCGGTGTAATCGACTTCCTCTTCAGAGTCCTCAAGCATGCGCTCAATCTGGTCGATTATGACCTCGTCTGTGATAGTGTTTTGCGCAAAGACCATGCATGGAAGCAATATTAATATAGGTATCAATAATCGTTTCATAAGTTCGGCTCTTTAATTTTAAAAATCAGGCTGCTTTGAAATGACACGCCGGTATGTTGGTCCATGGATGCTGAGACGTCAATAATCACGCGGTGTAGAGTGTATCCGACGCCGAAGCTTGCCGTCGCAGGGTTTGTATGGACTCCTACGCGGATGTAAAACTCCTTTAACGTGTTGTATTCCAACCCGAAACGGTAATCCAGACTTTTGTCAGAATTATATTCGGCTTCAGTGCAGGCCAAGAAATCTTTGGTTACCTTATACGAAAGCCCGAATCGGAAAACGACTGGCAGCCGTATGTTATGCAGCGTTTTCAGTTTGGCATGATGCGGATTGAAAATATACACGCCGATGCATAAATTGTCAGTGATGTCTGACTGCAGACCGAGTTCAAACGTCGCGGCTTTCTTTTTCTCGTAATCATCGTTGAAGTTGAACAGCAGATAATCGAGTTTCAAACCCATCTTCAGGTATGGACTGAAAGCGCGTGCGAACGCCAATCCGAACTTGTTTTCGTTGTAGTTTTCAAATCCGAAACGGCTGAACGACAGCCCGAAGGTGCCGAAATTCACCGGAAGCACGAATGCTCCGTTGTAGTAACTCAGCTCTTTCATGAAGAAACGGTTTTCATAAGAAAATCCCAAGCTGATTGTGCGGAAATCTGCCATTCCGGCAGGGTTGTTTTGTACGCTCCAGAAGTCATGGAGAGCCACAGAGAAGTTGCCCATCGCATTGCTGCGACTGCCTGCGATACCTGATAAATCCCAGGAAAAGCATTGATTGCAAAATAGGAGTACACCTATTAATAAAAGGTCTCTTTTCATTTTTTTAGTTTTTGTTGACTTATTTTTTGCAAAGATAGATATTTTTCATGAAATGTCAACAAAAATTGTTAACTTTGTGCAAATTTTTTGCTATGGATTATTTACTGATGATTTCAGCTGTCGTGGTGGTGATTATCGGCTTAATTGGCGATATTCTCCCAGGAATTCCGGGCACTCCGGTGAGTTATTTTGCAGTTTTGCTGTTGCATTGGACTGAACGATTCAGTTATTCGCCGCGATTTTTGGCTATTACAGGCTTGATTTGCGCAGTGATAACTGTTCTTGACTATGTCGTTCCCGTTTGGGGCACAAAGAAATTCGGCGGCACGAAAGCCGGAGTTAGAGGAAGCACTATCGGGTTGATTATAGGTATCTTGGTACTGCCAACGCTCGGCATAGTTATCGGGCCATTCGGAATCTTAGGATTACTTGGCGGACCGTTTTTCGGTGCTTACATAGGTGAAAAAATGGGCGGTACACCCGATAATAAGGCGTGGCGTTCTGCTTTCGGCTCGTTTATCGGCTTTGTGGCAGGCACTTTTATGAAAATAGCCTATACCTTGGTAATCGGTTTTTATGTTATCAAAGATATTATTGCAATACTATAAAATTATGAAATTTATTAAATCAATATTATTGATATTTTGTGTCATTGCAGGAATCAATTCTTTCGCATGCACGAACTTTTTAGTGACGAAGGGCGCTTCTGTTGACGGCTCGAATTTCATCACGTATGCAGCTGATTCGCACATCAGATATGGCGAGTTGTATTATACGCCGGCTGCTGACTGGGGACCGGGCTCTATGCGTACGATATACGACCGTGGCACTAATGCCATAAGAGGATACGTTCCGCAGCCGGCTCATACATATCAAGTGGTGGGTTATATCAATGAGAATCAAGTGGCTATGGGTGAGACAACCTTCGGCGGACGTGAGGAACTCGTTGACCCCAACGGTCTTATAGACTATGGAAGCCTGATGTTTATGGCACTCGAACGCAGCAAGTCGGCACGAGAAGCCATCAAAGTTATCGCTGATTTGGTTGAGGAATACGGTTACGGTAGCGATGGTGAGTCGTTCTCGATTTCCGACAAGGACGAGGTCTGGTACATGGAAATCATTGGAAAAGGTGATGAGGGAGGCGCTGTTTGGGTGGCCATCCGAATCCCTGACGGATATATCTCGGGTCACGCCAATGCCGCGAGAATACAGACGTTTCCGTTGAGAGACGGCAATAAATCAATTACCGATAAAGACTGGAAAAAGTCGTATATAAACGATGTCGAAGTCATCTACAAGCACGACATTATCACTTTTGCACGCAAGAAAGGCTATTTCGACGGCAAAGACAAAGATTTCGACTTCAGCGCAGCCTATGCTCCCGTTGATTTCTCGGCGGCACGCATCTGTGACTTGAGAGTCTGGGCTATGTTCAATGAGGTGTGCGACGACATGGATCAATATTGGGATTATGTGACCGGAAAAGACCTTGAACACGGCCGTATGCCGTTGTATGTCAAGCCAAACCGCAAGATTTCCTTGACGGATATGATGTCGTTCATGCGTAATCATTATCAGGGGACCGAACTTGACAAGACTCTTGATGCCGGCGCAGGACCGTTTGGCTCGCCGTACCGCTGCAACCCACTGTATTGGGAATATGACGGTAAAAAATATTTCAACGAGCGTAGCACCGAGACAGTGCAGACCGGTTTCTCATTCATAGCGCAATCGAGGAATTGGCTTCCGGATCAAGTCGGTGGCATTATCTGGTTTGGTGTAGATGACACCGGTTCAACGGTTTACACTCCATTCTACTGCTCTATTTCCGAGGTGCCGATTGAGTTCCGTGTGGGCAACGGCGACATGCTGACATATTCCGACAACGCCGCATTCTGGGTGTTCAACCGTCTCGCACATTTCAAATACCTATTTTATAATAGGGTAATCGGCGACATTCAGAAGGTACAGAATGAACTTGAGACAGGATATCAGGAGCAAGTTAAAGATATTGACACTCAGGCAGTTAAATTGTTAAACGAGGGCGCTACCGATGAGGCAATCGCTTTGCTGACAGATTTTGCCGCGCAATCAGGAGCGAATACCGTCAGAAGATGGAAAGAACTGGATAACTTCTTGTTAGTCAAATATTTAGACAGTAATGTAAAACAAGAGGAAAACGGTGAGTTTTTGAGAAACGGCCATGGCTATCCTGCGAAACCGAAGCAACCAGGTTATTCGGATTCTTGGAAGAAGCAAGTGATTGAGGAAACCGGCGATCGTTTTGAACGTGAATAATATGAGAACTTTGACACCTTTAGCGGAACGTCTGCGTCCTACATCATTGGACGGCTACATCGGGCAGGAGCACCTGATCGGGCCGAATGCCGTGTTGCGTCGCGCCATAGAGAGCGGGCACATCCCATCAATGATTTTCTGGGGGCCTCCAGGTGTGGGCAAGACTACTTTGGCGTATATCATATCCAAGCAGGTGAAACGTCAGTTTTTCGTGCTGAGTGCCGTGAGCAGCGGCGTGAAAGACGTGCGCGAGGTCTACGACCGAGCGCGCATGGCACCGGAACCGCCGATACTGTTCATCGACGAAATCCATAGGTTTTCCAAGGCACAGCAGGACTCGCTGCTTGGAGCAGTCGAAAAAGGTCTGGTGACTTTGATAGGCGCCACCACTGAAAACCCGAGCTTTGAAGTCATCTCGCCTCTGCTTTCAAGATGCCAGGTTTATATCTTGAAAGAACTTGAGAAAGACGACCTTAAAAAGCTGATTGTCAACGCTATAGAGGTGCTGAACGAAGATTTCAAGAAAGAGATAGTCATCGAGGAAGACGAGGCGCTGATGCAGATTAGCGGCGGCGATGCGAGAAAGCTTCTCAACGCCATCGATTTGGTCGTAGGGATGCTTGACGATGCCTCGCCGAAAGCCAAGAAACTCGTTGTAAATAATGAAGTTACGACGAAGTATATACAGAGTAACCTGCTGAAATACGACCGTCTCGGCGAGATGCATTACGACATCATCTCAGCTTTCATAAAGTCGATGCGCGGCAGTGACCCGAATGCGGCGGTTTATTACCTTGCGAGGATGATCGAGGCGGGCGAAGACCCACTTTTCATTGCACGCAGGATGCTTATTTTGGCTTCCGAAGATATCGGGAACGCCAATCCTAACGCACTGTTGCTTGCAAACGCATGTTTCGATGCCGTGAACAAAATCGGATGGCCTGAAAGCAGGATAATCCTCTCACAGACAGCCATTTACCTCGCTTCGTCGGCGAAAAGTAACGCTGCGGTTGTGTCGATAGATTCGGCTCAAGCTTTGGTGCGAAAGACCGGCAACCTCAGTGTGCCTCTGCATCTGCGCAATGCTCCGACGAAACTCATGAAAGACCTCGGATATCACGACGGATATAAATATGCGCACAGTTATCCCGGGAATTTCGTCGAACAGGAATTTCTGCCTGAAGAAATCTCGGGCACGCGTCTTTATTCGCCTCAAGAAAACCCGAAAGAGATGGAGCTGAGACGTTCGCTCAAGGCAAAATGGAAAGACAAATATGGCTACTGATAACACGCATATCGCATTGATGTTCAACGATATAGCTCCTACTTACGACAAGTTGAACCATGTGCTTTCGCTCAATGTCGACAAAATCTGGCGGAGAAAAGCGGTGAAACGTGTTAAAAAAGCCATTGCAGACGTTGAAAATCCAGTCATTTTGGATGTTGCGTGCGGTACGGCGGATTCAACCGTTGCTTTGGCGAACATCGGTGAGAATGTGAGAGTTGAAGGCATCGATATCTCAGACGGGATGCTGAAAATAGGAGAGGAGAAGGTCGAAAGATTAGGTCTTACAAGCAGAATCAGTTTTTCAAAATCATGTGCGGAAAACATTGATTTTCAAGATAATACTTTTGATGCCGCGATGGTTGCTTTCGGAGTGAGAAATTTCGCAGACAGAGAACAAGGCTTGAAGGAAATATTGCGAGTCTTGAAGCCTCATGGCACTTTGCTTGTGTTGGAACTGTCTGAACCTCAAAATGTTATAGTGCGTTGGATATATAATTTGTATTTCAAAAACATACTGCCTCTGATTGGGAAGCGACTATCGGGTAATGCCAAAGCATACCGTTATCTTCAGCAGACTGTCGAGAAGTTCCCGATGCCGAAGGAGTTTATGACGTTGTTGGACGCTTGCGGTTATAAGGCATTGAAACACAAAGCTTTAACATGCGGATTATGCCGTATCTATCAAGCGAAAAAGTTATAATAAATTTATGGGTAACGTATTATTTAAATATTGGATTCAAGCGGCAAGGCCCAAAACATTGCTGGTCTCGATGGCTCCGGTGATAATGTCGGTGGCATTTGCTTCTGTCTATATGCAAATCAAGTGGTTGCCTGCTTTGATATGCCTTGTTTTCGCTGTCTTGGCACAGATTCTGTCGAATTTCGTTAACGACTATGCCGACGGAGTGAAAGGTATTGACGCTGACCGCATCGGACCGCAGAGAATGGTGGCATCAGGTATTATATCGCCTGTAAAAATGCGTAAAGGAATAATGCTTGTCGGCACAGTGGCGTTCCTCATCGGATGTACTTTGATTTACTGGGGTGGCTGGGTGTTGCTGCCAATCGGGATAGTGATTTTGTTGGTCGCATTGGCATATTCAGCAGGACCGTTTCCATTGTCGCAACATGGTTTCGGCGACCTCGCAGTAATTATATTTTATGGTGTTATCCCTGTGACTCTGACGTTTTTCATACAAACCGGAATGATAAATCTGAACATTGTGCTGGCAGGTTTTGCAATCGGATTTGTTTCTGATAATTTATTGATTGTCAATAATATGAGAGACGCTGACAATGATTTGGCGAATGGCAAGAAAACAACTGTGGGAATCTTCGGAAAACGTTTCATGACGTTGGTGTATCATGCTAATCCGTTGATTGCCATAATTTTAGGATTCGTATTTTTCTGTCATATCGTCAGCCCGATGACTTGGTTGATGGCTTCAATTCCGTTTTTAGCTTATTCGATAATGGTAAGCTGTAAATTTTCAAAGGCGAAAGGATTTGAATACAATAAGTTAATCGGATTATCATCGCTTGAAGCTATAATTTTTGCATTGACAGTTGTAATTATTATAATATTGAAATATTATGTCTGAAAATTTAATAATAAAAGGCGATTCCAAGAAGGAATTATATGAAAATTTGCTTCCCCAGATAAAATCACTTGTTGAGGGTGAAACGGATATGATTGCGAACATGGCCAATGTATCCGCATGTTTGAAAGACACCTTTAACTTCTGGTGGGTCGGGTTCTATCGCGTTATCGCAAATGAACTTGTGCTCGGTCCATTTCAGGGTCCGCTGGCGTGCACACGCATAAGAAAAGGGAAAGGCGTCTGCGGAACGGCCTGGCAGGAGGCGAGAACCGTTATCGTTCCAGACGTTGATGAGTTTCCGGGACATATTGCGTGCAGCAGTCTAACGAAATCAGAGATTGTGGTGCCGGTGTTTAAAAACGATGAAATTGTGGCTGTCCTTGACATCGACAGCGAGAAACTCGCCACTTTTGACGAGACAGACCGTGAAAATCTCGAACAATTAGTCGCTTATCTTTTCTAAAATCCTCCAGAAATCAGCCGGAAGCCATACGTTATGCATGTGTGTGGCTTTTGCGAACAGAGGCGCTATCTCTTCCGGGACGAAGCCGGCTATGCCGCATCCTATTCGTGTCACGAGGAAATCTTTGTCCGGATTCTCACCGGCAAATTCAATGAATCTGTCGACATAAGGCTTTATTGTCTCAACGCCGCCTTGCATGGTTGGGATGGCGTATGACTGACCTTGCAGCCCTTCACCTTGACCTAATATTGCGCCGAAAAACAGACGTGCGGTTAAAGCTGCGCCGCCAGCGTGCATGCCCTGTAAATTGCTGCCGAAAACGAATACCTCATTGGTTTTGAGTGCCACGACTTCGTCGGGAGTGATGCGGTTGTTTCTCATGTCAAAATGTTTTAGATATCGCAAAGATAATAAAAATTTTCTTACCAATCTGCTTATTAAAAATATTTATTAATTATGTCTTGCAACATTGGAAAATAATCCGTAAATTTGCGCGCAAATTTTATATAAATAAGGTAATTTGAATTAAAATTAAACAAATCAAACATAAATGGCTATGAATAAGCAGATTACATTGGAGCAGGCCGTTGAGAAAGTTCACGACGGCATGACAATTATGTTCGGCGGATTCCTCGGAGTGGGAAGCGCAGTGCAGATCATCGACGCTATCGTTGAGAAAGGCGTGAAAGATTTAACAATCATCGCTAACGATACCGCTTACGACAACATCGCCCACGGTAAGCTCGTCGCTAACCATCAGGTGAAGAAAGCTATCGTGTCGCACACCGGTACCAACAAAGAGACAGCGGCACAGAAGAACGCCGGTACCCTTGAAGTTGAATACGTACCACAGGGCACATTGGCAGAGCGCATCAGAGCCTACGGCGCAGGTCTCGGCGGAGTCCTCACCCCAACAGGTCTCGGCACCATCATGCAGGACGGCAAGGATATCGTGAAAGTCGACGGTAAAGACTATATCCTCGAGAAACCTCTCAAGGCTGATATCGCTTTCTTGCGCGCCAACATCGTCGATGAGTTCGGCAACATGGTGTTCCTCGGAACAACCAACAACTTCAACCCACTCATGGCTACAGCAGCCGACTACGTCGTGGTTGAGGCCGAAAAACTCGTGAAAGTTGGAGAAATTAAACCGGAATGCGTACACGCTTCAGGAATTTATGTTGACGGAATCTACGTCGAGAAATAGGTAATTGGGTATTGAAAAATTAACGATTTTAGAAATGGAAAAAGAATATAGAACAAAGATTAGACTTCGCATGAGTGCGAAGGATGCTCACTACGGTGGCAATTTGGTTGACGGCGCTCACATGGTTCACCTCTTCGGTGATGTGGCTACTGAACTTTTGATTATGCGTGATGGCGACGAAGGTCTGTTCTGCGCATACGATATGATTGAATTCAAAGCCCCTGTCTATGCTGGCGACTTTATCGAAGCTGAAGGTTGGATCGACCGTGAAGGCAACACATCGCGCCACATGTTGTTTGAGGCTCGCAAGGTTGCTGTAGCCCGTCCAGACATCTCTCCATCAGCTGCTGACGAGCTCGATGAGCCTATCCTGGTTTGCCGCGCTTCAGGCACCTGCGTTACACCAAAAGATTGCCAAAGAAAAAAGTAAAAAATTATGGATAAACTGATAATCACAGCTGCTATCTGCGGCGCAGAAGTTACAAAAGAACAGAATCCTAACGTTCCTTACACCGTTGAGGAGATAGTGCGCGAGGCTAAGTCGGCAGTCGATGCCGGCGCTGCCATCGTACACCTTCACGTCCGCTGGGACGACGGCACACCTACACAGGATCGTGGCCGTTTCCAGGAATGCGAAGAGGCTATCCTCAAAGTTTGCCCTAACGTGATTTTGATTCCTTCGACAGGCGGTGCCGTCGGTATGACACCTGACGAGCGTCTTCAGTCGACCGACACCAACCCACGTCCTGAGATGGCGACACTCGACTGCGGAACATGCAACTTCGGCGATGAGATCTTCGACAACACCATGCCAACGATGCGCGCCTTCGGCAAACGCATGATTGAGCGCGGCATCAAGCCGGAATACGAATGCTTCGAGATGGGTCACCTCGACACCATCCTCACCATGGCTCGCAAGGGCGAAGTACCTGGCGCACCTATGCAGTTCAACTTCGTGCTCGGCGTCCCTGGCTGCACACCTGCAACAGTGGCAAACCTCTGCTGGCTCGTCAACGGCATCCCAGCAGGCTCGACATGGACAGTGACAGGCGTCGGACGTAGCGCATTCCCAATGGCAGCAGCAGCTATCGCCATGGGCGGTAACGTGCGCGTCGGATTCGAAGACAACCTCTATCTGTCGAAAGGCGTCCTCGCTAAATCAAACGGCGAACTCGTTGAGAAAGTCGTGAGATTGGCTAAGGAACTCGGCCGTCCAATCGCAACATCAGACGAAGCAAGAGAGATCCTTGGTCTTAAAGTTAGAAGTTAGAAGTTAGAAATTAGAAGTTAAATTTTAAATATTAAATCATAAAATTATAAAAATATGCAGAAACACGGTAACAAATACGGTACACACCGCGTGATTGAACCAAAAGGCGTTCTTCCACAACCAGCTAACAAACTCGACAACAACATGGACGAAATCTGGGACAACGAGATTTTGATTGACGTCCAGACTTTGAATATCGACTCAGCATCATTCACCGATATCCACAACTATGCAAAACAGCAGGCAGGTGCTGGCGCATCAGAGGAAAAGATCATGGAAGAGGTGAAGAAAGAAATGTTCCTCAACGTTGAGTTGCAGGGCAAGCACCGCAACCGTCGTACAGGTTCAGGCGGTATGCTCCTCGGTAAAGTCGAGAAGATCGGTGACGCTTTGAAAGGCAAGATCGACCTCAAAGAAGGCGACCGCATCGCTACATTGGTTTCATTGTCACTGACACCTCTCCGCATCGATGAAATCATCGCCATCCGTCCAGACGTTGACCAGGTCGACATCAAAGGTAAGGCTATCCTCTTTGAAAGCGGTATCTACGCTAAGATTCCGAGCGACATGCCAGAAAAACTCGCATTGTCAGCATTGGACGTCGCCGGTGCTCCAGCACAGACAGCAAAACTCTGCCAGTACGGTCAGACAGTCGTCATCCTCGGCGCCGGTGGTAAGTCAGGTATGCTCTGCGCTTATGAGGCAAAGAAACGCGTTGGCGTGACAGGTAAGGTCATCGGCATCGCCAACAGCCCTAAGTCAACACAGCGTATCAAAGACCTCGGCTTCTGCGACATCGTAGAGAGCGCTGCAGGTATGACACCAGTTCAGGTTTATGAACTCGTCGAGAAACTCACAAACGGCAAGATGGCCGACGTGACAATCAACTGCGTGAACGTTCCGGATCAGGAAATGACAGCAGTCCTCTGCACAAAGGACGACGGTATCGTTTACTTCTTCTCAATGGCAACAAGCTTCACAAAGGCTTCATTGGGCGCTGAAGGTATCGGCTCAGACGTCAACATGATCATGGGTAACGGCTACACCAAAGGTCACGCTGAATTCACACTTCAGGAACTCCGAGAGAGCCCGAAACTCCGTAAGATTTTTGAAGAACTTTATGCTTAATCAGCCATTAGCCGATAGCTATTAGCCAATAGGTTTTTATCGAAAGAGTTTCTAATGGCTAATAGCTAATGGCTAATACCTAAAAACAGAAGAAATGGGAGAATCAAGAAGAAAAATAATGTTTCCAAACGTCACTGACGAACAGTGGAACGATTGGAAATGGCAGGTCAAGAACCGCATCGAGACCCTTGAGGACTTGAAGAAATATGTGAAGCTGACCGAAGCTGAGGAAGAAGGTGTGAAGAAGACCCTTTCTACCTTGCGTATGGCTATCACTCCTTATTATTTAAGCCTCATCAACCCTGACGACCCGGCAGATCCGGTCCGTCGCCAGTGCATCCCTACGGCTGCCGAGACACACATCGTACGTGCCGACTTGCTCGACCCGTTGCATGAGGACGAGGATTCACCGGTTCCGGGATTGACACACCGTTATCCTGACAGAGTGTTGTTCCTCATAACCGATATGTGCTCAATGTACTGCCGTCACTGCACACGCCGTCGTTTTGCAGGTCAGAAGGACGACGAGTCACCGGCCGACAGAATCGAGAAAGCATTGGAATACATCGAGAAGACAGAATGTGTCCGCGACGTGTTGCTGTCAGGCGGCGACGCCTTGATGGTGAGCGACAAGAAGTTGGAATACATCATCGGTCGTCTCCGTCAGATCAAACATGTCGAGATCGTGCGTTTGGGAACACGTACCCCTGTGGTCTGTCCACAGCGTATCACTCCTGAGCTCTGCGACATGCTGAAGAAATATCATCCAATCTGGATCAACACACACTTCAACCACCCGAACGAGGTGACACCGGAGTCATTCGCAGCTTGCGAGAGATTAGCAAACGCAGGTATCCCGTTAGGCAACCAGAGCGTGTTGCTCCGTGGCGTCAACGACTGCGTGTACGTGATGAGAAATCTCGTCCACGACCTCGTAAAGATGCGTGTGCGTCCGTACTACATCTATCAGTGTGATCTCTCTATGGGTCTTGAGCACTTCAGAACACCGGTTTCTAAGGGTATCGAGATCATCGAAGGCTTGCGTGGCCACACATCAGGATTCTGCGTCCCGACATTCGTCGTTGATGCTCCAGGCGGTGGCGGCAAGACTCCGGTCATGCCACAGTACGTGATCTCACAGTCACCAGGCAGAGTGGTGCTGCGTAACTTTGAAGGCGTCATCACAACCTACACTGAGCCGACAGAATATCATAGCGAGTGCAACTGCCCTGAGTGCCAGGCACTTAAGAAGAGACTCGAGGCTGAGAGAGTGGAAGAAGTCGACAGAAACAAACCTGTTGACGGCGTCATCACATTGCTCGAAGGCGAGAAGATGAACATCGAACCGGCTCATCTCTATCGTCACGAGAGACAAAAGAACAACAAGTAATGCCTTTCATTGAGGAACTTGTAAAATACAGAAGCTGTTCTATCGTGGGGCTGGCGAAAAACACCGGTAAAACGGTGAGTCTGAACTATGTTTTAGGCCGCTTGCCCCTCGACAGAATACGTATTGCGCTAAGTTCCATAGGTATCGACGGCGAGACGACCGACCAGGTGACGAAGACGGCGAAGCCGGAGATAACCTTACAAGAAGGCACATATTTCGGGACAAGCGAGAAACATTATCTTCAAAGAAGACTCGTTTCGGAACTTGTCGAAGTGAGCGATGAGAACACCTCGTTGGGAAGGATTGTGACAGCCAAGGCGCTGACCAAAGGCAAGATTCTGCTCTCGGGACCTTCGTCGAACCTCGGACTGAGACGTTGGAAGACCTCGATGGAGAAATACAACATCGACTTGATAATCATCGACGGGGCGCTTTCGCGAATGAGTCTGGCGTCGCCGGCAACGAGCGAGTCGATGATTCTGGCAACGGGAGCGGCGTATTCGGCCAACATCACAAACCTCGTGCAGAAGACGGCATTCGTGGTGGATATGGTGAATCTGGATCTGACATCCGAAGAAAACAGATTGAGATTCAACGATATACACACAGGCGTTTGGGCTGTTGACGACAACGACGAGTTGCATGACTTGAAAGTGACGTCCTCGTTATCGACGAAAATCTGCACCGATGGCATAGAGCACTGCAAGACGCTGTTTATGAGCGGCGCGCTGACGGACGGCTTTATGGAGCATATCCGCACCAAGAAGATTTTCAAGGAGACGGAGATTGTGGTGACTGATTTTACGAAGATATTCCTTACACCTATATTATATAAGGCGTTTGTGAGGGGAGGCGGCAAGATCAGTGTGATGCAAAAAAGCAAGCTCATCGCGGTGACGGTGAACCCGACGGCACCCAACGGCATGGTGCTCGACTCGGACAGACTATGTAAAACGATGTCGGAAGCTATTAACCTTCCGGTTTATGATTTAAAGAAATGCGACCGAAACAACTCATAGAGCAACCCTGCGGTCTGAAATATATGATTGACAACCTCGACACCCATTCGGGCTTCGCGAGGAGGATGATTTTGGATACCGAGATGCCGACAGATGTCAGGATTATCAACACTAACTATCAGATTCTCAGGCAGTTTTATGATGTTGTAAACAATCAGGAGAACCAAAACCAGATTAACAACCTGCAGTTTAAGCTCTGCAATCTGAAAGAGATTGGAGGAACAATCACACATTTGAGAAACAAGTATGTCTTGGACGACATCGAGCTTTTCGAGGTGAAGCATCTGGCGATGCTCGCTGGCGAAGTCCAGGTGGTAATGAACAATTTGCAGCTGGGCGAGAGCATTTTTATCCCTAATTTGGAAGAGGTGGTGAGCATCCTCGACCCTGACGGGATGAAAATAGCGAGTTTTTACATCTACGACTCGTATTCGCCGCGCCTGATGGAGCTGAGACGCATCATGAAGGCTAAGGACGACTTCGACGAGGCGCTGTTCAGCGAGATGACATACATTGAAGACGAGGTCCGCGCCAAGCTGTCGATGCAGCTCTCGAAATTTGCCGACGAGCTTGAGGCAGCGCAGAAGTCGTTGGCATTCATTGACTTAAACCTTGCCAAAGCCTATCAGATGATAAAATACGACCTATGTTTCCCGACCATTTCAGATAATGGAGCGACGGAATACAAGGGGCTGTTCAATCCAGAGGTGAAAGAGATTTTGGAAGAGAAAGGTGAGAATTACCAACCAGTTTCGATTAAGTTTGGACAGAAGCCAACAATTATCATGGGAACAAATATGGGTGGTAAGACGGTGGTAATCAAAACATTGGCATTGTGCCAATATCTTTTCCAATTCGGATTTGGAATACCTGCGAAGAAAGCAGACATCATGCTTCAGGATGAGGTGTTCCTGTGCACGACTGACGAACAGTCGATTCATAAAGGATTGTCGTCATTCGCAGCAGAAATGAAGAAGATTGATGAAATCATCAAGACTTCAAGATTAAAGAGGAATTTTATGGCTCTTGTTGATGAGCCTGCAAGAACAACCAACCCGACGGAAGGCACTGCTTTAGTATCGGCATTGGTGAAGGTTTTGCAAGAGAAACAAATGAGTTTGATAATTGTAACTCATTATAACATAAACACTTATAATAATCATTGCCTGCGTGTTAAAGGCTTTGACGGTAGCAAGATGAATTATGAGTTAGTGGAAGTGCAGAATGGTGAGGTGCCGCACGAGGCACTGAATATAGCGGAAAGTCTTGGCGTGGACAACGAATGGCTTTCATTTGCAAAGGAAATAATAAATAATTAAAAATATAAAACTATGGAAAGCAAATTAGGTCTTGATTTTACTAAAGTTGAGTATGCAAGAGGTTTGGCAAAGAAGATCGCCGACCAGGTGCAGGAATTCGTTGAACAGTATACTACAGTCGCGGTGGAGCGTACGCTGAGCCGTTTGATGGGCATCGACGGCGTAGATGAGAACCAGGTGCCGCTGCCGAACGTGGTGGTAGACACTCTGAAAGAGAAGGGCGTGCTGAATGAAGGTATCCTTTTCTTCATCGCTAACGCTATGATTCAGACTGGCTTTAAGCCACAGCAGATTGCAGAGCAGGTGGCAGCTGGCAAGCTCGACATCACAAAAGTCGTTACAAGAGATGCCAAGAAGATTGCTGAGACACTGCAGCCGGTTATCGATGAGAACGTGAACAAGATTCGCGCTCGTCACGACCGTCGTGACCATTATCTGAACACCATAGGCGAGGGCCCGAAGCCATACCTTTATATTATTGTGGCAACAGGTAACATCTATGAAGACGTAGTGCAAGCTCAGGCAGGTGCACGTCAGGGTGCAGACGTCATCGCTGTGATCCGTACTACCGGTCAGTCGTTGCTCGACTACGTGCCATACGGCGCCACAACAGAAGGTTTCGGCGGTACATTCGCTACACAGGAGAACTTCCGTATCATGCGTAAGGCATTGGACGAGGTGGGCGAGGAGCTCGGACGTTACATCCGTCTGTGTAACTACTGCTCAGGTCTCTGTATGCCTGAAATCGCCGTCATGGGTGCTTTCGAAGGCCTCGACGTGATGTTGAACGACGCTCTTTACGGTATCTTGTTCCGCGATATCAACATGCAGCGTACTTTGATCGACCAGTACATGAGCCGTATCATCAACGGATTTGCTGGCGTCATCATCAACACCGGTGAGGATAACTACCTGACAACCGCTGACGCTGTCGAGGCTGCTCACACAGTGTTGGCATCAGACCTCATCAACGAACAGCTTGCATTCAGTGCAGGTTTGAAGGAAGAACAGATGGGCTTGGGTCACGCTTTCGAGATGGACCCGATGCTTGAAAACGGTTTCCTGCTCGAGCTCGCACAGGCTCAGATGACACGTGAGATCTTCCCGAAGGCTACTTTGAAATACATGCCTCCTACCAAGTTCATGACAGGTAACATCTTCCGCGGTCACATCCAGGATGCATTGTTCAACATGATTGGTATCTGGACACACCAGGGAATTCAGCTGCTCGGTATGCCTACTGAGGCTATCCACACCCCGTTCATGAGCGACCGTTACCTCTCAATCGAGAATGCGAAATACATCTTCAACAACATGCACAGCATAGGCGAGGAGATGCAGTTCCGTGAAGGCGGTATCTGCCGTGAGCGTGCCAAGTTAGTGTTAAACAACACTATAGCTTTGCTCGAAGAAATCGTGAAGGAAGGCTTGTTCACCGCTCTGGAAAAAGGTATCTTCGGTGATGTGAAACGTCCGAAGAACGGCGGTAAAGGTCTTGAGGGCGTTACCCAGAAGGGTGAGAACTATTACAACCCGTTTGTCGAAATCATGAAAGGAAAAAGATAAATGAAAACCAAGGCATTAATATTATTAATAGGTGTAATGGCGATGTTATCATCTTGCGATTCACGTTATAAGATTAAAGAGTATCCGAAGGCGGACCGCGACGAGACTGTCGTCGACGATTATTTCGGAACCAAGGTCGCTGACCCTTACCGTTGGCTGGAGAACGACACTTCAGCGGAAACCAACGCCTGGGTTGAGGCGCAGAGAGCTCTCACCAACGAATATCTCAGCCATATTCCGTTAAGGGCGAAACTTAAAGACCGCTTGACGCAAATCGCTGATTATGAGAAGTATGGCATTCCGTCGAAACGTTTTGGAAAGTATTTCTACAGCAAGAACGACGGATTGCAGAACCAAAGCGTGTATTACATGCAGGAAGCCAACGGCGGCGAACCGGAAGTGCTTCTCGACCCTAACAAGCTTTCTGACGACGGCACTGTCTCTTTGGGTGGAATGAGTATGTCGCACGACGGCAAATATCTCGCTTACACCATACAGCGCAGCGGTTCCGACTGGGTTGAGATTTACGTGAAAGACGTTGCGACAAAAGAATTGCTCCCAGACCATATTGAGTGGGCAAAGTTTACCGGTGCAAGTTGGTATAAAGACGGTTTCTTCTATGCCGCTTACGACAAACCGGTGGCAGGAAAGGAGTTCTCAAACGTTAACGAAAATCATAAGATTTACTATCATAAACTCGGTGACCCACAGGAGAAAGACCAGCTTTTCTATGAAAATCCCGCGCAGCCTCGTTATTTCCACGGCGTCAGCGTGACCGACGACGAACGTTACATGTTCTTGTATGAGAGCGGTCAGGGTGCGGGACACACCTTGTGGATGCGCGACATGAACGACCCGAAAGGCAAATTCGTGCAGATTGCATTCGACATGGATTATCAGTACAGTCCAATCGACATCATCGACGGAAAGATGTATATCATGACAAACTACGACGCTCCGAAAGGTCAGATTTGCGTGGTGGATGTCAACGACATGAACAAGGTGTCAATTGAAAACTGGCAGGTGTGGCTTCCTGAGTCAGAGAACGTGATGGTCGGCGCTCAGATGGGCGCAGGCAAGATGATTGTCACTTATGACAAAGACGCTTCAAACCACGCTTATGTGTATGAACTCGACGGCACTTTGAAGCACGAGATTCAGTTCCCGACATTCGGCTCTACAGGCATAATGAGCCGCTATGAGGAGCCTGAGATTTTCTACGCTTTCACCTCGTTCACCTTCCCGACAACGATTTACAAATACGATATCGAGTCGAACAAATCTGAGGTGTTCCGCGCTCCTAAAGTCGACTTCAACCCGGAGGATTACACTACAGAGCAGGTGTTCTTCACAAGCAAGGACGGCACCAAGGTCCCGATGTTCCTGACTTACAGGAAAGACCTCAAGAAAGACGGCAAGAATCCTACTTTGCTTTATGGCTACGGCGGCTTCAACATCACTTTGAACCCTGGCTTCTCGGTGATGCGCATCCCGTTCCTTGAGATGGGCGGCGTCTACGCTATGGCTAACCTCCGTGGCGGTAACGAATACGGCGAGGAATGGCATCTCGCAGGCACAAAGTTGCAGAAACAGAACGTGTTCGATGATTTCATCTCGGCAGCTGAATACCTTATTGATAATAAGTATACTTCACCGGATTATCTCGCTGTCAACGGCGGCTCGAACGGCGGTCTGCTTGTTGGCGCAGTCGTCAACCAACGTCCTGAGTTGTTCAGAGTGGCAGTGCCACAGGTCGGCGTGATGGACATGCTGCGTTATCATCTGTTTACCATCGGCTGGAACTGGGCAAGCGACTACGGCACCAGCGAGGACAGCGAAGAGATGTTCCAGGCATTGTACGCTTATTCACCGTTGCACACCATCAAGAGCGGCAAGGATGTGAAATATCCAGCCATAATGGTGACGACAGCCGACCACGACGATAGAGTTGTTCCGGCACACTCGTTCAAATATGCGGCTGAGTTGCAACATGCACAGACAGGCAACGAGCCTAAGATTATCCGCATCGACAGCAAGGCCGGTCACGGTGGCGGCAAGCCGATGGCGAAAGTCATTGAGGAACAGGCCGACATCTACGCCTTCATACTTTACAACATGGGAATTGAATAACATCTAATTAACTAAATTTTGAAAACATGAAAAAAGTTACATTGATTTTAGCTTTATTGCTCTCAACATTTGTGGCAAAAGCTCAGTATGAAAAAGGTTTTAAACTTGAAATCGACCTCGGTGCGGCACAATTTTCAAACTGGTCGGCTCTCTCAGTTTTTGATGATGGTGCAGCGAATCAAACTTATGGCTTGATAAATTCAGATCGCTTGTTCTTTGGTTACCGTGGCGGTAAAGGTTTATATGGTGGCATCGGTATCGGTTATGAAACCGGAAACGCTCCACAGTATCAGGAAGAATTCATGCACATCAATATTATTGCTGAAATCAGACAGTATTACAAAATCTCAAATAGATTTGAGTTTGTGGATGGTGTTGAATTTGGTTACATTGTGGGAACCAACCGTTTTGAATTCTCAGGTAAGGATTATGATGTAGACCACAATGGTTGGATGTGTGCTTTGAATCTCGGCTTTAACTTCAAAATTGTAGAAGACCAGTATATCGGTGTCAAGGCATCATGGCCATGCCTCGGTAGAATGAATAAGCCTGAACTTCCATCGGATGTCACAGCTACCGCTAACACCAGAGACGGACTTTACGGCTACAGAATCGGTCTCACTTGGGGCATTGCATTCTAATGAATTTTTTTAAAAAATTTTCTCCTGGATTTTGTCCGGGAGATTTTTTTTGTAAATTTGTGACTTAATTTTAAATCGTAAGACGATGTATTTGAAACATTTTCTAATCGTTTTTTTATCAATAATAATGATAGGATGCGGAGATAAGACAAGTAAGAAACAGAAGTTTGACCCTGTTATTCCGGTGAAGATTTCGGTTGTCGAGTTAACTGACGGATCGAGTTTACGTAATTATGTCGGCAATCTGAAGAGTGAGGTGAGGATGTCTTGCTCGTTCCCTTTAGGCGGCACTCTTACTGACGTCTATGTCCACAACGGCCAGAAGGTAAAGAAAGGTGACATTCTGGCGCATGTCGACGAGACTACTTCGAAGAGTCTGCATGATGCAGCATTGGCTACGTTGAGACAGGCTGAAGACGGCTACGAACGTCTGAAGATTGTGCACGAGGAAGGAGGCATCAGCGATGTGCGTTGGGTTGAGATGGAGACCGACCTTGAAAAGGCTCGTCAGACTGAGATATCGACACGTAAGCATCTGGAGGATTGTACCATTTACGCTCCGCAAGACGGCATCGTCAGCATGGAAGACCGCGTGATAGGCGAGTTCCTGCGCCCGTCGGAGGCTTTCTGCCATCTCATAGACATAAACAGACTCGTCGTGGAGTTCTCAGTGCCGGAAAAAGAAGTGGGAATGGTGAAGATTGGCGATAAGGCTCTCGCTGAAATCACCGCTCTTAACGTCTCCGACAAAGAAATCGTCATATCAGACAAATCCATCGTCTCAAACCCGTTTGGCCATACATATACTGTGAAAGCCAAAATAAACCTTGACGGACAAAACGCCCTTCCGGGCATGGTGGTTAAGGTGCGTCTCAACTCTACAGCGGTGACAGGCATAGTGGTGCCGGCATCGTGTGTTCAGACAGTGTCTGACGGTTTGTCAGTGTGGGCGGTGAAAAACGGTAAGTCGTACCGCCGAATTATCGAAGTGAGCGACTTCGTGAAAAATGGAGTGCTCGTCACCAAAGGCCTCGAACATGGTGACACCATCGTCACGGTGGGCTACCAGAAACTATACAACGGAGCAAAGGTCTCTTTTAAATAATTTACAACACAACGGAGACTATGGCTCAGAAAAGAAATATTGTAGAAGCTGCGATGAGGAACAGCAATTTGGTGTTCTTCTTCATGACAGTCATCGTCATCTTCGGATTTTTCGCTCTTCCTCGTCTTAAGAAAAACGAGTTTCCGAATGTGACTATACGTACCGGTGTGGTGGCTGTCATATATCCGGGCACTACCGCCGATGAGATAGAGGAGAGGGTGGCAAGCGTCACTGAACAGTATCTGTTCACTTTTAGCGATGTGGATAAAAACAAGACTTATTCATATTCCAAAGACGGAATGCTCATCATCATCGTAAACCTTGTGAACGACGTCGATGACGCCAAGATGACTTGGTCGCGTATCCGTCAGGGATTGGTGCTGTTCAGGCAGACCGACCTTCCGAAAGGTGTGCTCGCCACTGCTGTCATCGATGACTTCGGCAATGCATCGTCGTTGCTTCTTGCCATCGAGAGTGACCAGCGCTCGTCGCGTGAGTTGCGCGAATTTGCCGACAAGCTCTCTGAGAAGTTGCGTACCATCCCGACGATGGGTAACATCAAAATCGTGGGCGAACAGAAAGAGGAGATAGCTGTATATATGGACCCGGCACGCATGACCCAATATGCCATCTCACCGTCGATGGTGACGGCGGAACTCGCTGCACACAGCCTGCGCACCGTGTCTGGAAAGGTCGATAACCACGAAGGCAACGCCCTGATTCACGTCGAAGTGCCTATAGACGACATGTATGAGCTTAATGAACTCGTCGTGTTTTCAGACCCTTTCACAGGTCAGACGGTGAAGCTCCGTGACGTGGCACGCCTCGAGCGTCACTATCAGGAAGCATCGCAATACATCCAGTATTCCGACAGCGTGGTAGACAACAACCGATGCCTGATATTCTCCATGGAGATGCGTCCTGGATATAACGTGGTGGCATTCGGCGATGAAGTGAATGAGAAAATCAACGCCTTCCTAAAGACTGCACCGCCTGACATCAAGGTGCACCGTATCACCGACCAGCCTGTCGTAGTCAACAAATCAGTGTTGTCGTTCCTGAAAGACCTCATCGAGGCTATACTCATCGTCATCTTAGTGATGCTGATGCTGTTCCCGTTGAAGACCGCGTTGGTGTCATCGACATCAGTGCCGGTATGCATCGCGGCGGCATGGGCAATAATGTATCTCCTCGGGATGGAACTCAACACCGTGACATTGGCGGCTCTCATCGTAGTGTTAGGTATGATAGTCGACGACTCTGTTGTGGTAATCGACGGCTACACCGACATGCTTAGCGAAGGCCATTCACGATGGTACTCGGCAGCGGTGTCGACAAAGAACCTCATGACATCCATGCTCATCGCGACATGCTCCATCTCGTGCATGTTTTTCCCGATGCTGCCTCTCATGAAAGGCACTAACATGGGCGACTTCATCAAGTTATTCCCGTGGGCTATCTTCATCGCGTTGACGTGCAGTTTCCTTTATGCCATTTGGGTGATACCATATATGTCGGCGAGGGTGATATCGCCTTCAAATCCTAACAAACGCTCAAGATTCGAGAAAGCTCAAGCCAAGTTCTTCGACATCCTTCAAAGAGTATATAAAAGATTGCTTAACTTCTGTTTCCGTCATAAATGGGGCACTGTCATAGTGGCGGCGGCTTCGGTTGTCATAGGTGCTTTCCTGTTCACCAAAATTAACATGCAGATGCTGCCGAAAGCAGAACGTGACAGCTTCGCCGTCGAGATACATCTTGCTTACGGAAGCTCAATAGAGGAGACGGCAGCAGTGGCTGACTCGCTGACAAAGATTCTGAAAGCCGACAAACGTGTGACATCAGTGACGCAGTTCATCGGAATGGCATCGCCGCGTTTCCACATGACATATGCGCCTGAACCTATGCCAACTAACGCGTATGCACAGTTTATCGTGAAGACAACATCAGAGAACGCGACGAAGGCGATGATGAACGAATACACGCAGAAATACGAAAACATCTTCCCGATAGCGCAGATACGTTTCAAACAGATGGATTATCAGATTGTCAACGCGCCGGTGGAGTATTACATCATGGGTGATGATTACGAGACTCTGGGCACCATCAGCGATTCCATCAAGGCATTCATGAAGAAAAGCCCGAACCTGTTCTTTGTGCATTCTGACTTCGATGAGAATGATGAAGTCATTGGTGTTGAACTGGATATCGAAGAGGCGGGTCGTTTTGGCGTGACACAGTCGTTACTGTCGTTGTATCTGGCGAGTGCGTTGTCTGGAAGCAATATCGTGTCGTTGTGGGAGGGAAGTTATAACCTGCACACGACGGTATATACCGAAGGCGTCCACGACATCGACTATGAAAGCCTTGGTGACATGCTTATCCCTACGTCGCACCCCGGCTACTGGGTTCCACTACGTCAGGTGGCCAAACTTAAACCTCAGTTCAAACACAATATCCTGCCTCACCGTAACGGCATGAAATGTATCACAGTGTCAGCCGACGTCGTGCCAGGTGCCGGCCAGCTCAAGGAGTTCGGAAAAATAGATGAATACATTGAGACTCACCTCGACATCCCGGACGACGTGATAATAAACAGGGGCGGCTCCATGAAAGTGACGCTTGAGACGATACCTTCCATGATACAGTCTATATTGGCAGCCATTGTAGTGATGTTCATCGTGCTGATATTCCATTATACGAAGATCGGTATTTCAATATTGTCTCTCTCAGTGTCGGTGCTTTGCATCTTCGGCGCCACTTTCGGATTGTGGCTGTTCGGTCTCGACATGTCTGTTACCGCCATCTTGGGCGTCATCTCACTCATCGGCATCATAGTGCGAAATGCCATCATCATGTACGACTATGCCCACGAATTGCGCGAGAAAGAGCATCTCTCTGTGTGTCAGGCCGCATATGAAGCGGGTCTGCGCCGAATGAGACCTATTTTCCTCACATCAGCCACTACAGCACTTGGCGTCATCCCGATGATTCTTGCGAAGACATTGCTTTGGGAGCCTATGGGCGTGGTGATTTGCTTCGGCACAATAATCACGTTCCCACTCGTAGTGACGGTGCTTCCGGTGGCCTACTGCCTCGCTTTCGACAACGATAAAAACAGCAAAAAATGAAAAGATATATCTTAATAGTTTTATTCGCATTTCTCACCGTTGGGATGACGGCACAAAAGACCGACATTCTCACCCTTGACTCGTGTTTCGCATTGGCGAAAGCCAACAACGCACAATTCAAAACGAATGCACTTGAGATTGAAAGAGCCAAACAGGTCAAAAAGCAGGTGTTTACCAAATATTTCCCTCAAATGAGCCTCAACTATATGGCATATTATGCTGTGAATCCCATCATACAATATGGTGTCAATGATATCAACGACGAGTTCGGCGAGATCTTGAAAGCTATCATCGAACTGTTGCAGGATGAAGGCATGAATGTCCCTGAAGAGATCAAGTTAATGCAAAAAGGTCATAGCATCAGCGCTTCCGCGATACAGCCTATCTATGCCGGCGGACGCGTGAGAACTGGTAACAGACTCGCCAAATTAGGCGTCGAAGCCGCTGAACTGCAAGCTACGGTGTCGGAACGCGATATGCTCGAGAATATCGAATCCACATATTATCTCGTGATAGGTCTTCAGTCGAAAGTGGAGACGCTAAAATCAGCCCTGACATTGATCGACTCCCTTGACCATGTTGCCAACACCGCCTTGAAAGCCGGTCTGGTGACGAGAAACGATATCCTTCGCATAGCTCTTGAACGCAACAAGTTTCAGGCATTGCAGCTGCAACTCAATAACGGTATCGTTCTCGCGTCTCAGCTTCTGTGTCAGGAAATCGGCATCGAATATACGGAAGGTGGCTTACATCTTGACAACGACCTCGAATCTGAACATTTCCAAGGTGGACACGATAACTTTAAGCGTCCTGAGATTGAGCTTCTTCAGCTTCAGATTGATGCAGAGGTGTTGAGAAAGCGTCTCACAAGGGGAGAGGTTCTTCCTCAAATAGGCGTCGGCGCTATGGTGAATTATGGTAACGTGATAAAAAGCTATAAAGGAAACGCCATCTTCTTCGCTAATGTGTCGGTACCCCTTACACAATGGTGGGAGACATCGCACAAAATCAAGGAACATAACCTGAAGATCGAACAGTATGAAATCATGCAGAAAGATTTGACCGAAAAGATGTCACTGCAGGAGCAACAGGCATGTAACCAGATGCTTGAAGCCAAGGCACTGCTTGAATCCGACAAGGCGAATCTCGATATGGCGCAGGAAAACTACCGCGTGTCTGCATTGAATTATCGTGCCGGAATAAACACCGTCACCGATGTCTTGGAAGCTAACTCACTGCTGCTGCAGGCTCAGAACGCCATCACCGACAGGCAGATAACGTATCTGTCGGCACAACGCAGGTATCACGACTTGACAGGAAAATAATCTTATGCCGTCAACTTCTTGTGTGCGTGAGCCTCAACCACGTTGATGACATAATCACCTAACTTCTCGCACTCATGTATGATGTCCATATATTGGACTCCTGCTTGATAGTTGTAGAGATGGTTGTTGATATCGTTAACATTCGACTCTCTCAGCTGCGTGCGGAAATTATTTATCTCATTCTCAATGTTCAACGACTCGTTGATGTCGATAAGACTCTGGTCGTCGTCAAGCACCTTTTGCATGTGCTCCAATGCCTTGTTACAAAGCTCAAACATATGACGGATGTGCACTTTCTGTTCGTCGGTGAAGTGCTCGTTCTTGGTGTGTTTCTGGTTTATCGTGCGTGCCATGTTATAGCAGCTGTCGCCGATACTCTCGATTTCACCGACCTCACGGAGCATGTAACGTATCTTCGTCTTAGTCTCGGCACTGAGATGTCCTTCAGTCACCTGATTCAGATAATTCGCAATCTCAATCTCCATATTGTCGGAAATCTGCTCGTATTTTTCAATTCTTGCGAATAATTTGCTGAAATCCTCGTCGGTTTTGGTCTCAAAAAGCAACGTCGGGATGAAATTGAACATCCTGATGGTGCGTATTGCGAACAGGCTGATTTCCTTCTGCGCCTGAAGAATGGAGAGCTCAGCTGTCGATAGCAGGCCACCGGCGATGAATTTAAGCCTCGACTCTTCGTCTTCTTCCGATACTTTCGGGTTGATTACCTTGCAAACGAAACGCTCGATATAATGGACAAATCCTATCTGTAACAATGTGTTGGTGACGTTGAATGCTGAGTGGAATGTAGCCAAAACAACCGATATCATCGTAAGATTCATTGCATATCCAGGGTCACTTGGCATCATGGTCCTGTCGAAGCCGACGAAACCGCATACCAGGTTGACAAACGGTTGCAGCAGTATCAACGCCCATGTCACGCCAATCACGTTGATGCTAAGGTGGGCGAAGGCTGCACGCCGTGCCTGGGTGTTAGCTCCGATTGCCACGATATTCGCAGTGATTGTCGTCCCGACATTCTCACCAAGCACGAGAAGAATGCCTTGGTCGATATGCAACACTCCTGTGGAACAGAGAATCATGGTGATAGCCATGATGGCGGCACTCGACTGCACACAGAGTGTGAGCACCGTTCCCATGAACAGGAAGAAGAACGAGTTCCAGAAACTGCTGTCGTTGAAACGTGAGAAAAACGCGCTGATGACGGCGTTGGCATCGGGATCCTGCACAAGAGCGAAGCCCGTCTCCTTGAGGGTGCCGAGTCCTAAAAAGAGAAACGCCGCACCGAATAAGAAGTCACCGATGATACGGCGCCGTTTCATGTATATCAGTATGATTCCCACGAAAAACGCAGGGAAGACGAAATCAGAGATGTTAAACGAAAAACCTAACGACATGATCCATGCAGTGACTGTCGTTCCGATGTGCGCACCCATGATGACTGTGATGGCTTGCGCCAAGGTGAGCAGTCCCGCGTTGACAAACGATACCGTCAGCAGGGTGGTGGCAGTCGACGACTGCACCGCCGCGGTGACAAATGTACCTGTAAGCATTCCAGTGAACCGGTTGGTGGTCATGGTACCAAGCACATGACGCAACTGCGGACCGGCCATCTTCTGTAAGGCGTCACTCATCGCCTTCATTCCAAACATAAGGAGCGCGAGGCATCCCAAAAGCTTTACAAACACAAAAATTGTCATACAAACACAAAATTAATTGTTCTTTTTCTTTCTTCTGCGTATTTTTCTTTCTTCTAAACTGCTGTAACTCTTGTTCTTATCCGGCACGACAACGCAAGTGTCATAGTCATTGTAATGCGCCTCGACAATCTTAAGCGCTTCATAAACAAGCTCTTTGTCGGTCTTCATCAACTCATAAAGCCTGTCGGCCATCCAATATTTCAATAGTAATTTGTCGTTTAACTCAAGAATCTTCGCAATCTTCACTGCCTCGTTCCACTCAATCTTCAGCAATCCGTTTTCCTTCCTGCTGTATGTCGATTCCGATATGAACAGCTCATGCGCCATTCTCACTTGAGATATTCCGGAGTACATCCTTGTCTTTCTTATAGTTTCACTTAACATTTTATTTGGTATGTAGGTCTAAAATCTTGTTTGTCAAATCTGTAAAATCATCGTAATAATACATCTTGGAATCGTCGGCTGCATCATTGGAGTAAAACTTGTCGGCAGTCCCTACAATCTGATGACCAAGCTCATGCCTGATAATGAAATCCTCAGATTGTGAACGCACCGCCGTTATTGTATAAAGATTATACAGGCTGCCGCCGATGTTGTTCTCGTCATTCAACAGAATCACCGCATAGTCGTAAGGCGATTGCACCGCATATTTGCGGAATGTCCATTCATCGAAGGCCAACGCATAGTTTTCATAACCGAAAACACCACGGTTTATCATTGTGTTGATGCCTTTTTTCGATGATTTCACCTGTATCGCATGCACGTTGAAATCAGTTTTCCTGCTCTTGAACGGCTCGGTGTCCATCATAATGTTGTAAAAAAACAAAGCGTCGGCATCGAACTTCTTGATCTCATCCAGACCATAGCCCTCACCGATAATCACAATGTCGATTTTGTCCTTCGGATTACCGCTGTCCAACAGTCTCACAATTCTGTTATTATGATTTTTTGCCGGTTCCATAAATGCTTTGGTCTTTCTGTCTATCGAATATTCCCAGACAGGTTCTGTAACATCAATAGAATCAATCCTATACATCGTAAGGATGGCGTCTTCCTGCGGATAAGGGATGCGTATCGATTCCTGAAACGACTTCTTCGTATTTTGTGCTTCGTCAGTCATTCGCCACTCGCTGAAAAAGGTGCTCATGCCGTCAGAATACAGAAGCTCATTTGTCTCAGTGTCCCTCACTTCAAAGAAATACTTGCCCAAACGATAAGGATTCACCAAGTTTTTCGTGCGTCCGTACCAAAGACCGTCATCGTACAATTTGTCGAGCATGAACGTCTCGCTGCCGGCGTCTCCTGTATGTATAAGATTGATTCTTAATGTCTTGTCATAAAAATGCTTCTCAAAATCACTCTTTTCATTTCTTGAACATGAAATGAATAATGCGGTGATTGTCAATATGAGAGCAATTCTTCTCATTTTATTTGTCTATCGTTGCCAAAAACTCTTCGTTGGAGATTGTCTTCGATATCCTGTCTTTCAGGAATTCCATGGCTTCAACAGGCGTCATGTCTGCGAAGTGATTACGCAGCGCCCACACGCGTGCCAGTGTCCTCTCGTCAACCAGCAAGTCGTCACGACGCGTGCCTGATGCCACAATGTCGATGGCAGGGTAGATGCGCTTGTTCGACAGACGGCGGTCAAGCTGAAGCTCCATGTTACCTGTTCCCTTGAATTCCTCGAAGATGACTTCGTCCATCTTGGAACCGGTGTCGATGAGTGCTGTCGCCAAAATCGTCAAGGAGCCGCCTCCTTCGATGTTACGTGCCGCACCGAAGAAACGTTTCGGCTTCTGCAACGCGTTGGCTTCCACACCGCCCGAAAGCACCTTTCCTGATGCTGGTGAAACAGTGTTGTATGCGCGCGCCAATCTTGTGATGGAGTCAAGCAGAATCACCACATCGTGACCGCATTCTGTCAAACGTTTTGCCTTCTCGAGCACTATATTTGCAATCTTCACGTGCTTGTCGGCAGGCTCGTCGAATGTCGAAGAGATGACCTCTGCCTTCACGCTGCGTGCCATGTCGGTGACCTCTTCAGGACGCTCGTCGATCAATAATATAATAAGGTATACCTCCGGATGGTTCGCTGCGATGGCGTTTGCCACTTCCTTCAGCAACACTGTCTTACCGGTCTTAGGCTGTGCCACAATCAAACCACGCTGTCCCTTGCCTATAGGTGCGAATAAATCCATGATTCTCGTCGACACAGTGCCTCCCTGATGTCCGGTGAGCTTGAATTTCTCGTCAGGGAACAATGGGGTGAGGAAGTCGAACGGGATACGGTCGCGCACCTCGTCCGGGTTACGTCCGTTGATTTTGTCGACCTTCACCAATGGGAAGTATTTCTCGCCGTTCTTTGGCGGACGTATCATTCCGAGGATGGTGTCGCCGGTCTTCAAACCGAACAGTTTGATTTGTGACTGCGAGACGTAGATATCGTCAGGGGAGTTGAGGTAGTTATAGTCGGCTGAACGCAGGAATCCGTAGCCGTCTGGCATGATCTCAAGCACGCCTGACGCCTGAACCACGCCATCAAACTCACTGATAAGCTCGTCATGTTTCGGTGGCATCTGCTGCTGTGGCTGTTGCGGCTGCTTCACCTCATAAACGGCCTGTTTTTCCTCAACCACCGGCTCAACGTGTTCAACAGGAGCTACATATTCCATCTCCGGCTCTTCTTCGTTGCTCTCGTTGAGAATCTCGTTAGCGACGTCAACTACTGCCGGCTTCGGTTTCGGATACGACACATGTCTTGTCTTGTCGCCTTCATCGCTGTTGTTCTCAAATGAAGTCTTAATCACATCAGGTCTCTTGCCGATTCTCGGACGTCTTCCGCGTTTCGGAGCCTCTGCGACTGTGTTTTCTTCAGTATTTACTGGTGGAGTGGTTGTTTCTGTTTCAACGGGTTTCTCTGGCTCTGGTTCAGGGTTGGATGTCGCAACCTTTTTCTTTCTTCCCGGTCTGCCTTTAGACTTCTCAACAGGTGCTGCAGACTCCTGTGGCGCAGACTGTTTCTCAATGATGCTGTACACAAGGTTTTCCTTTGGTACGCTGACTTTCTCCACGCCAAGCTGTAATGCAATCTCCTTGAGCTCGGCCATGGATTTGTCGTTTAGTTCAAAAATATCGTACATAAAAAGTCAATTTGTTTAGACTGTCTTTTAAGAATTTTATCTGAATTATTCGAAAACAGACTTGTTTTCATTGAAATGTAACAAAAACTTAAATGGTCTTTTGTCCATTTGACGTTGCAAAGATACGTTTTTTTTTCATATAACCGAAAAAATTATTAATTTTGCAAAAATTTTTTCGATATGATTCAAAGAAGACAGACTATTTTCATGCTTTTGACAGCGGTTTTAAGCGCTTTGTTGTTTTTCATGCCTTTGGCATCTTTCAATGCGGATGGTAACGCTATGAGATTTACCATTTTTGGAATACAAAATCCTATTGACACATTGGTTTTATCGAAATCATACACTTGGCCTCTCATTGTCCTGACTGTTTTGATGACAATATTGCCGTTGTACACTATCTTTAAATATAAAAAACGTGAGCTTCAGGTTAAAATGTGTCATCTTAACATGTTGTTGAACATTGTTTTTATCGGCGTAGTGTTTTTGTATTATGATGGTGATATTCAGAAGGTTATAGCAGCCGTCGAGGGTGATTCCTATCAGCTTGACGTGGCATATTTCTTCGGAATGGCAATACCTCTCGTAAACCTCATCCTTGAGATTTTCGCCATCCGTGGCATCAAGAAAGATATCGAATTGCTGAAATCAGTCGACAGACTTCGTTAATTCAGTCAGTTGTCAGTTTAATTCAACTTCTAACTTTTTCATAAAGTTCCATATTCTTGATCTCACTTCCATCAATTTGGAACCGCAGCATCGTTATCACTTTGTGAAATCCTGAGTTTCCGGCCGCTCCTGGGTTGATGTGGAGCAGGCGCAGGTCTTTGTCGTTCATCACCTTCAGAATATGTGAGTGACCGCTGATGAAAATGTTAGGTTTCTCTTTGATTATCAGTTCTTTAATGCCTGGTTCATAACGGTTTGGGTATCCTCCGATGTGCGTCATCATCACCTTCACGTTCTCCACTGTGAAGATGTTGACTTTCGGAAACATAAGTCTGATTTTTTGGTCGTCGATGTTGCCGTACACCGCCCTCAATGGTTTGAAGGCAGACAGACTGTCGGGGGGGGCCGCGGGGGGCCGAGGGGGGCCCAGCCCCAAAAAAGAAGGCGGAGATGTTAAAAAAAAAAAAAAACACAAAAAAAAAAAACAGGGGGGGGGACAAAAAA